>Ga0256832_1002092_pt1 | contig 13617 bp, 11 predicted proteins | sample 134614metaG_FD_190534 | JGI IMG/M metagenome (GOLD analysis project Ga0256832, IMG submission 190534) | Hydrothermal vent microbial communities from Lau Basin, Pacific Ocean - 134-614 | ecosystem: Environmental > Aquatic > Marine > Hydrothermal vents | place: Pacific Ocean: Lau Basin | collected... | reverse complement strand
CGAGTAGCCCCCCCAGCTTGACGAAGGGGTTGCACGCCGTGCAGGGGTTTGGCGTCTGGCCCCGGGCGTGGGCGTTGAGGTAGGGCTCGATCACCGCCCGCCGGAAGGCGTCCTCGGCGCCGACGACGACGAAGGGGATCCCGAGCCGCCTCGCCACCTCGGCGGCGCGGGCCTGGGCGGCGGCGTTGCAGCAGGAGTTCTCCACCTCCCCGGCCTCGAGCTTGAGCATGGCCCCCAGGACCTCAAAGCCCGCCTCCTTTAGCAAGAGGGCAGCAACGGCGGAGTCCACCCCGCCGGAGAGGCCGACCACCACGCGCTCCTTCACGCTGGATCAGGCCACCAGCCGTTCGGCCGTATCCAGGCCCACCGCGGCCTCGGTGCTCTTGATCGCCACCTCGATCATGTCGTCGGTGGGCTCGTCCACGGTCAGCCCCTGGAACCAGAACCCGAGCTGGCGCAGGAGGCGGGAGACGGGGTCCTCGTGGCGGGCGGAAAAGTAGAGCATCTCAAAGGCTACCCCGGCGACCAGCGGCAAGAGCAGCACCCGGCCCAAGAGCCGCCACCAGAGGATCTCGGCGTGGGGCAGGAATGAGTAGACCAGGATCGAGGCCACGATCACGAAGGCGATGAAGGTGGTGCCGCAGCGGGGGTGGAAGCGGGGCTGGGCGCGGACGTTCTCGACGGTCAGGGGGAGCCCCTTTTCAAAGGCGTGGATCGCCTTGTGCTCGGCCCCGTGGTACATGAAGAATCGCCGCGTGTCGGCGAACCGGCGCAAGAACAGCAGGTAGCCGACGAGCAGGCCAGCCTTCAGCAGCCCCGCCAGGCCGTTATAGAGCACCGGCGTGGTCTTGGCGTTGGTGAAGAATCCGGCGACGAAGGCCGGCAGGACGATGAAAAAGAGCACCGCCACCAGGGTGGAGACCCCGAGGGTGGCATACAGTGCACTTTTGCTGATCGGGGCCTCTTCCTCGCCCTCGGCGATCTGGGCGCTTCGCATCAGGGCGGTGTAGGAGACCTGAAGTGCGTCAAAGAGGGCAAAGACGCCCCGAACCAGGGGCCACTTCGCCAGGGGCCAGTGCTGCCAGGGGGCGGTTCCCTCGTGCCGCTCGACGTGGATCTGGCCGTCGGGCCGGCGCACCGCCAGGGCCCAGGCCCCGGGGGCCTTCATCATCACGCCTTCGAGCGCGGCGCTACCGCCGATCTGGGTAACCTTCACGCCCCGTATTCTCGCAAAGCCAGCTTGCGTTTGTCGAGCCCGGCCCCTTAGCCTAAAGACGTTATGAAGATTGAGCTTCGTTCTGCCCGGCGTTCCATTGCCGAGATCAAGGCGCAGCTTTACGCGGTGGGCGTGGTTTCCGGCCAGCTCACCGAGGCTGCCTTGGAGCTGGACCAAAAACTCGACGGCGCCCTAAGCCGCTACCTCCGCCGCACCAAGTTCCGGGGGGCCGAGGGGGAAGTGCGCTACCTGGAGCTGGAGGCGCACCCGGTGTTGCTCGTGGGTCTGGGGATGAAGCGCCACCTGGAGCTGGAAAGGGTGCGCCGGCTCGGCGGGCTGGTGGCCCGGGAGGTCTTGCGGCTTGGCTTTCGCGAGGCCGCGGTGGAGAACTTCTTCTGGGAGAAGTTCGGCAAGGACGAGGCCGCCTACGCGCTCGCCGAGGGGCTCTACCTGGGGAGCTACGTCTTCGACCGCTACAAGTCCGAGCCGGGGGCCAAAAGGGTGCGCTATTGGATCGCCCGGGGCCGCGGGCGGGCGGTGGAGGCGGCGGTGCGCATGGCGGGGGCGACCGCCTACGCCCGGGATCTCGTCAACGAGCCCCCGAACGCCCTCACCCCCGAGGCCCTGGCCGAGGCCGCCCGGGGGCTGGCCAGGGAGCTGGGGCTCGACGTCAGCGTGCTCGGCCCTGAGGAGATGGAGGATAAGGGTATGGGGGCGCTCCTCGCCGTGGGGCGGGGCTCGGCCCACCCGCCACGGCTCGTCCACCTCGTCTACCGGCCCGAGGGCAGCGTCCGCGCCAAGGTGGCGCTGGTGGGCAAGGGGATGACCTTCGACACCGGCGGCTACAGCCTCAAGCCCCGGGAGTCGATGGTGGGGATGAAGTCCGACATGGCCGGCGCCGCCACCGTGCTGGGGGCGATGCGTGTGGTCGCCGAGGCCCGGCCCAGCGTCGAGGTGCACGCGGTGATCGCTGCCGCGGAGAACCGCATCAGCGACCGCGCCTACCTGGTCGACGAGGTGATCCGCACCATGAGCGGCAAGACGGTGGAGGTGAAGAACACCGACGCCGAGGGCCGGTTGGTGCTGGCCGACGCCCTTTGGTACGCGGGCTTCGAAGCCCCGGACGCGGTGATCAGCGTCGCCACCCTGACCGGGGCCGCCCGGGTGGCGCTGGGCGAGCGGATCGCGGCGCTCTACGCCACCCAGCCCCGGCTTTTAGAGGCGCTGCGGGAGGCCGGCGCTGCCGAGGGCGAGACCCTCTGGCCGATGCCCCTGGAGCGTGCCTACAGAAAGAAGCTCATAAGCCACGTGGCCGACATCGCCAACGTCGGCGACCGCAACGGGGGCTCGATCCAGGCGGCGCTCTTCTTGGCCGAGTTCGTGCGCGACCCCTACGCCCACCTGGACATCGCCGGCCCCGCCTTCTTAAAGGAGGCCTGGGAGCTGGGGCCCGCCGGCGCCACCGGCTTTGCCACCCGCAGCCTGGCGCGCTATCTGCTGGGGCTCTAGTTAGCCGGAAATGTAAAGGCGCTCCGCGGAAGAGCGGGGCGCTTTTCGTATGATGGGCCCGTGGGAATCCGCGTCGTGCTCGTGGGGCCGCAGCAGGCCGGGAACATCGGCATGGTGGCCCGGGCGATGAAGAACTTCGGCCTAGAGGAGCTCTGGCTCGTGGCCCCCGAGACCCCCCTCACCGAGGAAGCCTACAAGTTCGCGGTGGGGGCGAGGGACCTCTTGGAGAAGGCGCGGGTCGTGAAGACTTTGGGCGAAGCGCTCGCGGGGGTGCACTGGGTGGCGGCGACCACCGCCCGGGCCCGGGACGAGTACCCGGGGGAGCCGGTGACGCCGCGCCAGGTGGCCCCCTTCCTAAAAGGGGCGGCCGAGGCCGGCCAGGAGGTGGCGTTGGTCTTTGGCCGGGAGCGCTCGGGGCTCACCAACGCCGAGCTTGACCGGGCCCAGTTCGTGGTCAAAATCCCCACCAGCGCCTTTAAGAGCCTCAACCTGGCCCAGGCGGTGCTGCTCATGGCCTACGAGCTCTTCGTCGTCGAGGCGCCCGCCCAGGCGGCCCCGGCCCCGGCGCCCAAGGAGAAGCTCGAGACCTTCTTTGCTGACCTCGCCCGCTACCTGATCGAGATCGGCTATACCGATGAAAAGCGCCTGCCCCACGTGATGCGCGCCTTCCGCCGGGTGCTGCACCGGGCGGCGCCCAGCGAGGGCGAGCTTTCCTTGATCTGGGGGCTGATCCGGCAGGGCCGCTGGGCGATGCAGCGGGGGGTGCGTGAAGGAGCCTAGGCCCAACTTCGAGGAGCTTGCCCGGCGGGTGCGGCTGGCTGAAAAGATCCTGCCGCCCCTGCTGGCGATCTTCGTGGTCGTCTTCGAGATCACCCTGCGGCCCATCCGGGGGGCCGATCATGCCTTCTGGCTGGCGCTCGGGTTCTACGCCCTGCTGGGCCCCATCGCCGTCTACCTGGTGCTCGATTGGGTAGCCGACGAGCTAAACGAGCGGGCCCGGGTGGAGCGCGACCTGGTCGAGGCCTATAAGCGTCTTGAGATTCTCCGCGAGGTGGTGCATAGCGCCATCGAGGCCGAAAACCTGGACGAGGCCATGCGGGCGTTGGTGGAGGCGCTGCGCCAGGGGCTCAAGGGCGAGGCCGCGATCCAGGTGGGCGAGTACCGCTACGCCAGCGCCGGCTTCCCCTTAAAGGGCTGCACCGAGGAGGGGGTGGTCACCGCCCGCCTGTCCCGGACCGGCGGGCGGCTTTGCTTTTATGGCCCCGTGGACCCGGAGTTTTTGCGGGTGGTGGCGGGGGAGGTGGACGCTATCTTGGAGGCCGCCGAGCACCGCACCCGCGACCTCTTGACCCTGATCCAGGTGGACGAAGCCCTCAGGGCCGAGGCCAACCTGGAGCGGCTTTTGGAGCGGCTCTTAGAGCGCATCGTGGACTGGGCCGAGGCCGAGGGCGGGGCCGTCTACCTGCTCGACGAGGGCGGGGCCCTTAGGCTCTGGGCCAGCCGCGGGGAGAAGCCCCGCCCCGAGCTCTTCGTGCCCCAGGGGCCCTGGCGCGAGGCCTTAAAAAAACCGGTCTTCATCGCCCCCGGTCGGTTGGCGGTGCCGCTCGGGGACAGCGACCCGGTCGGGGTGCTGGTGGTCTCTGGCGAGCACGAGCGCCTGAGAAGCCGGCTGCCCTTTTTGAAGCTGCTCGCTTCCCAGGTCACGCTCGCGGTGCGCAACGCCCAGGCCTACCTGCGCGCCGAGGCCCTTGCCATCCACGAGGAGCGCACCCGCATCGCCCGCGAGATCCACGACGGCCTGGCCCAGGCGCTGGCCTTCATGGCGCTGAAGCTGGACCTGGCCCGCCGGCTTTGGGAGCGGGACCCGGCGCGGGCCCGGGCCGAGATCGGGCGCGTGCAGGAGACCCTGCGTCAGCAGATCCGCGAGGTGCGGCGCTCGATCTTCGCCCTGCGCCCGGTGGATCTCGAGCGCTACGGCTTCGTCGAGTCGGTGCGCCGCTACGCCGACGCCTTCGCCGAGCAGGCGGGGTTCCGGCTTGGGGTCGAGGTCGAGGGGGAGCCCCGGCTCTCCAAGGCCAGCGAGCTCGCTCTTTTCCGGGTGCTGCAGGAGGCCCTGAACAACGTCGCCAAACACGCTCGCGCCCGCCGCGTCGAGGTGCGGCTTAGGGCGCTCGAGCCCGAGGGGGCGCGGCTCGAGGTGGTGGACGACGGCGTCGGCTTCGATCCCGACCAGGTGGGGGAGGGGCACTTCGGCCTCACCCAGATGCAAGAACGGATCCTGGCTCGGGGCGGGCGTTTTTGGGTGGAGTCGGCTCCGGGAAAGGGCACCCGCATCGTCGCCGAGGTGCCGGGGTAGGTGTACGCGGGCAATTTCCTCATTTTAAAGAGGGCGAATGTGAGATAATAACCGCGTCAGGGTGAATCTTTATCCCTGGCACGAGAGGATGTGATGGGTATGCGCAAGTTACGGTTGCTTATTCTCTTGGCCGTGGCCTTAATGGCCTCTTCGGCGTTGGCTAAGCAGCAGGTGTTTGTTGACGCCATGAGCGCGAACATGGGCCTTTATCCGCGGTTTAATATGTCCGCTAATGCGACGCTCGGCGTCACCGACATCTATGACAAGCTCTCCGCCGGGGTCAAGGTGGGCTTTGATTTCCGTGGAAGCGCGTTTAACTTCTGGTTGCGAGGGCTCTTGGAGTACCCCGTGGTCGAGCTCGACGAGGGTCGCGTCCTTGCCCAGGTGATGGCCGGTCCCTACTTCCTCAGCGGGGGAGGGGTCTCCTTCGGCGCCCGGGCCGGGGTGGGCTACGAGTACATGCCCAAGGAGTTTGGCGGGAACGTGAGCTTCCTGGGATTCTTCTACGGCCGCTACACCTTTGGGGGCAATAAGGTATTCCTCAATCTTAGCTTTGGCCCGCGGATCTACCTTGACCTCCTGAAGTAGCCCCAGCGAATGTTCGCTAAACGCGGGGTCTTGTGCCCCGCGTTTGGCTTTAGAATTTTTTTATGCGGCCCTTCTCCGCCGCCGTGCTCGCCGGGGGGCGCTCGCGCCGGTTCGGGCAGGACAAGGCCCGCTACGTCTGGCGGAATAAGCCCCTCATGCAGCACGTGCTCGATAGCCTCATCGGGGCAAACGAGCGCTTCATCATTGCCAACCGCCCCTACCCCGAGTTCGGGGTGCCGGTCTACGCTGACGTGCGCCCCGGCGGCGACAGCCTCTCGGGGATCCACGCCGCCCTCTACCACGCGCAGAACGAGGTGGTCGCCGTCGCCGCCTGCGACCTTCCCAACCTCATCCCCGCCTACTGGCGGTTTATGCTCGATCACCTCGACAGTGCCCCCGCGGTGGTGGCGATGGGCCCCGAGGACTGGCCCGAGCCCCTGGCCGCGGTTTACACCAAGGCGCTTTTGCCCCTGGCGGAAGAGCTGCTCGACGTTGGCGACTACTTCATCCGGCGGCTGCTCGACGAAGGGGGTGCAGTCTACCTGCCCTGGTCAAAGCTTCGCGCCCGCTTCGGCGAGGCGCTCTTCGCCAACGTCAACCGCCCCGAGGACCTCGACAGCCTCTCGGGGTGGGTGTAGACCCGGTAGCTCGTCGGGCGCACGTAGGCCGCGATCGTGAGGCCGAAGGCCTCGGCGGTGCGCACCGCGCGGTCGGTGGCCCCGGTGCGGGTGACGGCGACCACCGCCCCCAGGTGGATCGCCTTCTCGGCCATCTCACGGGAGAACCGCCCGGTGGCGGCGAGGGTGAAGGGACCCTCGAGCCCTTCCAGCAGCACCGCCCCGGCCAGCCGGTCGAGGGCGTTGTGCCGCCCCACGTCCTCGAAGTGGAGGAGGAGGTTCCCCTTAAGGTCGAAGAGCGCCGCCGCGTGGATGCCACGGGTCTTCTTGTAGAGGCGGGACGCGGCGTGCAGCCGGCGCAGCAGGTGGAAGGGGAGCTCGGGGTCAACGGTGGCCTTCGGGAGCCGTCGGAGGGCGCGGCGGCCATAGGTCAGGCCGCTCGCGCAGGCCGAGCTCCTAAGCCCCACCATGGCCTCGGGGAGCCGCTCCACCTGGAGGCAAAACCGTTGCCGCTCGGCGTCGTAGCCCCAGGCGACGTCCTCCAGGCGCTGGAAGAACCCCTGGTTCCAGAGGTAACCGAGGCCCAGCGCGGCCTCATAGCCCGGGGTGTAGGCCAGCCGGGCCAGGACCCGGTCGTTGAGGACCACCTCGAGCTCGTCCTCGGTGGGCAGCGGGAACTCGGCGGGAACGAACCGTCCCTTTTCGTAGCGGAACACGGCTAGCCCTCCACCCGCCCGGTCTCCAGCAGGTAGCGCATCTCCACCCCCGCGGCCCTAAGGGCGGGAAGGTCAAGTGAGCCCGCTTCCCTCAGGTCCACCGCCGGCAGGGTGGCGTCGCAGGTCTCGCAGCGGTAGAGCCGGTAGTGGGGGTCGTAGGGGTAGTAGTGGATCTTCTTGGGGTCCTTTTCCCCGCAGTAGGGACAGCCGATGCGCTCGACCTTCCACTCGCTGTCGCAGACGGCGCAGACCAGGTGCCTAAAGCCGTCCTCGTCGAGGTAGGCGACGTCGGCGGTATTCCCGCAGACCGGGCAGCGGGCCCCCTCGCCCTCCACCGGTTGCGATAGCTGCCGGGTATAGGCCCGCAGCGTGGCCAGGAGCGCGAAGGCCTCGGCCTCGCTCCAGGGGCCTACCTCGCCGGCGAGCAGGCTGGCCAGGGCCGCCTGTAGCTCCTTTTCGTCCAGGTCCCTGAGCCCTCGGGCGGCCTCGGCGAACGTCGGGTCGTAGGCTTCGAGCAGCCCGAGGACGCCTTCCAAGACTCCCGGGGCGTCCGCGAACGGCGCCCCGGGCTGCCAGCTTGGGGCCTTAAGGTCGTCGAGCCTTCGGTAGAGTTCGGCAAGCGTCATGCGGCTCCTAGATCACGTAGCCGATCTGGCCGGCGTAGACGACGAAGTAGCGCAACAACAGCCCCCCGAGTAGAACCAGCACCGCGGCCAGGAGAGGGCTTTGGCGCCGGGCTTCTAGATACAGGGGCACGAGCAGGCCAAAGAGCACGAACCCCCAAAAGGCCCAGGCCAGCTCTCCGGTGAGCAGGGCCCGGACCGCCCGGCCGGCGGCCGGATAGGTCCAGACGAGGTGTAAAAGAAGCAGGATACCCTCGATTATCCCCATCCAGAGGGCGATCTGGTGCACCCGCCCGTTGGCGCCGAAGAGCGCCAGCAGGGCTGCACCGGTGGTGTAGGCCGAGGCCAAGAAGAGCCAGGGCATCAGGGGGCTGGCCGACCAGAAGGGCTTGGCGGTCGCCATCAAGAGCACGCCCGTGTAGCCCACGACGAGCAGGGTGAGGACGGCCGCGGTCCACACCAGCCAGCGCGGCCATTCCTTTAGGAGCAGCAAGAGGAAGAGGGCGAGCCCGTCCAGCGCCAGCACCGCCGAGCCCAGCCACATCACCGAGACCGGCTTGAAGCTGACCAGCAGGTGCCAGAACCTCTGCGGTTGACCGAGGTCCACGATCAAGAGCAGCGCCCCCACGACCACGCCAAAGAACGCCATCCAGGCCCCTAGACGTTGCGTGGAGGGGTTTTTCCCCAGGAGGCTGACGAGAAAGGCGCCGCCCCCCATCGCCGCGAACCAAAAGTAGAGGACGATGTAAATGCCCCACTCACCGCCGTTCATGACTCACCTCCCGAGAGCTCTTCCCGGCGGGCGATGATCCAGCTGAGCCCGCCGAGCGTCGCCGCCGCGATGCCGGCGGAGAGCCAGCCCACCGCGACCTTCTCCTTTTGGGTCTTGGGGTTGAGCGGCAGGTCGTAGGTCGAGGGGTGCCGGAGAAGGACGTAGATCACGTGGGTGCCGCCCATCTCCTTGAGGCCATAGAGGTTGGCCTCGGAAAAGCCGTCGGCCTTGAGGGCGCGCACGCGCTTTTCGGCCGCGGCGCGGAGCTCACCGTAGCGGCCGAAGCGCAGCGCCCCGGTGGGGCAGGCCTTGACGCAGGCCGGCTCCAGGCCGTTGGCCACGCGGTCGTAGCAGAGCGTGCACTTTTGCACCACCCCTTTTTCCTCGTCGTAGTGCACCGCGTCGTAGGGGCAGGCCTGGACGCAGTTGCGGCAGCCGATGCACCAGTCCTGATCCACGGTGACGACGCCGCCGGGGCGGTAGTTCATGGCCCCGGTGGGGCAGGCGTCGACGCAGGCGGCGTCGGAGCAGTGCATGCACGAGGTGCGGACGAAGTCCCAGTAGACCTCGCCCTCCTTATCCAGGCCCTCGAAAAAGCTCATCTTTAGCCAGGTATGAGCGGAGAGCGTCAAGGGGTCGTAGGAGCCGGTGTTTTGGGTCTCGGTCGCCGGGAGGTCGTTCCACTGCTTGCAGCCGACCTGGCAGGCCCGGCAGCCGGTGCAGTAGGACGTGTCGAAGAGAATGGCAAAATCTTCTCCTTTAGGCATGCTCACCTCCTAAAGCTCCTCGGCGAGGCGGAGCCGCTCCTCGGGGCTGAGCCGCTTGTAGTTAAGATCGATCTTCTTCGGCGGCTTGTTCAGCTTCTTGAGCCGCACCAGCATCGCCTTGGTCTCGGGAATCAGGGCGTTGGGGTCGTGGACGCTGGGGGTGAGGGCGTTGCCGGCCGAGTTGGGCCGCGCGCCTCCGCCCATGTAGCCCCAGTGCCAGGGCAGGCCCACCTGGTGCACGGTGCGCACGCCCTTCTTGTCCTCGATGTTCATCGGCTGTAGCCGTGGGGTGACGATCGCCACCGCCTCCACCGCGCCCCGGGCGGACTCCACCAGGACCCAGTCGCCGCTCTCAATCCCCATGGACTTGGCGAGGTCGGACCCGATCTCGACGAAGGGGTCGGGCTGGAGCTCTAAGAGCCAAGGCACGTTCCGGCTCATCATCCCGGTGTGCCAGTGCTCGGTGAGCCGGTAGGTGGTGGCGATGATGGGGTACTCCTCGGGGTCCCCGTACTTGTCGAGGTCCTTCATCCGCCAGACCTTGCACAGCGGGTCATGCTGGTGCCCGAGGGGGTTCAAGACCAGGCTCTCCCAGGGCTCGTAGTGCTCGGGGAAGGGCCCGTCCTTGAGCTTGACGGCGAAGATGTGGCCCACGCCGTCGGGCTTCATGATGAAGGGCAGGACGGTGCCCGGGGGCCAGCCGCCGTCGGGAACGTCGCCCTCCCACTTCTTCTTCTCCGGGTTCCAGCGGATCACCCAGCGCTTTTCGTCCCGCGGCTGACCGGTGTCGAACCAGACCGAGGCCCGGTTGTAGCGGATGCGCCGGTTCACCGGCCAGCACCAGGCCCAGTTGGGGTAGATGCCGATCCCCGCCGGGTGGTCGGTCCTGGAGTCGCGGCGGGCCATCATGTTGCCCGCTTCGGTCCAGGAGCCGGAATACAGCCAGTTTCCGGCGGCGGTGGTGCCGTCGTCCTTGAGCTGGGTGAAGCTCGCCACCTGCTTGCCGGTGGTGAGGTCGAAGCCGTTGATCTCCTTGGCCCAGGCCTCGGCCTGCTTCTCCGAGTACTCAGGCCAGGAAAGGTGGAGGATGGGGTCGGGGAAGGCGCCGCCCTCGTTCTCGTAGAGCTCCTTGAGCTTCTCCACCAGTTTGGTGAAGAAGTACATCTCGTCCACCGTACCCTCGGGGGCCTCGGCGGCCTTCTCGTACCACTGGGCCCAGAGCCCGGTGTTGGTGATCGAGCCCGACTTCTCCGCCCAGACCGGGGTGGGGATGAAGAAGACCTCGGTCTTCACGTCCTCGGGCTTCACCTCGGGGCGCTTCCAATGGGCGGCGGTCTCGGTCTCGAAGGGGTCGAGCACCACCATCCACTCGAGGCTGTCGAGCGCCTTCCGGGCCATGTGTACGTTGGCGGCGCTCATCGCCGGGTTCTGGCCGACGACGATCATGCCCTTGAGCACCCCGTCGAGGGCGGCGTGGAGCAGGGCGTGGTGGGAGAAATCGGTGGAGGCGTCGGGCTTACCGTCCTTGTGCGGGGCCAGCTTGGCCAGGTAGTGGTAGCTGATCTTGGGGTCGATCTTTGGCCACCAGGCCTTGAGCTGGCTGACGAAGTACTTGGGTAGGTTCTCCCACCAGTTGGGGGCGTTGGGCAGGAGGCGCTTCGGGGTGGACTCGGTAAGGTAGGCCTCCAGGCTCTGCTGGTGCGCCTTGGGCACCGGCATGTAGCCGGGCATGATGTGGAAGAGAATGGCGTGGTCGGTGGAGCCCTGGACGTTGGAGTGGCCGCGGAGCGCGTTCACGCCGCCGCCGGCGACGCCGATGTTGCCAAGGAGGAGCTGCACGATCGCGTAGCCGCGGATGTGCTGGGTGCCGTAGGAGTGCTGGGTGGCGCCCATCGCGTAGGTGATCGTGCCGGCCCTCCCCGGCTTGCCGGTGGAGGCGTAGGTGGCGTAGATCTTCTCCAGCTTCTTGACCGGTATGCCGGTGATGTCGGAGACGGTCTTGAGGTCGTAGCGGGAATACTGCTTTTTGAGGAGCTGGAAGACGGTGTGCGGGTCCTTCAGGGTGGGGTCGCGCTTGACGTAGCCCTCTTCGTCCAGCTGGTAGGTCCAGGTGGAGCGGTCGTAGACGCCCTCCTGGTAGGAGTCGCCGCTGCTCTCGATGGGCTTGAAGCCGCTAAAGACGCCGTCGAGGTCGGTCGCGGTCTTGAAGTCGGGGTGGATCAGGAAACTGGCGTTGGTGTAGTTTTTGACGTAGTACTCGTCATAGAGCTGGTTTTCCAGGATGTAGTGGATCAGGCCGCCCATGAAGGCGATGTCGGTGCCCACCCGGATCTGGGCGAAGAGGTCGGCGCGGGCGGCGGTGCGGTTGAAGCGGGGGTCGACGACGATCAGCTTGGCGCCCCGCTTTTTGGCCTCCATGATCCAGTGGAAGGTGAGCGGGTGCTGCTCGGCGGGGTTGCCGCCCTCGACCAGGATCACGTCGGCGTTCTTGAAGTCGATGGGGTGGTTGGTCATCGCCCCGCGGCCGAAGCTCTCGCCGAGGGCGGGGACGGTGGAGGAGTGGCAGATCCGCGCCTGGTGCTCGATGTAGGAAAGGCCCAGGGCGCGGGCGAACTTGACGAACATGTAGCACTCCTCGTTGCCGTTCGAGCTCCCGCCCAGGAAGGCGATGGCCTCGGTGCGGTTGAGGATCTGCCCGTTGCCGTCTTTGGCCTGCCAGGTTTCGTCGCGGGTTTTCTTGATGCGGCGGGCGATCTGCTCGAGCATCCAGTCGAGGTCCTTCTTCTCCCACTTGTCCGAGCCCGGGGCCCGGTAGAGGACCTCGGTCATGCGGTAGGGGCTCTCGACGAAGCCGCGGGCCGCCTCCCCCTTGGAGCAGAGCTTGCCCCGGTTGATGGGATGGTCGGGGTCGCCTTCCAGGTTGACGAGCCGCCCGCCTTGGGCTGCGGCGATCATCCCGCAGCCGGTGGCGCAGTAGGGGCAGATCAGCGGGTGTTCGCCGACTGGCTTATGCAGGACGTTCTTCCCCGAGACCTGCGCCTGGCCTCGCAGCAAGAACGTGCTACCCGCCAGCGTACCTAACCGAAAAAAATCTCGCCGGGTGAGCATCTTCCACCTCCTTCGCCCGTTCGTAAAACGGTTTTATTTATTATGGACCGGTGAGCGAAGGACGGATGCCCTGGGATTTTTTCCGAGGTATGGGGTGCTTACCAGGGGTAGGGGTGCCCGAAGTGGCCGAGCTGCACCTCCTTGCCCCCGGCCCGGAGCCGGGCGGCCAGCGCTGCTTGGGCCCCGGGCTCGCCGTGGACGAGGACGATGTTCTTCTCGTGCTTGAGCCAGTCCAAGAGCTCGTCCTGGCCGGCGTGGCCGGAGAAGCCGCCGAGGGCGTGCACCTCGGCCCGGACCGGGACCTCGTGCCCGTGGATGGTGACGCGCTTGGCCCCGGTGATCAGCCGGTGGCCGAGCCCCCCCCGGGGCTGGTAGCCGACGAAGAGCACCGCCGAGCGCGGGTCCGGGAGGTGGTGGCGGAGGTGGTGGAGGATGCGGCCACCAGTCAACATGCCGCTGCCGGCGATGATCGTCGCCGGCCCGGCGAGGTCGTTGAGCTGTTTCGAGGCCTCGACGTCGGCGGTAAAGTTTAGCTTTTTTGGCCGGAAGGGGTCGATGCCCTCCCGGTAGAGGGTCTGCACCTTGAGGGAGAAGGCCTCCTTGACCCGTTCGTAGACCTCGGTGACCCGGGTGGCGAGCGGCGAGTCGACGAAGACCGGGGCCACCGGGATGCGGCCCTCGGCCTCGAACTCGCGCAGGTGGAAAAGGATCTCCTGGGTACGCTCCATGGCGAAGGAGGGGATGATCAGCTTGCCGCCCCGCGCGAGCACCCGGCCGGCGACCTCGGCGAACTCCTCGAGCGTGGCGTGAAAGCTTTTATGGGGCCGGTCGCCGTAGGTGGACTCGGAGACCACGAGGTCGGCCACCGGCGGGTAGTCGGGGTCGGGAAGCACCTCCTTTTGCCGGTTGCCGAGGTCGCCGGAGAAGACCAGCCGGTGGCCGACCGCCTCGACCACGAAGAAGGCCGAGCCCGGCAGGTGGCCGGCGTTTTGGAAGCTGACCTTGAAGGGCCCGAACTGCCGGGGCAGGTAGTAGGGCACCAGGCTGAGCCGGCGGAAGACCTCTTTCATGTCGCTGACGTCCCATAGCGGTTCCACGAGGGGCAGGCCCTTCTTCTTGCGGCGCTTGTTCTCCTCCTTCATCACCTTGTGGGCGTCCTCGAGGATGGGCCGCATCAAGAGCGCCGTGGGGCGGGTGGCGTAGATGCGGCCCGAAAACCCCTCCCTGACCAGCCGCGGCAGGCGGCCGATGTGGTCGAGGTGGGCGTGGGTGACGATTACGGCGTCTACCTTAGCGGGGTCGAAGCCGAAGGGGGTGTAGTTCTTGGCCTCGGCCTCGCCCTGGT
>Ga0256832_1002091_pt1 | contig 13618 bp, 14 predicted proteins | sample 134614metaG_FD_190534 | JGI IMG/M metagenome (GOLD analysis project Ga0256832, IMG submission 190534) | Hydrothermal vent microbial communities from Lau Basin, Pacific Ocean - 134-614 | ecosystem: Environmental > Aquatic > Marine > Hydrothermal vents | place: Pacific Ocean: Lau Basin | collected... | reverse complement strand
ACTATTGGCTGTCCTGAGTGCCAATGAAACCCCGATCAATGCCCCTGTTTGTTATATACTTGAGACAAGAGATTCCCGTTATGTGCTTTTTTTATCGCTTACCACAAACCTTGTCATATTGTTGCCTGCCTGTTCTGCTGTCAGTGGCAAGTTCTGCATATACTGAAACGACTCCTATCGATGCGCAAGCCACAAGCAGCAACTCTGGCTACTCACTGAACAAAACTTCATTAAAGTTGATGCAACAACAGCTGACTTCCATACTAAAGAGAAAAATCCTTGCGACACCACCGGTTAACCCCGCTACCGCATTACCACCTATTGTTTTGCAATCAGAAGATGAAGAAACACCGGACAAACCAGCAGATTTTTTTCAACGATTGATAGCTGCTGCCAAAGACCGTACGCAGCACCATGTTAAATATGATGCCAGTTATCGCTATATTTCCTACCCGATGGGAGATATTGCCTCTGACCGTGGTGTCTGTACTGATGTATTGATCCGGGCTTACCGCAAACTTGGTATCGACTTGCAGCAACTGGTACATGAAGACATGCTTGATAACTTTCAGCTTTGCCCTAGCCACATGCGCTGGGGCAATACAGAGCCTGATCCTAATATCGATCATCGCCGTGTCTATAACCTGCAAGTCTTTTTTCGTCGATATGGGAAAACATTACCCATCACTAACAATCCGGCAGATTACCTTCCTGGTGATCTGGTAACCTGGCATCTGGGGCCCAAAACGCCACATATCGGCATTGTAGTGGACGAGTATTCGACAGATGACCCAAAGCTACCTTTGATTGTTCACAATATTGGGCAAGGTCCAAAAATGGAGAATATGCTGTTTACTTTCCCTATTACCGGACACTACCGATTTAAGCCCGGTGAGAAATCAGCTCCCAGCTTCACTTCTTCCCCCACTACCTTGCTGGTGAAAGAACAACATAAAATACCTCCTGAGAACACTCCATCAGCAGATAATAGCCTAATGGAAGCTGCTTTTTTTCTATTGCGTTAAACTTGCTATAGTGTGATTTATGTTCGGATGAAATCAGAAACTTTTAGAAGATCAGTCTCCCCTATAACCAACACAATTGATGTCACTATGGATAAAGTCTACGTTCGTGATCTGCGTATCAATGCCTTGATAGGGATATATGAGTGGGAACGACGCATTCGCCAGCAAATACGCATAGATCTTGAAATGGGCTGGGATAATCGTATTCCCGCTGCATCAGATGCTATTGAAGACACCATGAACTATAAAGCTGCGGCGAAACTTGTCACTGCCTTTGTCAAAAAAACGGAATACCAGCTAGTTGAAACCCTTGCAGAGGAACTGGCAGCACTGCTGATTAAAGAGTTTAACCTACCCTGGATTAAAATCACACTGGGCAAGCCGGGTGCAGTAACAGGTTCCAGTGAAGTTGGGGTAATTATCGAACGCACCGCACAGGATTTTTCTGATGACTAGGCTAGCACAAGTCTATTTAAGTATTGGCAGCAATATAGATCGCGAAAAAAACATACGCTCCTGCCTTACCCGTTTGCAACAGGATTATCCTGATATTATCTTTTCCACTATCTATGAAACTGAGGCGGTTGGTTTTGATGGGGATCCTTTTTTAAACCTCGCCGCGGGCTTGCAAACCTCCCTCAGCCCACAGCAAATGGAAAGCTACCTTAAAACCATAGAAGATGAACATCAGCGCTCACGTGCCGGAAAAAAATTCAGTTCACGCACACTGGACATCGACCTGTTACTTTACGACCAAAGGGTTCTTCACCCACAAATGGATATTCCTCGAAGGGAAATTACCGAATATGACTTTGTGTTATTCCCTCTGGCAGAAATTGCTGCTGACGTCATTCACCCTACACTCAACAAAAGCATTGCAGAACTTGCTCAGGTATCCACTTTAGATGCTGATAAATTAAAACCAGTTTCACTATGACAACGCGCAATTTTGAAGGCATCAGCCCTACCATACATTCATCTGCCTATATTGACGAAAGTGCACTTGTAATCGGTGATGTGCGAATTGGTGAAGAAAGCTCCATCTGGCCTTTTACGGTTATCCGTGGAGATGTGCAGAGTATCCGTATTGGCAAGCGCACCAATATTCAAGATGGCTGTGTCCTGCATGTTACGCATGGCAGTGAATACTCTGGCGAGCCTGAGGGGCTACCATTGCTAGTCGGTAATGATACAACTGTCGGACACAAAGCAGTATTACATGCCTGTACTATCCAGGATTATTGCCTTATCGGTATGGGCAGTATTGTAATGGATGGTGCGATTATTGAAGACCATGTAATGGTAGGTGCAGGGAGCCTGGTTCCGCCCGGAAAGGTTCTGAAAAGCGGCTATCTGTGGCTGGGAAGTCCGGTAAAGAGGGTGCGCAAACTGAGTAATAAAGAGCACACATTGCTTAGCTATTCAGCACAGCACTATTGTATTTTAGCCAATAGAACAAAAGGTTAAATCTCTGATAACTTAATTTATATCTAGTAATAAATAAATTAAACTGTGAAAAATAGTATATTAGTGTATAATTATATACTTATTAGACAACCTATAGAGAAATCATGTCCAACATTACTGCAAATTGCAAGTTTGAACAGGGTCTGCTGGCTAATGCTGAGCTGGAAGATGCGTCACGTTCATTAAAAGCGATTGCACATCCGCTACGCTTGCAAATCCTGTGTAAACTGGGTACAGACGAAGTGAGTGTACAAGATATCGTTGAGTCTGTAGGAACAAGCCAAAGCAACATTTCACAACATCTTGGTGTGATGCGCGATAAAGGTGTGCTCGCTTCTCGTAAAGTGGCGAATCGGGTTTTTTACCACATTGAAGACGAAGCTATTCTAAGACTGGTTGGCAAAAACAAAAAGGCTCACTAAGCCTGACCCCAGCAACCAGAAGATTAAAAATCAGCAGCCTCCGCTTCAATCACTGCAAGACTAATATGTCGCCCAACCTCCTCCTGCAATCCTGACCAGTCCTGATAGTCAGCCAGTTTTTGCAGGATAGCATCCTTCATTTCAAAGGGTTCGAGACCTTCCTCGGTCAACAGCCCTGATTCGTTATAGACAATGGATAAATACTTCTGGTAAGCACGAATTACCCGCTTGTCACCCGTCGGCCCATGCCCTGGCACCACAACGTCTACAGGCAGAGACAAAGCGTAATCAGCCACTGCAATACTGCCTGCAAAGCTGCCATCATCCATGCGTGGAATACGCAGATTGGTAACATTATCCCCCGTAAATAAAACCTTATCCTCCACCACCTGATACATAACATCCGTTTCAGTATGCGCTTTGCCAGCGCCAACATGCGTCTTGATGGTTATATTATCAACGCTAAATTGCTGCCCGCTCTGTAGTGCATTCTTCGGCACTACAGGCTTTGTCCCTGCGGTTGCATTCCCGGTCAGGCTGAGCATTAAAGACACCCACTCCTCAGCAGCACCAGCATTCGCTTTTTCAATCATTTTGGGATGAGCATAGAATGTGGCATCAGGAAAAGCCTCCTGAATACCCTGATTACCCAGCCAGTGATCGCCATGTATATGGGTATCAAAAACGTGCGTAACCGGGTTATGAGTCACTTCTTTAATACGTGCCACCAGCGCCCGTCCAACCTGAACACTGGAGCCAGGATCAATCACGATTACCGACTTGTCTGTTACCACAAAAGCAGGATTATTCATAAACCCTCTATTCGCCTTGTTTGGCATCTCGCGGGGGCCATGAATAACATAGGTGTGAGCAGCCACTTGTTTTGTGGGATAAGCAGCAAAGATACCTGCAATGTCGCCGACTTCTGTGCCAACATTACCGACCTTGTTTGTCTGTTCAGAAAATGGCTTAGACTGTCCGCGCACCCTGGTTTTGTCTGCATCATCTCCGCAAGCAGTTAATAGCAGAAGTAAAAAAAACAAGGCAGGAAGTAGTTTAATGTTCATTGTTTTTCCAAAGATTATTTGACTGTGACTTTACCAGAGACTCCTAAATAGAGTTACACGTCTATAAGCGTATTGCAATTCAGTCGGCTTCACAAATCGAAAGTACAAAAAAGCCCCGCTCTGTTTCCAGAACGGGGCTTCTGTTTTACTGAAAGATATTCAGCTGTTATTTTTTGGCATTACGCTCCTGGGCTTCCTTAATCACTTCTTCTGCCACATTTTTGGGGCAAGGAGCATAGTGTGAGAATTCCATGGAGAACTGTCCACGTCCAGATGTCATGGTGCGCAAGTCGCCAATGTAGCCGAACATTTCACTCAGCGGTGCATCAGCTTTGATACGCACACCAGTAGCACCTGCTTCCTGTGACTTGATCATGCCGCGACGACGGTTCAGGTCACCTATTACATCACCTACATGATCTTCAGGGGTAAATACGTCTACCTTCATAATCGGTTCCATCAGCTGTGGACCCGCTTTTGGCATGGTTTGACGATATGCACCTTTGGCTGCGATTTCAAATGCCAGGGCAGAGGAGTCAACCGCGTGGTAAGCACCATCCATCAAGGTTACTTTTACGTCCTCACAAGGGAAGCCTGCCAGTACACCCTGTTCCATGCTTGTTGCAAAACCATTTTCAACAGCACCCCAGTATTCTCTGGGTACGTTACCACCGGTAACCTGGGATTCGAAGGAGAAGCCTTCACCTGTTTCAGCTGGCTCAATAACGTAATCAATTTTACCGTACTGACCAGAACCACCTGACTGCTTTTTGTGTGTATAGCTGTCTTCGATACGCTTGGTGATGGTTTCACGATAGGCTACCTGCGGCTTACCTACTTCTACATCTACACCGTGAGTACGCTTGAGGATGTCAATTTTAATATCCAGATGTAGCTCACCCATTCCTTTGAGGATGGTTTCGCCACTGTCTTCGTCTGTTTCCACTCGGAAGGAAGGATCCTCTGCCACCATTTTGCCAATGGCAATACCCATTTTCTCTGAGCCACCCTTGTCTTTGGGGGCAACTGCAATAGAGATAACAGGATCGGGGAAGACCATGGACTCCAATGTTGCCGGATGTTTGGGATCACATAATGTGTGACCTGTCTGGACATTTTTCATACCGACCACAGCTACGATATCACCAGCCTGGGCACCATCCAGCTCAATACGATCATCAGCAGACATTTCAACGATACGCCCGATACGCTCTGTTTTGCCTGTTGCCGTATTTAATACGGTCATGCCTTTTTCCAGCTTGCCGGAATAGACGCGTATAAAGGTCAGTGCACCAAAGCGGTCATCCATAATTTTGAATGCCAGGGCGCGTAATGGCTCGTCTGGGTCAACAATGGCAAACTCACCTGTTTCATTACCTTCTTCGTCAATAATGGGCTGAGGATCAACCTCTGTAGGATCTGGAAGATAATCAACCACTGCATCAAGTACCAACTGGATACCTTTATTCTTGAAAGCAGAACCAGTGTAAGTTGGGAAAAATGCCAACTCACGTGTGCCTTTGCGGATACATTTCTTTATGGTATCCATATCTGGCTCTTCTCCTTCAAGGTAGGTTTCCATGGCATCGTCATCAACTTCAACTGCGGTTTCAATCAGTTTTTCGCGCCATTCTTCAACCTGGTCAACCATATCTTCAGGCACATCCTGAATTTCATAGTTCATGGGGTCATCAGAGCCATCCCATACCCAGGCTTTGCGTGTCAACAAATCAACCACACCGGTGAAATTATCTTCTGAGCCAATTGGCAGTACCATGACTAATGGATTAGCACCCAGCACGTCTTCAATCTGCTTTACCACGCGATAAAAATCAGCACCCACGCGATCCAGCTTGTTGACGAAGATAATACGCGCCACTTCTGATTCGTTTGCATAACGCCAGTTGGTTTCTGACTGGGGCTCTACACCACCTGAGGCACAGAAAACACCAACACCACCATCCAGCACCTTCAATGAACGATAAACTTCAACGGTGAAGTCAACATGTCCCGGTGTGTCGATAATGTTTAAACGGTGGTCTTTCCAGTAAGCACTTACCGCTGCTGACTGAATAGTAATACCGCGCTCTGCTTCCTGCTCCATAAAGTCGGTTGTTGCTTCACCATCGTGAACCTCACCAATCTTGTGGATTTTACCAGTCAAACTCAGAATACGTTCTGTTGTTGTGGTCTTACCCGCATCAACGTGGGCAAAAATACCGATATTTCGGTAATGCGATAAATCAGTCATGGTTATTCTCTAAATATAGTTATCTATCAGTTAGTTCCAGCCAGGAACAAGGTTAATGAAATTTCAGCAGAGCAAGCCAAAAATAAAAACGGGGCATTCTACCCTAAAAGCCCCTGTATAGCTACATTAGAGTTTAATAATCTTTTGGGCAACGCATATTTTCTATCCACTGAGTAAAAGCCTGCTTCCCTTCCTGCCAAACCACCTGTAAAGCAAATGGCTCATCTGGCGGCAAACCCACCGTAATCATGCCCCATGCATAGTCCCCAACTGGTGCAAACTCCTGCTCAGATGGAAAGGTTGCCCAGCGGAATGCCAGACGTGCTGCATCACTCACCAAACCCTGTGTCCATTCCGCATCCCATTGTTCTTTTAATTTCATCGCTTTAACAACCCCCTGATGCCGCACTCGCCATTGCTTTAGTGAAACTGTTAAAAGTGGACGTTCGATTTTTGCTTCAGATGACTCAGCAACACTATTTTTTATCACCACCTGGAATACACACTGTTGTGAAATCTCTTCAGCTATCCTTGCCGGGAACCCTCTAGCTATAAAAAAACCTTTTATCTCTTTCGGTGAATGTGGCACCAGCTCCAGTGCGAGCGAGTGCTGCTGCAAGCTCCATGAGCGTGGTTTCTGCGGCTGACTTTCTTTATCCGCAACGCTCGCGTGCAGATCCAGGTCTGCTTGTAAAGGCGAAGAGAGCAGGTAGAAACACAGCAATTTCCATACCAGCCTCATTTCAAAAATTTTCATTACGCTTAATCCAGAGAGTTGACGCTATAGTCGGGAAAAACGGCACATCCAGTTGCATCCTGTCGCCACATTGATAAGTTAGATTTATGTCTAAAAACAATAAACAAAACGTGATTTATTGCCTGATTATTGCTAGCAGCGAAGCCAATAGCAATGCCACGAGCGACAGTGACAACAGTGCCAATACAAGTAACAACATAGAAGCCACTTTAACAGAGCTACTAAATCCACTGAAAGAAAATATCCGCCTGCAAACTGTTGCTAACAACCCTGCTGCCATTATTAAATGTTTATTAGAACACAAGACTAATATCCTGTTCATCAGTTATGCAGAACAAAAAAACCTGAGCACCTATAAAAAACTACTGATCAGATACTCAGTTGATACACTTCTCATCACTCAGGCTGATCACTTCCGGCAGCTGTCACGTGATCTATCCGGTCTTGAAATTGGCAGCATCCCACAGATAATTTCCAAAAAAGAAAGCCAGAGCACTGCTGCATTTATAAAAAACCTGTTTACTTATTCACAACTAAAAAAAGAGTTTCGGAATTGCAAACACCTGTTGTCCATTACTGATAAACGTAACCGTTGGCTGGTCAACATGACTCCTGAGCCTATTGCCTACCTGTATAAAGGTACACATGTTCATGCCAACCCAACCTATCTTTCAGTGTTTGGCTTTCAGTCAATGGCAGAGCTGAAATCAACTTCTATCAATGACCTGATACCCGACAAAAGCAAACAGATGTTTCAGCATTTTGTGCAAAAACAATCGCTCTATGCAGACATGAAGCAAACCTTGCTAATGACACTAAACACGATTGATGGTCAACATATTCGTGCTGCTATACGCGTAGCGCCAGCAGTGCTAAGTAAAACACGCTGCATGCAACTTTGGGTTCACAAGATCGAAGATGATTTGAACATTCCAGACGCAGCAAATCCAAAAAATATGGCAACCACTCCGGCATCTCCCTGGGTAGAACTATCTGAAAAAAAAACACATTTGCCAGCACCTGAATCAGATATACAGATCAGGAAACCTGCAATCAGTAAAACTAACGGATTCTCTGAGCTTATGAAAAACATGAAACCGGTAAAACTAAAATTCCAGCCTCTGACAAGCACTCACCACTCGGAGATTAATCATTATTTCGTAAAACTACAGTTTGATGCACAGGAGCAACAGCGCATTAATCAAAAACTGAAAAAAAGCGGCTCACTAAAACCAGCCATCTTCTGGGATCGTTTACTGGTACAAAAGCTCACCCAACAGATAGCTGACAAACGCTATGCAAAAAAACAGTTATTGCTTTCTTTAAGCGGCGCCAGCCTGCTTGATAATTCTTTTATTGTATTCCTTATCAAACACCTGGAATTATTACCAAAAGAACATCCGCAAATTGTTTTTCTTATTCCCCACCAGGCGAACAAACAGCATCATCGACGTATTAAAAAAATAGATCAGAAGCTTCGCAGCCTAAAGGCATCACTAGGTATCTATAACTTTGTGCCTGACAAACTGTCCATACAGAGAATACTCAACGACAAACCCGCCTATGTCAGCTTTCTTCCCAAGTGGGTAAAAGCCATTTCCAGCAGACCGGAAAAGCTTAAAGAGTTTACCCAGCTAACAGAATTCCTGGAAAGCAGGGGTATTGAAACCATTCTGAGCTAAGCCACCTGGAAACAAGCTGTATTTTTTTGTTATTTGTAACTACTCAACGTAATTATAGGTAAGTCAGTAAGTTATTGATGATTAGGGCTTCGGCAGCAGGGATGCTGCCGTAGAGCGTACAGGGATGTATTTACAGCGCCCCTGATCATCAATAACTTACTGCCTTCGCTGTTTAGCACCCTGAGTAGTTACGCTATTTCAGAGTAACTACTCAACGTAACGATATGTCAATACCTTGCCACCTCCACTGCATATCAACGCGCTGAATAGTTATTTCAGATCAGTAAAACCCGATTAAGCATCATGGATTGGTTTGTGTCTCTACAAATCCTGATATAGTTGTACTATGGAACATTCCCAACCGCCATCAACACAACAGCAGGATAAACTCCAGGACTCTTTTGGCAGAACGGTGGAGTATGTGCGCCTGTCGGTAACAGACAAGTGCAATATGCGCTGCTTTTATTGTATGCCGGAAGGCTTTAAGGGTTTTGAAGAACCTGAAAACTGGCTCACCTTTGATGAAATTGAGCGCGTGATCGCTGCTTTTGCACAGCTGGGGGTGAGCCGTGTGCGCCTCACAGGTGGTGAACCGCTGGTTCGCAAGAACTTGCCAGAGCTTGCTGGCAGATTAGCTGCTCTGGATGGGCTGGAGGATTTATCTCTAAGCACCAACGCTGCCTTGCTAAACCGCTATGCCACCGACATTAAACAGGCAGGTGTCAGCCGCATTAATGTTAGCCTGGATTCTCTGAAAGCGGATCGCTTTAAAGAAATCACAGGAAATGGCAAGCTGGAGGAGGTTCTGGCAGGTCTGGCTGCGGCAAAAGAAGCTGGCTTGTCGCCGGTGAAGATTAATACCGTTGCCATGAAAGGGGTGAACGATGACGAGTTTATTGACCTGGTGAACTATTGTGCTGAAATGGGTTTTACCCTGCGCTTTATTGAAACCATGCCAGTGGGCAGCACGGGCAGAAATGCCAGTGGGAATTATCTGGATTTGCAGAAAGTGATTCGCACCTTGTCTGACACTTTTGATCTGATCCCCGGCATGGTTCCAGGTGGAGGGCCAGCGCGTTATTACAGGGTACGAGACAATGATTTGCATATTGGTTTTATTACGCCCATTTCACAGCATTTCTGTGAGACCTGCAATCGTGTGCGCATATCAGTAGATGGTGCATTGTATCTGTGTCTGGGTGATGAGCATAAGGTTGAACTGCGCCCTTTATTGCGGCAGGGCATTAGTGATGCCGGGCTGGCTGAAGTTCTCGAAAGTTCAATGAGCTTGAAACCGGAGCACCATGTATTTAAGGAAAGCCCAGATCGGGTAATTCGTTTTATGTCAATGACAGGTGGCTAGAAAATGAGTATTCAGGTTATGTATTTTGCCAGTTTGCGTGAGGCAATGGGGCGCGAGAAAGACATGATAGAAGTGGACTCTCCGATTCCTGCAAGTCAGGCATGGGTAGCGGCAACCGGACAGCAGGAGATGCCTGACAAGGTACTGATTGCCATTAACCATGAGTATGCTGATGCTGATGCGCTGGTGCACTCTGGTGATGAACTGGCTTTCTTCCCACCAGTGACAGGAGGTTAAGTGATGACTGAGAAGGTTCGCAAGCCGTTAAATATTGCTATTCTGACGGTATCTGATTCACGTACTGAAGCCGATGACAAATCTGGTAATGTACTGGTCGAGAGGTTGCAGCTAGCTGGGCATCAGCTGGCGGAGAAACGTATCGTTGTCGATAATATTTATCAGATACGTGCCGTGGTAAGTCAGTGGATCGCTGATCCGGATGTGCATGTAGTGATCAGCACAGGCGGTACTGGACTGACGGGCAGGGATGTCACGCCAGAGGCTTTCAGGGTGCTTTATGACAAGCAAATAGAGGGTTTTGGCGAGCTTTTCCGCATGCTTTCCTATGACTTGATTCGCACCTCGACTATTCAGTCACGCGCTATCGCAGGCATGGCAAATGGTACGGTATTATTTACTCTGCCAGGCTCACCAGGTGCCTGTAAAGACGGCTGGGATCAGATTATCTCGCACCAGCTTAATATTGATCACAAGCCCTGTAATCTGGTAGAGATTATGCCGAGGTTTCTGGAGGAGTAGCGGATTTACTTCGTAATGTCATGACTTGTGCACATAATCTGCACATTTGTATCTTAAGCTTTGTGGGCAAAGGAGGATACAATTATGTCAAACTCATCACCTGCCCAACATCTAAAACTGATCCACACTGAAAAGAAGCAGAATAACAAACGGAAAAAAGTGTCGGAAGAACAACCCAATAACGGAATCAATCAGGAAGTACAGCCCGGTGGACAAGCTGATACAAAAGTCATCAGGCTGGAAGCGTGGAACAGGCGGCTGGAAAACCTGTTTGCCAGACAGCGCGCCTGATCCTGGAATCCTCGCTTGCGTGCAACTTTAACCACACCAGGAGTGCCACCTGGTGCGCGGCTAAAGCCGCACCTCCTGAACAAGAAAGTTTGACTTAGCTTACCCGGTCTCACCTGCATAATCTGCGATGCCAGGGTTATCACTGACACCAACCAGTTTGGGGCGGTTTATACGCTCCAGCTTAAGCACATTGTCCTTATCCTTGTTTTTCAGAATATAGTCACGTACCACATCCCACATCAGGCGACCATCAGGGGTACGGTTAACTGTTGCCCAGCCAGCGACTTTATACGTCTTGTCGGGTTCAATTTTATCGCCGTTATCCAGATGTGCGTCCGTAATGCGCTCATACAGCTTTTTATTGGGGTTCAGTGTGTAGTTGAGGCCGCCAGTACGTACCATGTCACCGCCTGATTGCAGGTAGGGATCGGGATCAAACAGGTTGTCTGCTATCTGTTCCAGTGTTTCCAGCAGGTCTTTTCCTTTCATATCCATGACATAGGTTTCAGCATAGGTCATGGAACACTGCGTCATCACATCTTCCATGGTGATCCAGTCACCTTTTAGCGTGGTTGTACCCCAACGTACACCAGCTGACATGGCAACATCTGCCTTGTATTCTTCACGCAGTGCATTACATAACACCTGATCCCAGGTTCCCATAAAGTTACCACGGCGATACAGGGTACGATCCGCAATAGCCAGTTTTTCAGTCAGAATTTCATCGTAGGTCTTGCCAAGCCTGGACTTGTTGTAAAGCAGCTTTTCGTTACGTGCTTCACGGATATTCTTGTCATACTTTTTGCTACGCATTTGTGTGATATAGGCTTCCATTTCCTTATCTGCTGGCAGCCAGTCAGTAATTACTGGCAGCATCTTGTAGTGCATATTCACCTTGCCATCACTAATATCAAAGTCCATCACACCCACAAACTTGCCGTTTGAGCCTGCATTAGTAACCAGGCAGCGTTTACCCTCTTTGTTTTTAACTTCCAGTGGCTGGGGCATGCCATCGTGAGTATGTCCGCCAAATACGGCATCTATGCCAGGGATGTTCTCGCCCATTTTTACATCAACATCCATGCCATTATGGGAGAGCATAATCAATGCATCAGGTTTTTCTTCTGTGCGGATTTTTTTAACCAGCTGTGCCATATCATCTTCGCGCAAGCCAAATGACCAGTCTGGAAAGAACTCCGGAGGATTGGCATTGGCTGTACGTGGAAATGCCTGACCCACTACTGCAATACGCTTGCCACCGATTTTTTTCATAACGTAAGGCTGGAAGGCGTAACCAGTATCTTCGTCGTACAGACCTCGCCCGTCATTCTTTTCAACCATATCGGCATATTCATCACTCATCAGTGCGTCATCTTTAACTCGCACGTTCTGACCAATAAAATCACCTTTAAAGAGCGCCACATTACTGAGTACTTCCTGCTCTTCATAGGTGAATTCCCAGTGTCCTACCATGACGTTTACGCCCAGAATATTGGAAGCTTCTACCATGTCTACACCACGTGTCCACAAAGAAGTACCAGAGCCTTGCCACAGGTCACCACCATCAAGTGTCAGGGTATTTTCGACACCACCGGCATCTTTTCTGAGCATGTCCAGCAGCGTTTTAATATGCGCATAGCCACCTGTCTTGCCATATTTTCTGGCAGCTTCATAAAAATCCAGATAGGTGTAGGCATAAGCTTCAGGACCATCCAGGGGCAGTTGCATGGTTTTCAGCAGGTTTTTACCAACAATATGAGGTGGGCGGCCTTTGGCGGGACCTACTCCCAGATTGACATTGGGTTCACGGAAATAAACAGGTAATAACTGCCCGTGCAAATCTGTGCAATGTAGAATCCGTGCCTGACCTTTTATGGGCAAGCTGTAAAAACCTTTGGGCATCTCTGCTTTGCCTTTTTCACTTGCATAGCCGGACTTCATCATCCAGGGGATCGCTCCTGCGGCCGTGCCACCGACACCCATTGCAACAAGTTTTAAAAAAGTTCGTTTATCCATAGTTGGCATAAGAGAGTCTCCTGTCGTACTTCATAGTAGCTGAGTGGATTTTGCCAGACAGTTACTTTTTAATATTCATTAAGATTTATTGGCGATTATACAGATATTAGTCCATAGCCTTAGCAGTATAAGTTTTTTCTTATTAATTACGAATCACAAAGAAAAAGACCGTCAGATAGACAATGCGGGGAAGAGACGCTATTCATCAAAACAATGAGGAGGATAACTAACTACCGAATAAACGGCGATTTTTGGGTGTTTTGATTACGTTTAAAGTCGCTTTGTTACCTGACGGTCGTTTATGTCACACTGGCTCGCTGGATCAGAAAACAGCTTGCCTGTGTTACGTGGTTATTCTTGCAGGTGAGAAGATATGCTGTAAATTCTGGATTACTGTTAGCCTATTGGGGTTTTCCATAATAGAAAGAGTGCAAGTTGCAACATCAGCCATGTAACTGGTTCAGGATCGCAGTGAAATAATCATGCGCATCAAATCTGACAGGGTACGCGCTTCCATT
>Ga0256832_1002090_pt1 | contig 13625 bp, 8 predicted proteins | sample 134614metaG_FD_190534 | JGI IMG/M metagenome (GOLD analysis project Ga0256832, IMG submission 190534) | Hydrothermal vent microbial communities from Lau Basin, Pacific Ocean - 134-614 | ecosystem: Environmental > Aquatic > Marine > Hydrothermal vents | place: Pacific Ocean: Lau Basin | collected... | reverse complement strand
TTGGTTACGACCGTAACGTTTATCAGGAGCCAACGCCGGTTTACGGCGGTAAATATACCCGTTACCCCCGTCAGATATCGGCCTATGTTCAGGATAAGCTGGAATACCAGGATGTGATTATCAATGCCGGCCTGCGCTATGACTATTTTTTCAGTGACGCCGAATATGCGGTGAACGAATTACAGCCCGACGGCGAACGTAAGCTGGCCGACGCCAAACACATGTTTGCTCCGCGCCTGGGCATGGCCTTTCCCATCTCCGCCGAAGGGAATATCCACCTTTCCTACGGCCACTTCTACCAGATGCCGGCGCTGGCCAACCTGTATACCAACCCGTATTTTCTTTTGCCGGTAAACGGCACGCCCCGCTTTGGCAATGCCAATCTTAATCCGGAAAAAACCATTCTTTATGAGATCGGTCTGCAACAGCAGCTTGGCAGCTCCATTGTTTTGGATGTTACCGGGTTTTACAAGGATGTACGTGATCTGCTGGCCTGGCAAACCATTACCTTTGACCGTCTGGACGGTGATCGCCAGAGCTATCGCATCCGTCGCAATCAGGATTACGGCAACACCAAGGGGGTAACGGTCACCCTGGAAAAACGGGCCACGTCCGGGAGCCTTTTTGCCGCAAAGCTCGACTATACGTTTCAGGTAGCGGAAGGAAACGATAATGACCCCAGTGCGTTCTACTATAATTCGCTTTCGGGACAGGAAAATATCAAGGAGATCATTCCTTTGGATTGGGATCAGACCCATAACCTGTCGGCTTCCATAACCATGACGCCGACAGATGCTTTAACGATCGGGTTGATCGGCCGTTTGTCCAGCGGCTACCCTTACACGCCGCGTATTTACACCTCCAATTACGACTCCCGGCCCAACTCGGATTTGAAACCTAATTCCAAATATGTGGATCTGAGGGCCAGTTACCGTTTGAGTATCGGTGACATGGACTATAATCTGTTTTTAAAAATTTATAACCTGTTTGACAACTTAAACGAGCGCTATGTGTTTGACGATACGGGCAGGGCAACCTATACCTTTGCCACCCGGGAAATTGATGAACCGGAATCCTTTAAAAAACATTACGGGGAACCGGGGGTACACACATACGACGAATACAATGTGCGCCCTCAGTATTATAGTGCGCCGCGGCAGGTACGCCTTGGTGTAAGCGTTGACTTTTAAAAATATACGGTCAGGAGAAAAAATGACAATGCGCAAGCAGCTAACGATTATCGGGATAATGATCCTATTGCCTGTCTCACTCTGGGCCCAGTTCTCCAAAGTGAACCGGGACAGTTTATATCTGCACGGAATTCAAAAAGAATGGTCACGGGCACAGGTTCAGGATTACCTGTCCTGGGAACAGGCGCGTTTCGGTGCGGCTGATGGCGGATCGCTCCGCCAAAGCGCCATCATGAACGGCAACAAAATCACCACGGAAATCTGGAACTTCGGCTCCATCTCCAGTCCGGGTAACCGGGTAACGGATATTGTTTGGGAAGGCCTGGGTTACGGTTATGAGTTCGGTCCGTTTGTGGCTGCGGAAATTGAAGTGCCCAAGGGGTCACATCCCGATGCCATGATTAAGCGGGATAAGTTCGGCCGCGTGGTAACCAATGCCAAGGGGGATACCGTCTATATCGCGCATGTCATATCCGATGGTCTCAAATCCAACGGCGGTGAAATATCGGGTGACGGTTTGCAACGCTGGGGCTGGCAGCCGCTGCCCCAAAGCGATGACGGTAAAAATGAGTTCCTTTCACTGGATTCCCGTTTTATGCCCACCAGCGACGATCGTGACCGTGACGGAGACGGCAAGCCCGACAGCTGGCCCGAGGGTTTTTACAATGCCACCCTGCGTAAATATGTGTGGCCCGGCGCCCTGGGGCAGGGAGCAACCAACGCCGACAAAGAAACCTTTTATGTGATGGACGACCGCGATAATAAAGAGTTTGCCTATTACCCCTACCCCGGTGATTCCGTGCGCAAAGGGCTGGGCCTGGAAGTGGAAGGCCGTTACTACCAATGGTCCAACGCCGAAGCCGAGGATGCTCTTTTTCTGATTTATAAAATCCGTAACAAGGGACATTTTGATCTGGAGAATGTCATCTTCGGCATGTGGGGTGATCCCCATATCGGCGGGCCGGACGACTGGCGTGACGACTGGGCCAGCTTTAACACCGAGCTGGAGATGACCTTTGCCTGGGATGCCGACGGAAAAAGCATCAATGATCCGCAGATCATCCCCGGGTACCTCGGTTATAAGTTTCTGGAAAGTCCGGGAATTTCCAACGATGGTATCGATAACGATGATGACGGCATGGTTGATGAAAGCTGGACCGACGGTATCGATAATGATGGCGACTGGAATGAAGAAACCGATGATGTGGGTATTGACGGTGTGCCCAATACCGGCGATCTTGGAGAAAAGGATGGCGTTCCCACGGCCGGAGACCCCTTTGATATTTCCAAGCCGGGCGAACCGAACTTTGAGTTTACCGATATTGATGAATCGGACATGCTGGGGCTGACCAGTTTTGCCCAGCCCGGATTCTCCGGTCTGCGCATCAGCGATGATGAACGTATCTGGCGTGACTACCTGCAGCCGGGCAAGTTTGATACCACCGAAGTGCAGGGTGATTATGTTTTCCTTTACGGCTCCGGAAAATTTACCCTGAAATCGATTTTTAACGTGGATGAAACACTGATCAGCGAGGCCATAAAACGATTCTCCATTGCTTTGATTGTCGCCGCGGACCGTGCCGACCTGCTGCTCAACGCCAATGCCGTGCAGCGCATTTACAACTCCGGCTACCAGTTTGCCAAACCGCCGGCCAAGCCGCGGCTGACCCTCGTTCCCGGAGATAAAAAGGTAACCCTGTACTGGGATGACGCGGCGGAAAGCTCCGTGGACCCCATCTCCAAGGAACAGGACTTTGAGGGCTATATCATTTATCGCAGCACCGACTACGGCTTTCTGGATCAGCAAACCATCACCGATGCCAACGGCAATAAGTTTTTGTTCAAACCGCTGGAGTCCCCCACCGGTGTACCGGCCCGTTTTGACCTGATAAACGGAATAACCGGTCCGGCTAAAACACCGTTTCGTTCACGCGGAGTGGCTTTTTATCTGGGTGACGATGTGGGTATACGCCATGTCTATGTGGATTCCAACAATGTCATCAACGGTCAAACCTATTATTACGCCGTAACCGCCTATGACCGCGGCAGTGACTCCCTGCGTATTCCACCTTCGGAAACCTCCAAGATCATTTCCTATAATGCGGTATTGAACCAATATAACTTTGACGTAAACACGGGAACGGTTATTCCCCGAGCCAAGGCCGCGGGTTACAGAACGGCCGAGATTGTGGATCACAGCATTAATGCCGGGATCGTCCGCGAACAGGGCTTTTCCACGGGAACCTTTGGTCTGGATATCATTGATCCGCGTAAGGTGGAAGAGGATAACAAGTTCATTATCGAGTTTTCCGATACATCGGGCGTTACCGAATATTCCGTTTTGGATACAAAGGAAAAAACGGAAACCTTTACCTCCTTTTATGAAAACTATGTGCCGCTCGGCAATCCTTATCTAAAAGGAAGTACGGTGAAAGTGACCGACAACAGCGGAACAGTATACACGGAAAGCGTGGACTACTCTCTGGATTCAACGGGTGGAGCGATAATGGTGTTTGACCCCGCGCTGCATCCCGGCGCGAACATGCTGGACAATACGGACTATCAGATCAGCTATGAAAACTATGCTCTCTATCGTAGTACCCGAATCGATTCCCAACAAACAAACCCCATATTTGACGGCCTGCGTCTGGTGGTTAAGGAATCGGCTTTTCAGCTAAACCGGAAACTGACAGGCTGGTCCGCCTCCAGTCGCTCGGATCTGGAGTATCAGGTATTTCAAAATGCCAACTATCCCGAAGATCCTTATGATTACGAGTTCCAGTTCTTTGATACCATAGTGGACACTTCCATAAATAATGTGGCTCTAAATTTTAAATTACGCGATGTGGTCAACCAAACCGATATGGATATCTATGTCACCGAACCGGTGGCGACCCGCAATAAGATTTGGGAACTGGGTGAAACCTTTTTTATCCTTCGCGGCGGGCAAAAAGCCTCCAACAGTGTGTGGCAGGTAAAATTTACGAGCAGCGAAGGTGACGGGGCGCCCAATCCCGGGGCCAATGACCGCTTTTATCTGGCGACGGATAAGCCCTTTGCCAACGGCGATCGTTTTTCCTTTACCACCAAGGCGGCCAAAGTGGTTGTTGAAGAGGCCAAAAACCAGTTGGATCGTATAGCGGTTGTGCCCAACCCGTATGTGGCCACCAACGTCATCGAACCGCTGAACCCCACCGCGCGCACCACGCGTGGTTATCGCCGGATTTATTTTAATCATCTGCCCGCACAGTGTACTATCCGTATTTATACCACGGCGGGTGAGCTGGTAAAAACCCTGGAACACAACAGTACCATTGATGACGGTAAAATGTTCTGGGATCTGCTGACCAAGGACAATATGGAAGTGGCCTACGGTCTCTATTTTTACCATGTGGATGCTCCGGGTATCGGTCAAAAAGTCGGTAAATTTGCAATAATTAAATAGCCCGTCCGGGTAGCAAAAAGGAGAAAATGAATGAAAACGAAAATGATACTTTTTGGGGTAGCTTTCGCCTTCCTTTTTAGCGGGACGGCTATGGGCCAAAGGCTTTCCTCCGAGTCGATCTCCAAGGTGGGTACGACGGTCGGGCAGTTTTTAAAGATCGATGTCAGCGCCCGTTCGGTGGCCATGGGCGGTTCCTTTGTGGCGGTGACCAATGATGCCAGCGCCATGTATACCAATGCCGCCGGTATTGCCCGTTTGAACGGGTATGAAGCCATGTTCACCCATACGGAATGGATTGCCGGTACCGCCTATGATTTCGGCGCCATAACCTTTAACCTGGGCGATGGCAACGCGCTGGGTCTGATGGTTTCCTCCTTCTCTTCGGGTGAAATGAAGGTGCGCACCGTGGAACAGCCGGAAGGAACCAGTGAGTTGTTTGAAACACAGGACATCCTGATCGGTCTTTCCTATGCCCGCAACCTGACCGAAAACTTTACCATCGGTTTTACCGGAAAATTTATATCGCAAACCATCTGGCATATGACGGCCAACACCCTGGCCCTGGACGTGGGTCTGATGTATAACACGCCTTTCTGGGGAACCGTGCTGGGGGCCAGCATCCGTAATTTCGGTGCGAAAATGCGCCTGGACGGCCGGGATATAAAATATGCCTATGACCCGGACAGCCGCAATACCGGTAATGTGTTTGTGGTAAACTCGCAATATGAAATGCGGGACTACGAAATTCCCCTGAACTTTCAGGTGGGTCTGGCCCGGCAATTTGAATTAAGCGAGAAAAACAGCTTTTTGGTAAGTGTAGACGCCGTAACCCCCAATGACAACTATGAAGCGGTTAATGTGGGCTTTGAATATGGCTGGGATAATATGTTTTTTGTGCGTGGCGGCTATAAGTCTCTGTTCCGCGCCGATACCGAGGAAGGCCTGACCGCCGGCATCGGTTTGGATTTACGCATTGAAGGCACCATGCGCCTTTTGGTGGATTACGCCTATGCCGACTTTGGTCGCCTGAGCGACAACACGCAGCGCTTTTCCCTGCGCCTTAAGTTTTAAAGGAAAGACCGTTTTTTGTTGCCGAAAACATTTCATCTTTTTATGAGTATTACGGATTCCCCTTTTTCTCCGGAGAAGGGGAATCTTTGTTTTATTACCTGTCAGCGGTGGAAAAAGCAACCATAATATGAAAAACGCACTTTTTATAACAATACTCTTTTTTCTTTTATTGGCCGGTTGCCGCCGGGAGCAAAGCCTGCCGGCGGTGGCCCGCGTCGGGGAATACACTATTACCGCCGCCGAATTCAGAGACCGGGCCAATTATTCCCCCCTGCCAGCATCCGCAAGTTTAGAACAATATAAACAGAACGTACTTCAGGCGTTGATTGCCGAAAAGATGATCAGCCAATATAACCCCAAGCCCGCCTCCTTGGCGGATAGGTTTGCCGCCCGCCGGGAAAAGGAAGCCGTCATCGAAACCTTTTGGAAAAAGGAAATCGAAAGCCATATAAAAACGGATGATGAACAGCTTTGGCAGCTTTATCTGAAAAAAAACCGCCAGCGGGATGTGGAAATTTTAAGTGCGGCCAATGAAACGGAAGCGCAAATGCTCACCCGGGCCTGGATTGAAAACCCCCAAAGCGTCCGTCATCGCCTGCAAAGGGACACCCTGCAATACAGTGGTGAACTGCCCGTTCTGGAAGACACCCTTTTTTCCGCGCCAATGGGAAAAAGGATCGGGCCTCTTAAATTCGGCCGTCGTTATATCACTTTTCGCGTACGGCAGGAGTGGCCCCTGTATATCGTTTCACGGGGGGATTTTCTGCAAAAAAGAAAATCGTTATTGAAAAGCTGGCGCCGGTTACAAAAGGAAAAACTGTTTGCCCGCTATATCAAGGAGCACTTTCCCAGGCAACCCTACCGGCTGGACAAAGAGGTTTTCCGCCGTATGACCTCTTTTCTGGTTAAGGAGCTGTTTTCCGCGGGTGAAAAAAGAGTGCGGGAAAAGATGACCGCCATGCTGGAAAGCAGACGGGAACTGATGGGGGAAACGGTTATCTCCTTTGATAACGGGCAAGCGTGGACGGTTGCCCTTCTTCTGCGGGAATTACTGACCGGGCCCTATCCCTTAAGCTATAAAAGTGAAGGGGCCTTTAAGTTCAGCCTGATAAAAACCGTACGTCGTCTTTTGGATGATGAGCTTATCTATCGGCAGGCCGTGAGCAAGGGCTATGAGCGCGCGCCGTATGTACTCTGGCAAAAAGCCATGTGGCAATCGGCCTACCGGGCCCAGAAAAATAAAAAGCTGTTGTCCGGGAATATGAAAAAAAGCCGGGCGGTTCTTGACAGTCTGGAAAAAGAAATACCCATAAAAATTTATCATAATGTTCTCGATACCCTGCGCATAAACCCCACGCGGATGATGGTGCTGAAAAAGCACTTTCCCGGCCAAACCATCGTACCGCCTCTTTTTACGGTTGGCAATCCGTAAAAGCTGCCTGGCAAAGCGCCCAGGCCCGTCTGCGCATGCCCGGAGCACTATGTTGTTAATAAATTATGTTCAGCATCAGTCCCACGCCTATTTGAAAATCCGAATATTCAAGTCCCGGAATCGAGAACTTGTCGGGATAGTTCATGGTAGTATACCTGGAAAAAAACTTGATATGGGTAAACCTAAAGTTGCTGCTTTCGGAAAAAGGAAAATAATCGATCTCCATTTCCAGCCGCCGGCCCTTTATTTTATCGCCCATGGAAACCCAGTTATACAGGAAAATAAAATGCAGCAGCTGAGGGCCCATGAGTATGTTGGTGGATGCGTTCAGCCCATAAGAGGCGTAGGAGCCCCTTTCAAAGTAGTTAAGGCCGGCTTTTTTGTCGGCATAGGTGCCCATATAGCCAAAGCCGCCCTGAAGGCCGGCCAAAACCGGAAGCCCGATACTGAAAAGCTCCGTGGAAAAGCGTCCGCTGACCAGATCGATATCGACAAACGAGAAGTTCTTGTTGCTTGCAAAGCGTGGAGGGGTATTTTCACTGTAAAAAGCGCTTAAAAGAATCAGTCCGGCGAAATCACTGGAGAAATCATAATGAAAGGAACCGCCGTATCCGGCGCCCTGAATGGGAATGCTCCATCTTGTGACGGAGGCCTCAACCGGCGAGCTGTTTGCCGAAACATTCTCCAGCCAGGGGTTTTTTACCGAAGCCGAGGTATAGACAATCCCGGCGGAAGTTCCTTCCCGTATTTGTGAAAATGTGCTGGCCGCGCTAAGCAGAATAATTAAAATGGATTTGGAATAAACCAGAAAAGAGTTCTTCATGAACGCCTCCTGCCTGTATTGTGGTAATTTGTCGGGTAGGGGGCAAGTGTCATGCCATGCCCGGTTTCCGGGTGGAACGCACCGTTATATGCGGAAGAGGCGGCGCCGGCTGAAATATTTTGTATCGATATTCAGACAAAAAGGAGTACGTCTGTCTCTAACAAGCGACAGGCGTCAGTTAAGCCGGGTCTTTTTTGCGTAGTATGGCGGAAATGAGTCGCTCCAGTTCCGGTACAACCTCCCGTTCAAACCAGGGGTTTCTTGTAAACCAGGCCCGGTTGCGCGGAGAAGGATGGGGCAGGGGAAAATAACGGGGCAGATATTCGCGGAAATGTTTGACGGTTTCCGTTAATGACCCTTTATAATACTGCTTAAGATAATAACGCTGCGCGTACTGCCCGATGAGCAGGTGCAGCTCTGCTTGCAGATGTTGCAGAACAGCCGGGTGCCACAGGGGCGCGCATTCCGGCCGGGGCGGAGCGTCGCCGGAAGCGGTCTTTCCCGGATAGCAAAAGCCCATGGGCAGATGGCTAAAAAGGAGCGGGTTATGGAAAAGCGTTTCATCCACGCCCAGCCAGCCGCGCAGGCGTTCCCCGCTGGCGTCGCTCCACATGACGCCCGAGGCGTGTACCTTGCGTCCCGGCGCCTGTCCGGTGATGATGATTTTGGCGGCGGGATGGGCATTCATAACCGGCCGCGGCGGCAAAGGCAAAAAGTCTTCACACAGGCGGCAGTTTTTTATATCGTGCAACAGCGCCTTCACCCGATGTGTCGTCCTCCGTCCACGGGAATGGAGGCGCCGGTGATGTAGTCCGCTTCGGCCAAAAAGCGCACCGCGCGGGCAATGTCTTCCGCCGATCCCTCCCGTTGCAACAGCGTGCGTTCCAGGGCTTTGTCTATTTGCGCCGGGCTGTAATCCCCGGGCATGAGTACCGGACCGGGATTGATACAGTTGACCAGCACATTTGGCGCCAGAGCGCGGGCCAGTCCGCGGGTGAGGGTGTTCACCCCGCCCTTGGTTATCAGATAAGGGATATAATCGGCCCAGGGGGCGCGCCAGGCGGTGTCGCCGATGTTGATGATGCGTCCCGCACCCCGCGCCTTCATCCTGAGCCCCAGGGCCCGGGAAAGAAAAAACAAGGGCTTGAGATTTATATCCATCAACCGTTCCCATTCCTCTTCGGAGGCGCTTGCCAGCGGCGTGGGGAAGAAAATCGCGGCGCTATTGACCAAAATATCCGGTTCCCGCGGAAGAGCCTGCACTTTCAGAATAAAAGCCTGACGCTCTTCGGCGTCGGAAAGATCGGCCGGCAGCAATTCAATCTGGCCGCCTTTTCCGGTAACCTCTCTTTTCAGGGAAAGGGCCTCTTCCCGGCTGCTGTGATAGTGACCGATGATGGCGCATCCCGCCGAGCTGAGCTCCAGACTGATGGCCCGGCCCAGGCGTACGGCGCATCCGGTAACCAAAGCGGTTTTATTTTTTAAGTCCATAGGCTAAACTAAAAAAGAGCGGTAAAAATACCAATGTTTTTTAATTGGCGAATAAACGGGCTTTCCGCCGGTATGGTGAGCGGAGGGGGGAGTGCCGGTAGCGGCTGTTTTAGTTAAATTACAAGCTTTCTTTTTAATAAGCCGTATATTTCGTAAGTTAGAGCCATGTATATCATTTCTTTTATCTGCTGATTCTCTGACATGACCCGGACAAGATGGACCATCGTCGATATTTTAAAAACGACCACAGAGTATTTCACCCAAAAGGCCATTGAAAATCCACGGCTAAATGCCGAGATGCTGCTGGCGCATCTGCTCGATATGCGGCGGGTTCAGCTTTATCTGGAATATGACCGGCCCCTTGCCGATGAAGAGCTAAACCGCTACCGCGACTTTGTTTCCCGGCGTGCGAAAAACGAACCTTTGCAGTATATTACGGGTACGGCTGCTTTTATGGGCATGGATTTTAAGGTGACGCCCCATGTGCTGATTCCCCGTCCGGAAACCGAGCTGTTGGTGGAAAAAGTCCTGGCATTGCAGGAAAGCTTAAAAGAGCCGAAGATACTGGATATCGGAACCGGCAGCGGCATTATCGCCGTTTCCCTGGCCCGGCTCTATCCCGGAGCGCGGCTGACCGGGGTTGATATCAGTTCCGCCGCCCTGAAAACCGCCGCGGAAAATGCCGCCGCGCTATTGCAGCCCGGCGATATAAGTCCGCACTGGATGAACAGGGATATAACAAGCGCCTGGGAAGGTGATAACAGCTTTGATATCATTGTTTCCAATCCGCCTTATATCCGGCTCGACGAGATGGTGACGCTGCCGCCGGAGGTGCGGGAACATGAGCCGCGCCCTGCGCTGACCGACGAAGGAGACGGGCTGAGTTTTTATGGCCGTATCTTTGAAATGCTTGCAACCCGGGAACTGATCTGCCGTCATCTTATGCTGGAGATGAGCGGGTCACAACCGGATAAAATAATTTCCATGAGCAAAAGCTTTAACTTTTCCTCATACACACTCTATAAAGACCTGAATCAGATCGACCGGGTTTTACACATTAAACCATAAGGAAGAACCTATGGGAACGGAAAAAAACAGTAAAATGGAAGCAGAACTATTAAAGCTTCTGAAAAACCACGGCAAAACACCCCTGCCGCGTAAACAGATCAGCCACATGCTGAACATTAAAAAGAAAAACTATCATGAGTTTGAGAAAGCGCTGAACAACCTGGTTAAGGAAGGGCTGGTGCGGCGTACCAAGGGTCATACCTATGTCTATCAGGGGGTAAGCCGCTATGTGGGCGAAATAAGCCTGACCCGCCAGGGCTTTGCCTTTGTCAGCGTGGAGGGGCTGGATGACGATATCTTTATCGCCCGCCAAAACCTGAATACCGCGCTGGACAGGGATGTGGTGGAGGTACAGCTTTATGCCCAAAGCCGGGGCGGCCGCCGGCGCGAGGGGTATGTAACCTCTATTGTCAAGCGTTTCCGCAGTATCATCGTCGGAACCTATCACGAAACGGAATACTACAGATATATTGTGCCGGATTCCACTAAAATCTACCGCGATATCATCGTGGCCGAGGATAAAACCATGAATGCCAGGGACGGCCAAAAAGTGCTGGTCACCTTTGACCGTTGGGACAGCGACCAGCACAACCCCGAAGGTACGATTGTGGAAATTCTGGGCGATGCCGATACGCCGGGGTTGGATATCATCTCCGTGGCCTATGCCCATAATCTGCCGGTAAAATTCCCCCGGGAAGTGGAGGCCGAAGCGGCAAAAAAGAACGCCGATATCACGGCCCGGGTGTTGCAGGGCCGTCTGGACTTACGTGACCATCTTTGTTTTACCATTGATCCGGAAGATGCCAAGGATTTTGACGATGCCGTTTCCCTGGAAAAACTACCCAACGGCAATTACCAATTGGGCGTGCATATCGCCGACGTTAGCCATTTTGTGGAAGAGGGCTCCATTCTGGACAAGGAAGCCCTGAACCGCGGCACCAGCGTTTATCTGGTAGACCGGGTAATACCCATGCTGCCGGAAAAGCTTTCCAACGATCTGTGTAGCCTTAAGCCCAACGTGGATCGCCTGGCGTTTACCTGCTTCATGGAGATCAACAAAGAGCTGGAGGTGGTCAGCCACACCATACAGCCTTCGGTGATCCACAGCAAAAGGCGCTATAACTACCAGGAAGTGCAAACCATCGTCGATGAGAAGCGCGACGATCCCAACCTGCCGGTTTTGGAAGAGATGATGGCCCTGAGCCGCCGATTGACCAAAAAACGCTTTGCCCTGGGCAGCATCGACTTTGAGACCCCCGAGGTGAAGTTTGTGTTGGATGAAAAAGGCAAGCCGGTGGAAATCATTCCCAAAAAACGGTTGCTGGCCCACCGTATGATCGAAGAATTTATGCTGCTGGCCAACCAGACCGTGGCCGCGCATATCAAAACCCTGCCGGGATATAAAAGCCCGCCGCCTTTCATCTACCGCATACACGAAAAACCAAGCGCTGAAAAACTGACCCGTTTCACCAATCTGCTCAAGGCCCTTAAGGTGCCGTTTAAGACGCCTAAAAAGATATCATCTTTCTGGTTTCAGCAGATCATTGAATCCATAAAAGGCAAACCGGAGGAAACGGTGATCGAGGAGGTGGCCCTGCGTTCGATGATGAAGGCCATCTATTCGGAAAAGAATGTCGGGCACTTTGGGCTCGCTTTTGAGGACTATACCCATTTCACCTCACCTATCCGCCGTTATCCTGACCTGGAGGTACACCGTTTACTGCGTCTCTATGCCGCGGAAAAACCCCGCGATTTGAAAAAGCTGAACAGCAAAGTGGCGGAAATTTGCGTGCAAAGTTCCAAAAAAGAACGGGTGGCGGTGGATGCCGAACGTGATTCCATCAAGTTGAAGCAGGTGGAGTATATCGAACAGCATATCGGTGAAAACTTTCATGGTGTAATAGCCGGAGTTACGGCCAGCGGCATTTATGTAGAGCTGGAGCACATCTTTGTCGAAGGTTTTGTGCCGATGGTGAAAATGACCGATGATTATTATATTTATGATGAGGACACCTATTCCATGACCGGCCGCCATTCCGGCCGTCATATCCGTCTGGGAGACCGGGTGGAGGTCCAGGTAGAGTCCGTGGATGTTGCCCGCCGGGATATCAACTTCTCGTTGCTGGAGGATCCCGATTTTGTACCGCAGCCGCAAAAAGTGAAACCCGAAGCACCTAAGAAGAGTAACAGGAAAAGACGTTCACGTAAAAACAAGAAGTCCTGATCCGGATCATAAGGCGACGCTAGTGTATGAAAAATAAACCGCTGTTGTTCTGCGCCCTGTTATGGGGCGCTTTTTCTTCCCTGATTGCGCAGACCCCGGCGGATTCCTTGATGACCAAGACCGACAGCCTAACGCTTGCCCCACCCCCAAAAAGATCGTCCCTGACCGATAAAATAGTCTACTCGGCGGATCACTACACGATAAGCCTTAAACATAACCGTATATACCTTACCGGCAACGCGCAAATTAAATATGAAACGATGACGCTGACCGCCGAAAGGATCATAATCGACAAGGAGAAAAACAAACTCTATGCCTCCGGAGTGGCCGACTCCGTGGACGCCGACGGCAAGCCCGTTTTACGCGGAACACCGGTTTTTACGGAAAAGGGCCAACCGCCCATGTATGGCCGTACCATCGAATATGACTTAAACACCCAGCGTGGCAAAATCGAGGTCGGACGCACGGATATGGACCCCGGCCATTATAAGGGCGAACATATCTATAAGGTGGCCGACAGCACCCTTTTTGTGCGTGATGGCTATTTTACCACCTGTGACCTGCCGGATAATCCTCATTTCTATTTTAAAAGCGATGAGATGCGTATTAAGGTGCGCGACCGGGTGGTGGCCCGGCCCATATATTTTTATCTGGCGGATATTCCCCTGGCGGCCGTGCCCTTTGGTATTTTTCCCAATAAGTCGGGGCGGCAGTCGGGTATTCTGCTGCCCAGCTATGGTGAAAGCCGCACCGGCGGCCGTTTTTTACGCGGATTCGGTTACTATTGGGCGCCCAACGATTATTTTGACGGCACCATTATTACCGATTTTTATGACAAGCTGGGTTTTACCTACCGGGCCAATATGAATTACAAGATTCGT
>Ga0256832_1002089_pt1 | contig 13626 bp, 11 predicted proteins | sample 134614metaG_FD_190534 | JGI IMG/M metagenome (GOLD analysis project Ga0256832, IMG submission 190534) | Hydrothermal vent microbial communities from Lau Basin, Pacific Ocean - 134-614 | ecosystem: Environmental > Aquatic > Marine > Hydrothermal vents | place: Pacific Ocean: Lau Basin | collected... | reverse complement strand
CGTCGCAGCGCAGCGACTGGGCCACGAAGGCCTCGCCGCACACCGCCGCCACGCGCCGGTCGAAGTCGGCGTCGCCGGCGGCGGCCGGCAGGCGCAGCACCTGGCGGCGGTTGTGGTGCAGGGTGAGCCCCACGTCCAGGCGGCTGAGCGCCAGGCGCTGCACCACCTGTTCCAGGTGGCGGAACTCGGTCTTCTCCGTGCGCAGGAACTTGCGCCGCGCCGGCACGTTGTAGAACAGGTCGCACACCTCCACGGTGGTGCCGGGCGGGTGCGGGGCCGGGGCCGGCGCCCCGGCGGCGCGGCCGCCCTCCACCCGGTAGCGCCAGCCGGAGCCCTCGCCGGCGGTGGCCGAGGTGAGGGTGAGGCGGGACACGGAGGCGATGCTGGGCAGGGCCTCGCCGCGGAAGCCCAGGCTGGTGACCGCGGCCAGGTCCGCCAGGCTGGCGATCTTGCTGGTGGCGTGGCGGGCCACGGCCAGGGGCAGCTCGTCGCGGGGGATGCCGCAGCCGTCGTCGCGCAGGCGGATGCGGCGCAGGCCGCCCTGCTCCACGTCCAGCCACAGGGCGCGCGCGCCGGCGTCGAGGCTGTTCTCCATCAGCTCCTTGACCACCGAGGCCGGGCGCTCCACCACCTCGCCGGCGGCGATCTGGTCGATCAGGTGGGACGGCAGGGGACGGATGGGCATGGGCGGGTCACGGCGCGGGGCGATGACCGATGGTTTCAAATGGCGGGACGGGCGGTCAAGCCCGCCCGGTCAGGTGTCGTGACGGGGGATGCGCAGCCGCTGCCCGGGCCGCACCAGGTCGCCGCGGAGGCCGTTGGCGCGGCGCAGCTGGCGCAGGCTCACGCGGTAGCGGCTGGCGATGGCGGACAGGGTCTCCCCGGGGCGGATGACGTGCTCGCGCGGGGCCGTTCTGGCCAGCACGCTGCCCTCCGGCGGGTGGGCGCGGAAGTAGGCGCGGATGCCGCGCAGCAGGGACTTGGCGATCTTCTGCTGGTGGCTGCGGGTGAGCAGGCGGCGCTCCTCGCGCGGGTTGGAGATGAAGGCCGTCTCCACCAGCACGGAGGGCACGTCCGGCGACTTGAGCACCACGAAGCCGGCCCGCTCCACGCGCCGGCTGTGCACATTGCCCACCTTGTCCAGCTCGCGCAGCAGGGCGGTGGCCACCTGGTGGCTGGCCTCGATGGCGTGGCGCTGGGACAGATCCAGCAGCACCTCGGCCAGCATGGGGTCCTGCTGCTCCACGTCCACGCCGATCAGCTCGTCCACAGCGTTCTGCGAGGCCGCCAGCAGGCGCGCCGCCTCACTGGAGGCGCCGTGCTCCGACAGCACGTACACCGACGAGCCGGTGGCCTTGCGGTTGGGCGAGGCGTCGGCGTGGATGGAGATGAACAGGTCGGCGTGGGCGGCGCGGGCGCGGCGGATGCGCTCGCGCAGGCTGAGGAAGGTGTCGTCGCGGCGCGTGAGCACCGGCCGGAAGCCCGGCTCGCGGCGCAGCAGGGCCTCCAGCTGGCGGGCGATGCGCAGCACGATATCCTTCTCGCGCGTGCCGCGCTGGCCGATGGCGCCGGGGTCGCGCCCGCCGTGGCCGGGGTCGATGACCACCACCAGCTCGCGCAGGGGCGGGGCCACCTCGTCCAGGGTCTTGACCGCCCCCCCGGCGGACGGGGCCTGCAGGTCCACCACCACCTCGCTGCGTCCGTCGGCGCGCCGGCGCAGGCGGCTGAGAGGGGTCACCGGGCCGGTCAGGTCCAGCACCACGCGCAGGTCGTGGTCCTGCCACGGCGCGTGGCGCAGGCGCTCGATACCCGGCAGCGGCGGGAGGGCCAGACGCGCGCCGCGGCGCAGGCGGGCGTGGCTGAAGTCGATCACCACCCGCTCGGGATTGGCGAGACGGAACAGCTTGTGCTCGGTGGGGCCGGACAGGGTGAACACCAGGCGCACGCCAGCGCCGCGGCGCTCGGCGCGCAGGCCCTCCACCTGCACGGCGGGTGCGGCCAGCAGGGACGGGCTGGCGAGGGTGACGACACCCGCGCCCAGCACCCCCAGCGTGTGGCGCAGAAAGCCCCGCCGCGCCCGGTCGGCCCTCGAATCGCTCATGGCTGTCGTACCACTTTCGGGTTTGTTGGTCTGCTGGGAAGTGTCGGCCAAGGTCAAGGGAAAATCAAGCGATTCGCCCGCAAAATGAGGCAGCTAGCGCGCCTTGGTAAAGTGGTTTGTCATTTTTTCACGCAACCGCTCGCCGCGCGGCGTGGCGGCGCTGACGGTGAGCTCGCGCGCCGCGCCGGCGTGGCGCAGCCACAGCGTCAGGTCGGCCGGCGGCAGGTAGTCGCCGGCCTTCTCCGGCCACTCCACGAAGCAGGTGGTGCCCTCGGCCAGCAACTCGTCGAAGCCCAGGTACTCCAGCTCGCCGGGGTCGGCCAGGCGGTAGAAGTCGGCGTGGCAGATCAGCCAGTCGCCGATCTGGTAGGGCTCGATGAGGGTGTAGGTGGGGCTCTTGACCCGCCCCGGATAGCCCAGGGCGTGCAGCAGGGCGCGCACCAGGGTGGTCTTGCCCGCCCCCAGATCGCCGCGCAGGGCCACCAGGCGCGGCCGCGCCTCCGCCAGCAGGGGGGCCAGCCAGGTGGCGAAGCGCACCGTGTCCGCCTCGCCCGCCAGCAGCCAGCTCATGGGTTGAGCACGCCGCGCAGCGGCGTGAGCAGGTCACCGGCCAGCAGGCCCCGCCAGCGGCCGTCGGCGGCCAGGTCGGCGGCCCGGCCGTGGGCCAGCACGGCGGCCCGGGCCGCGGCCGGCGCCGGCAGGCCCTGGGCCCACAGGGCGCCCAGCAGGCCGGCCAGCACGTCGCCCATGCCGCCGCTGGCCATGCCGGGGTTGCCCACGTCGGCCAGCCACACCCCGTCCGGCGCGGCGACGAGGGTGCCGCGCCCCTTGAGCACCACCACCCCGCCGTAGCGGCGCTGCAGGGCCACGGCCGCGCCGTGGCGGTCCGCCTGCACGGCGGCGGCGTCGCTGTCCAGCAGGCGACCCGCCTCGCCCGGATGGGGGGTGAGGATCCAGTCGTCGCGCTGGCCCGGGTGGCGGGCCAGCAGGTTGAGGCCGTCGGCGTCCAGCACCAGCGGCCGGCCGCTGTCCAGGGCGGCGCGCCACAGGGCCTCGCCCCAGGCCCCACCACCCAGGCCGGGCCCCACCACCAGGTGGGTGGCGCGCGCCAGCAGCGGCGCCAGGTCACCGGGCTCGGCCACGCCGCGCACCATGAGCTCGGGCCGGCCGGCGTTGAGCACGGCGGCATGGGTCGGGCTGGTGGCCACCGACACCAGCCCCGCCCCGCCACGCGCCGCCGCCTCGGCCGCCAGGCGCGCCGCCCCGCTCATGCCGGCCGCCCCGCCCACCACCAGCACGTGGCCGAAGTCGCCCTTGTGGGCGGTCAGGGGGCGCCCGGGCAGCAGCGCCGGCAGGGCGCCGGGGTCGTCCAGCTCGGCCGCCCAGCGCACGTCGGCATAGGCCTCGGCCGGGCAGTCCAGCGTGGCCAGGCGCACCGTGCCCCGGTAGTCGGCGCCGCGCCCGGTGTACAGGCCCAGCTTGCGGCCGATGAAGGTGACCGTGACCGCGGCACGCACCGCCGTGCCCAGGGGCTCGCCGCGGTCGGCGTGCAGGCCGGTAGGGATGTCCACCGCCACCACCGGCACGCCGGCCTCGTTGACCAGCTGCGCGGCCACCAGGAAGTCGCCGCGCAGGGGCCGCTCCAGGCCGATGCCCAGCAGGGCGTCCACGATGGCGTCGGCCGCCGGCAGCTCGCCGGCGAAGGGCTCGATCTGGCCGCCGCCCATCAGCCAGCGGTCGCGCGCCAGGGCCGCATCGCCCCGCAGCCGCTCCGGATCGGTGAGGGAGACCACGCGCACGGCCTGGCCCGCCGCGCGCAGCAGGCCGGCCACGATGTAGCCGTCGCCACCGTTGTTGCCCGGCCCGCACAGCACCAGCACCCGCTGCGCCGCGTCCAGCACCTCGGCCGCCTGGGCCAGCACGGCGCGGCCGGCGCGCTGCATCAGCTCGAAGCCGGGCACGCCCAGCCCCTCGATCACGGTCTGCTCGATGCGGCGGATGGCGGTGGCGGTGTACAGGCGGCGGGAGAGCGGCGTCATGGGCGCGATGATACCCCGCCGGCGGGGCGATTTCCCCACCCGCCGTGCCCGTTGAAATCCGCGCCGGCCGTCCCATCATGCCACTGCCGAGACAGAAAATTCCCGACCACACAGAAAAGGAGGAACGACCATGGCCGACGACACCGTCACCCTGCATCCCCACCAGCACGGCAAGCTGGGCAACATTCACGTGGAGGTCTTGAGCGACCACGTGGCCGTCGTGGCCGGCGACCTGCACCCCATGGCCGACGGCGAGCAGTACACCTTCGCCCGCGCCGGCATCCAGGTCACCCGCCAGGGCGACGAATACACCTTCTCCAAGGCGGCCTGAGCCGCGGGGGCGCGGCGCGGCCGCGTCCCCGCCCCGTATACTGGCCGCATGAGCGGCACCCGTCCTTCCCTCTCCCCCACCGAACTCGCCGAGCTGGCCGACTGGATCAAGGCCGAAGGGCGCGCGCTCGGTTTCCAAAAGCTGGGCATTGCCGACACGGCGCTGGCGGCCGATGCGGCCTTTCTGCGCCGCTGGCTGGCGGCGGGGCGGCACGGGGAGATGGCGTGGATGGCGCGCCACGCGGCGCTGCGGGCGGACCCGGCGGCGCTGGTGCCGGAGACGGTGCGGGTGATCAGCGCGCGCATGGACTACCTGCCGCCGCGGGCGGCGGACGCGGCGGCGGTGCTGGCCGACGGGCGGCTGGGCTATGTGTCGCGCTATGCCCTGGGGCGCGACTACCACAAGCTGATGCGCAAGCGCCTGGCGCGACTGGCGAAGGCCATCGCCGGGCGCATCGGGCCGTTCGGCCACCGGGTGTTCGTGGACAGCGCGCCGGTGCTGGAGAAGGCGCTGGCGCAGAAGGCGGGGCTGGGCTGGATCGGCAAGCACACCAACCTGATCGCCCGCGAGGCGGGCTCGTGGTTCTTTCTGGGGGAGATCTTCGTCGATCTGCCGCTGCCGGTGGACACCCCGGCCAGCGACCACTGCGGCCGCTGCCGGCGCTGCCTGGACGTGTGCCCCACGCAGGCCATCACCGGGCCGCGCCAGCTGGACGCGCGGCGCTGCATCTCCTATCTCACCATCGAGCTGCGCGGGCCGATCCCGGAACCGCTGCGGCCGCTCATTGGCAACCGCATCTACGGCTGCGACGACTGCCAGCTGGTGTGTCCCTGGAACCGCTTCGCCCGGCCCACGGCCTGCGACGACTTCGCGCCGCGCCACGGGCTGGACGCGCCGGCCCTGGTGGAGCTGTTCGCCTGGGACGAGGCCACCTTCCTGGACCGCATGGCCGGCTCGGCCATCCGCCGCATCGGCTTCGAGTGCTGGCTGCGCAACATCGCCGTGGCCCTGGGCAACGCGCCCACCTCGCCGGCGGTGGTGGCGGCCCTGCAGGCCCGGCGCGAGCACCCCTCGCCCCTGGTGCGCGAGCACGTGGCCTGGGCGCTGGCGCGCCACGGCATCGGCTAGGCGCCACTGGTCGGGGCGTCACGGTACGCCGCCGTGCGCCCTGCTAGGATGGGCGGCCCATTCCGCCATCCCAAGGAGTCGATATGTCCCGTCTGCGCATTCTGGCCCTGCCCGCCCTGCTGCTGGGCGTCGTCCTCACCCAGTCCGCCTGTGTGGGCACGGTGGTGGGGGCCACGGTGGACACGGCCATCGAGGTGGCCAAGGTGCCGTTCAAGGTGGGCGGCGCGGTGGTGGACGTGGTGACCGGCGACGACGACTGAGGCCGGCGCGCCTCAGCCGAAGGCGCGCTGCTTGTAGTGGTTGATGAGCCCGTTGGTGGAGCTGTCGTGGCCGCTCACGGGCCGGTCGTCGGCCAGCTCGGGCAGGATGCCGCGCGCCAGCACCTTGCCCAGTTCCACGCCCCACTGGTCGAAGGAGTTGATGTTCCAGATGACGCCCTGCACGAAGATCTTGTGCTCGTACAGGGCGATGAGGCTGCCCAGGGTGCGCGGGGTGATGCGGTCCACCAGCAGGCTGTTGGTGGGCCGGTTGCCCTCGAACACCACGTAGGGCAGCAGCCGCTCGATCTCCGCCTCCGTCTTGCCCTGCGCGGCCAGCATGGCGCGCGCCTCGTCCGCCGTGCGCCCCTTCATGAGCGCCTCGGGCTGGGCGAAGAAGTTGGACAGCAGGATGCGGTGGTGCTCGCCGATGGGGTTGTGGCTGTGCACGGGGGCCAGGAAGTCGCAGGGCACCAGGCGCGTGCCCTGGTGGATGAGCTGGTAGAAGGCGTGCTGGCCGTTGGTGCCGGGCTGGCCCCAGATGACGGGGCCGGTGTCGTAGTCCACGGTCCGCCCCAGGCGGTCCACGGACTTGCCGTTGCTCTCCATGTCGCCCTGCTGGAAGTAGTCGGCGAAGTACTGCAGGTACTGGTCGTAGGGCAGGATGGCGTGGCTCTCGGCGCCGTAGAAGTTGCTGTACCAGATGCCCAGCAGGGCGAGGATGACGGGCATGTTCTCGCCCAGCGGCGCGCTGCGGAAGTGGCGGTCCATCTCCCAGGCGCCGGTGAGCAGCTCCTCGAAGCGGTCCATGCCGATGGCCAGGACGATGGACAGCCCCACGGCCGACCACAGGGAGTAGCGGCCGCCCACCCAGTCCCAGAAGCGGAACATGTGCGCCGGGTCGATGCCGAACTCGCGCACGGCCTGCTCGTTGGTGGACACGGCCACGAAGTGCTTGGCCACGTCGTCCGGCGAGGGGGCGTACTGGCGCAGCCAGTCGCGCGCGGTGTGGGCGTTGGTGAGCGTCTCCTGGGTGGTGAAGGTCTTGGAGACGACGATGAACAGGGTGGTCTCCGGGTCCACCGCCTTGAGCGTCTCGGCGATGTGGGTGCCGTCCACGTTGGACACGAAGTGCATGCGCAGGCGGGGGTGCCAGTAGGGGCGCAGGGCGGTGCACACCATCTTCGGCCCCAGGTCCGAGCCGCCGATGCCGATGTTGACCACGTCGGTGATGGGCCGGCCGGTGTAGCCGCGCCACTGGCCGTCGCGCACGCGCGCGCTGAACTCGCCCATGTGGGCCAGCTCGGCGCGCACGGCGGGCATGACGTCCTCGCCATCGACGAGGATCGGCTCGTCGCCGCGGTTGCGCAGGGCCACGTGCAGCACGGCGCGCCCCTCGGTGTGGTTGATCTTCTCGCCGCGGAACATGGCCTCGCGCCAGGCTTCCACCTGCCGCTCGCGGGCCAGGTCCAGCAGGGCGGCCAGGATGTCGTCGTCGATGCGGTTCTTGGCGTAGTCGAGCAGGATGTCGCCCACCTGCAGGGAGTAGCGCCGGAAGCGGTCCGGCTCGGCGGCGAACTGGTCGCGCATGTGGCGCATGCGGGTCTTCTCCCAGAGGGTGCGCAGGCGCTGCCAGGCCGGGCTGCGCGTGAGGGGCGGCAGGGCGGCGGGATCGGGCATGGGGGCTTCCTTTGCTGACGCCGGCGGCGGGTGCGCAGATTCTAGCCACTCCGACTCCCCTCGGGTAGCGGGGTGACGGCGGTCACAGGTTTTCACGGGTATAATGCGCCGCTCACCGAACCACCCCGGACCCCCACAGGACCGCGCCATGACCACCATCCAGGCCCCCGAGCCCACCGAGTACGACGACAAACTGCTGCGCAGCCGCGTCAAGCTGTTGGGGCAGATCCTGGGCAAGGTGCTGCGGGAACACGCCGGCGAGCACATCTTCGACGCGGTGGAGACGCTGCGCACGGGCTTCATCGAGCTGCGCAAGCAGAACGACGACGCCCGCCGCCACGAGCTGATGGCCTTCATCGCCGAGCTGCCGCCGGACGAGCTGGAGCTGGTCATCCGCGCCTTCTCGATCTACTTCAACCTGATCAACGTGGCCGAGGAGACCATGCACTACGACTGGCGCCAGCGGGTGCTGAACGAGGGCGGCATCCTCTGGCGCGGCTCCTTCGACCACACGCTGCACGAGTTCAAGGAGGCCGGCATCACCACCGATGACCTGGCCAAGCTCATGTCCCACCTGCGTTACACGCCGGTGTTCACCGCCCACCCCACGGAGGCGCGCCGGCGCACCATCATGGAGGGCCTGCGGCGCCTGTTCGAGCTCAGCAACCGGCTCAACCAGCCGCGCCTGGGCAAGGAGATGAAGCAGGCCATCCTGGACAAGATCGAGGCGGAGATCCTCATCCTGTGGCGCACCAACGAGGTGCGCGACAAGAAGCCGCAGGTGGTGGACGAGATCCGCAACGGGCTGTACTACTTCCGCGAGAGCCTGTTCCGCGCCGTGCCGCTCACCTACCGCTTCTTCGAGCGCGCCGTGTGCCGCACCTACGGCGAGGAGCCGCCCTGCAACCCGGTGGTGCCGGTGCCCAGCTTCATCCGCTTCGGCTCCTGGATCGGCGGCGACCGTGACGGCAACCCCTTCGTCAAGCCGCAGACCACGCTGCAGGCGGCGCGCCTGCAGATGCGCGAGGTGCTCATGGAGTACATCCGCCAGATCTCGCGCCTGCGGCGGGTCATCACCCACTCCTCGCTGTTCTGCCAGCCCTCGCACGCCTTCCTGCAGAGCCTGGCCCACGACGACGCGGCCTGGGCCGACCAGGTGTTCGGCGACAACCCGGAGCGCTTCCGCAACGAGCCCTACCGCCGCAAGCTGTATCTGATGTGCTTCCGCCTCAAGCAGACCCTGGCCACGGTGGAGGAGCGCCTGCGCCGCCCGCTGGACGAGGTGCCGCTGCGCGACGGGGCCTATCCCGACAGCGAGAGCTTCCGGCGCGACCTGTGCCTGATCCGCGACTCGCTCATCTCCCACGGCGACGAGATCATCACCCGCGGCAAGCTGAAGGACCTGATCCGCCTGGTGGAGACCTTCGGCCTGCACCTCATGCAGCTGGACATCCGCCAGGAGTCCAGCGTGCACACGGAGACGGTGGCCGAGGTGCTGGCGCAGCTGGAGCCGTCGCTGGACTACCTGGCCCTGGACGAGCGCCAGCGGCAGGCCGTGCTGGCGCGCTACATCGAGGCCGACACGCCCCTGCCGGAGGGGGCCGAGTTCAGCGACATGACGGCCGAGACGCTGCAGGTGTTCGACGTGATCCGCCGCCTGCGCGGCGAGGCGGGGCCGGAGATCATCGGCGCCTACGTCATCTCCATGACGCACACCGCCAGCCATGTGCTGGAGGTGCTGCTGCTGGCACGCTTCGCCGGGCTGGCCGGGCGGGACGCCGACGGGCGCGCCTTCTGCCACCTGGCCATCTCGCCCCTGTTCGAGACCATCGACGACCTGCAGCACATCGACACGGTGCTCTCCGAGCTGCTGGACAACGACACCTACATGGCCATGCTGGCGGCCGCCGGCAACGTGCAGGAGGTGATGCTGGGCTATTCCGACTCCTGCAAGGACGGCGGCATCGTCTCTTCCCACTGGAACCTGTACCTGGCGCAGGAGAAGATCATCGAGATCACCTCGCCGCACGGTGTCACCACCCGCCTGTTCCACGGCCGCGGCGGCACCGTGGGGCGCGGCGGCGGGCCCACCCACGAGGCCATCCTGTCGCAGCCGGCGGGCACCGTGCAGGGGCAGATCAAGTTCACCGAACAGGGCGAGGTGCTCACCTACCGCTACTCCAACCCGGAGACGGCCGCCTACGAGATCACCATGGGCGCCACCGGTCTGCTCAAGGCCAGCCTCAACCTGGTGAACGAGGTGGTGGCGCCGCAGCCCCACTTCCGCGACGCCATGCAGCGCCTGTCCCGCCTGGGCGAGACGGCCTACCGCGAGCTGACCGACGAGACGCCGGGCTTTCTGGACTATTTCTACGAGGTCACGCCGGTGCAGGAGATCGGCCAGCTCAACATCGGCTCGCGCCCCTCGCACCGCAAGCAGACCGACCGCACCAAGGCCTCCCTGCGCGCCATCCCCTGGGTGTTCGGCTGGGCCCAGGCGCGCCACACCCTGCCCGCCTGGTACGGACTGGGCAGCGCCCTGGCCGAGTTCCGCCACAACGAGCTGGCCCGCCTGCACCAGTTGCAGGCCATGTACCGGGAGTGGCCTTTCTTCCGCAATCTGCTCAGCAACACGCAGATGGCCCTGGTGAAAGCCGACATGGAGACGGCCGCCGAATACGTCACCCTGGCCCACGACCAGGCCACGGCGCAGAAGATCTTCCGCCGCATCCGCGAGGAATACGAACGAACCGTGGCGGAGATCCTGCGCATCACCGGCGACAAGGTGCTGCTGGAGGACAACCCCACCCTGGCCCGCTCCCTGCAGCGCCGCGACGCCTACATCGCCGCCCTCAACCACATCCAGGTCATCCTCATCCGCCGCCACCGCGACGAATCGCTGGACGAGACGGCCCACCAGCGCTGGCTCATGCCCCTGCTGCGCTCCATCAACGCCATCGCCGGCGGCATGCGCAACACCGGCTGAGTCCGGCGCGCGCCGCCGTTTACACCGAAGCGTGACGGCCAGCGCGCCGGCGGGCGCCGCCCGTCCCTAGAATGGGGCCGCTCATCCCTCCCGGCCGCCGCGCCCCAACAAGAACAAGCAACGGGCTGCCATGCGCTTTCCCTGCACCTTTGCCGAGCTGTGCGACCTGCTGCTGGCCCTGGGCCTGATCGCCCTGTTCCTGCTGCTGACCGCCTGCGGGGGCACCAATGGCGGGGCCACCCCGCCTGCAGACGAACCGGCGGCGGCCGCGCCCGCCGGCGGCCAGGCCCCCGCCCTGCCCCGCTTCAGCCGCGCCCCGGCGGGCGGCAGCGGCCAGCCGGCCGGGCCCCGCGTGCTGGTGCTGTACGACCCGGGCGACGGCGGCGATCCCCGCGGCCGCGAGCACGCCCTGCTGCTGGCCAACCTGCTGGGGCACTTCAACGCGCGCAGCCGCCTGGCACCGGTCGGCGCCTACCGGGCCGGGCAGCTGAACGAGCACGACGCCCTGTTCTACCTCGGCTCCGTCTACGACCAGCCGGCCCGCTTTGCCCCCGACTCGGCCGCGGCGGCGGCCTGGCAGGCCCTGCTGGCGGACGTGGCCGCGGGCACGCGGCCGGTGGTGTGGATCAACTACAACCTGTGGCACCTGGACGCCTGGCTGCGCGCCCACGGGCAGGACGGCGGGCTGGCGGCCCGCTGGGGCTTTGCCTGGCAGGGCATTTTCGACGCCGGCTACAACCGGGTGCGCTACCGCGGCGCTGTGCTGTACAAGGGGGTGAGCGGAACGCCGGGTGCGGGGGCCTGCGCCACCGACCCCGACGGGACGCACTACGACTGCAGCACAACGCTCAACACGGTGACGGTTACCGATCCGGCGCGGGTGGTGGTGCACGGCACGGCCCTGCGCGCGGGGGGCGACGCCGAGGCCCCCTGGGCGCTGCAGTCGGGCCGCTTCTGGTTCGTGGCCGACATGCCCTTTGCCTACGCCTCGGAGGCGGACCGCTACCTGGCCTTTGCCGATCTCCTGCACGAGATGCTGGGCATCGCCCACGAGCGCGTGCCGCGCCGTGCCTTGCTGCGGCTGGAGGACGTGAGCCCGGCCACCGATCCGGCGGCGCTGCAGGCCGTGGTGGACTGGCTGCTGGCCCACCGCATTCCCTTCAGCGTGGCCACCATTCCCGTCTACGCCGACCCGGCCGGGGTGCACGGCGATGCCGACCCGGCTCCGCCGGTCATCCTGCGCGACAGCACCGTGGGCGACATCCTGCGCCGGGCCGCCGCCGGCGGCCTGGCGGCCATCGTCCAGCACGGCACCACCCACCAGTGGGACGGCGGCCCCAATCCCTTCGACCAGGTCACGGGGAGCGATTTCGAGTTCTTCCGCGTGCTGCCGGACGGACACGGCGGCCAGCAGGCCATCGGCCCCCTGCCGGAGGACTCGCCCGAGTGGGCCCGGCGGCGCATCCGCCTGGGCCTGGAAGTGCTGCTGGCCGACGGGCTGGTGCCCTTCGCCTGGGAGCCGCCCCATTACCTGGCCTCGGAGACGGATCACGAGGCCATTCGCGCCAGCTTCTATCCGGTCATCTACGGGCGGGTGAACTACGCCGCCGAGGCGGACCGGCCGGCGCGCTTCGTCACCCAGTTCTTTCCCTACGTCATCGAGCGTGACCGGCACGGCTACCGGGTGATTCCCGAGGACCTGGGCTACGTGCCGGCGGGCAGCGACGCCGCGACCGATGGGGTGGACCGGCTGCTGCAGAACGCCCGCCACCTGTTGGTGGTGCGCGACGGAGTGGCCAGCGCCTTCTTCCATCCCCGAATGGGGGTGGCGGCCCTGGAACGGCTGGTGACGGGCCTGCAGGCGCAGGGCTACGAGTTCATCGCCGCCTGCGGCCTGGCCCTGCACTGCCCGGTCAGCGGTGGCGGGCCATGAAGCGCTCCAGGGCGCTGATGCGCACGGGACCGGGATTGTTGCCCAGCAGCTCGCCCTCGGGAGAGAAGAACCAGAAGGTGGGGGTGCCACGGAAGGGCTCCTGGGCCGCCCGCTCGTAGCCCACGGCCACGTCCAGCAGCTCGCCCACCAGCGACTCGAAGTTGGCCCCGTGCCGGCGCAGGAAGCGGCGGATGGCCGGCACCTGCTCGCGCCCGTCGATGGCCACGCCCAGCACGATGGCATCCCTGTCCTTGTGGCGGGCGTGGAAACGGGCGATGTCGGGCATCTCGCGGGCGCAGATGGCGCAGTCCACCGACCAGAACATGACCAGCACCCACTTGCCCTTGCCGACATAATCGGCCAGCGCGGCGGGGCGGCCGTCCAGGTGTTGGAGCGGCATGTCCGGCACCGGTGCACCCGTCGCCGGCAACAGCGCGAACCACAGGAGCAGGCCGGCCACCAACCCCCTGCCCCATTGCTTGAGACCATACTTCATTGCCAGAACCCTGCTTGCCATGATCGTGGCTGTTTTCTACGTACTGCCGATCCCGCCGGAGGCGTCGCGCCCCCGCAGGGGGAATTCGGCCACCACTTCGTATTCGACGCCATTGCCGTGATTGCGTGACCAGAACAGCTGGAAGCGATCAACGGGCCATACAATGGGCTCGATTCGCTCCAGCGTGGGCGGCCGGCGCACCTTGCGCGCCAGGGTCACGTGGGGGACGAAATCGCGCCCGTCACCGGGTCCCTCGCAGCGCTCGGCCACCGCCCGACAGCCCCCGGCCAGCGCCACCAGTCGGGGGACAGGACCGTCCGGCCCGGCCCAGGCCACCCGCGCCCGGGCGAAGAAGCCCAGCGTATTGATGGTGAAGGTAAACGGCGTGCCATCGATGGCTCCGGCGCCCTGCACCAGGCAGTCCGGTTCCGCCACCTGGCCAACGAAGTACAGGGTCAGGTGGAGATTGGCGAGCGGCACGGGGCGGGCCCCGTCGCGCGCGACGGTCCGCGCCAGTGCGTGCAGACGGCGGGCCACGTCCGGTGGTGGACGGATGCCAAAGAACATCCGTCGATTCAGCGGCTCGGTGTCGTTCATCGCCGGCTGGTCGGAATTCCGCATTCGGTCACACCAGTATCATAGCACCGGGCTAGAATGCAGCGCGGCCTGCTGAAC
>Ga0256832_1002088_pt1 | contig 13629 bp, 16 predicted proteins | sample 134614metaG_FD_190534 | JGI IMG/M metagenome (GOLD analysis project Ga0256832, IMG submission 190534) | Hydrothermal vent microbial communities from Lau Basin, Pacific Ocean - 134-614 | ecosystem: Environmental > Aquatic > Marine > Hydrothermal vents | place: Pacific Ocean: Lau Basin | collected... | reverse complement strand
GTAGACCACCCATTCGATGAGTACCCATACGAGCGCCGCGACTGCAGCTGCGAAGTTTGTCATGAGCAGCGCGCTTCCCGCTACACCGTCTGCTGCAAATTCGCTTCCTGCGTTAAAGCCGAACCAACCAAACCAAAGGATCGCCGCACCAAGAGCTGTGAGGATGACGCTAGATGGGTGCATAGCCTCTTTTGGATAGCCTTTGCGTTTACCGAGCATGAGTGCGAGCACAAGACCTGCTAGACCACCGTTCATATGTACAACCGTTCCACCGGCAAAGTCGAGCGCACCGTCGTTATACAAGAAGCCGCCGCCCCATACCATGTGAGCAATAGGTGCATAGACGAAGGTCACCCAAAGAATCGTAAAGAGCACCCAAGTAGAGAATTTCATACGTTCAATTGCAGAACCGCTGGCGATCGCTACCGTGATAGCCGCGAAGGTTCCCTGGAATGCGATGAAGACAAACTCTGGGTATGTGCCGCTGAGACTATCGGGTGTGACACCTTTGAGGAAGAGCTTGGAAAGGTCACCGATAATAGCGCCGTCTCCGCTAAAGGAGAGAGAGTATCCCCACAGTACCCAAACGATAGAGCCAAGAACGTAGGCGATAAAGACCATCATGTAGGTATTGAGCACGTTTTTCGCTCGCGTCATACCGCCATAGAAGAGTGCCAGACCCGCCGGGGTCATGAGCATGACAAATGCGGTGGCCACGATCATCCATGCCGTATCACCGCTATTGAGCTTATCTTCGGCCATTGCAAGGCTAGGCAGCAAGGCCGCAAGCGCCAAATGCCACTTTTTCATCGATACTCCTTTGAGAAATTTGATTTCGCTCAAAATTTTAGTCTATTACAAAAAATTATTTTGTATAATTTTTATACAAGGAGAGAGGATGCAGAACTTCATCGCCAAATCACCCAGCAGCATCAAGGTCTACAACGTGGTCAAAGCAGCAGTGAAGCTGCCCGTCAACATCATGATTCTCGGCGAAGTGGGCACGGGCAAGGAGACGCTCGTAAGTTCGCTCTTTGACAAAATCCCCCGCTACAGCGTAGCCAACATGCCCGAAAGCCTCGAGAGCGAGACGGTGTTCGTGCGCGATTTCGAGAATGTCTCGGATGTGATAGCCTTCATGCGCCGCTATGAGGGGGTGCGTATCATCTCGGCGGCCACCGATGCGCGCTCCATTTATGAGGAGTATTTTCCTATCGTCGTCACTATTCCGCCCCTGCGCGAACGCCCCGAAGATGTGGAGGCTCTCAAAAAGCTCTATACCAAAAAGGCGCGCGAAGAGTTCGAGCTGGAGAATTTCGATGAGGATTTTGCCGTGGATCTCTCCAAAAACGCTATAAGTCTCAAGCGCAGCGTCTATGAGCGCGCGCTTTTTGCTACGATGGACGAAGCCAAGATGATGGCGATGCTTGAGGAGTTTTTGGAGCCTCGCATAGAAGAGGGCTACAAGGAGCTGCTGCGTATCTTCGAAATACCCCTTTTGCGTGCGGCCAAAAAGCGCTTTCGCAGCGTGCTGGCGATGTCCAAAGCCTTGCAGCTCAATCGCGCCACGCTCACCACAAAACTCAAAAGGTACGGCTCTAAAGTATGAAGGGAAGCTCTATAGTGAGGCGATCCTTGTTGTAGGTGAGGATGAACTCCTCATCCTTGATGGCGAGCTTTTCTATATCCTCGCTTCTGATTTCCACCAATACCACCTGATACTTCTTACCGCCAATTTTAATGCTGCGTCCCGTGGCGATGGTGACTTTGATATAGATCCTATCGGCATCGCGCAGGGCTTTGAAGATTTTGTTGAGAAGCTGTAAAAATCTATTGATATCGAGTTTGAACTCGGGGATAGAGACGTCGTACTCGGCGGTGATTCTGTTGCTCTCATCGAGATTGGTGTTGATGGCGATGTCGATGAGGGTGAAGATGTTAGCACTTTGGAGCTCTTGGGGAGCGGGAGAGAGTTTTTTGCTGCACACGTTCTTGTGCAGCATCAGTCCCAGCCTTTCGCTATCTTTGTAGCCCACAGTGATGGCACAAAAGCTCGCATGACCGATATCGAGATCGATAAAGGAGTGCTTGAAGCCAAAACTCATGGAGGCGTGGGAGATGGCGAGGTTGAAAAGCTCCTCTTTTTTGGCGATAGAGAGTATATACTCGCCCTCTTTGTTGTATTCGAGCACTTCACCCGAAGAGTCGAAGAGGATGAAGGGATTGATACTGTTTTCTATGAAATCTTTGTGAATCTCCATAGCGCTATTATACTACACCTTTGCCCATCCGTGCAGCTTTTTGGCGGTCATGGCGACGCGTCCGTCAGCGAGCTCGATAGGGTTGATGGCTACATAGTTGAGCTCTTGCAAGAAGGCCTCCAGCATGTCGCTCTGCTCTTGTGTGATGAGTATCACGATATCGCCTGCATTCTTCATCATGCGGTAGATCTTGCGAAAGAACTGCTCTTTGTCCGCAAGCTTTTCGATGTCGATAGGTACGAAGACGGTATCGAATACCATAGCGCGCAGATTGTAGCGCTCTTTGGTTTCATCGATGCGACGCACCTTGGCCGGCAGATCCTTGAGCGCTTCGTAGGTGGCATCGTCAAAAGCTACGATCTCTAGGTAGTAGCCGTTCTCTTCGCAATACTTCGCAAGAGCGGGTGTTTGTGCCTCCTCTCCGAAGCAAAAGACCCGCACGCCGGGAAGGTCCGGTATGATCGAAAAGAGCTCCTCCATCACTCCTCCATCCAGATAATTGATGCGAATCGCCCCGTCTGACCATCGCGGCGATAGGAGTAGTAGCGCCTATCGCAAGCGGTACAGATGGCAAAATCCGTGATAGATTCTACATTTTCGGCTCTTAATTGGTCGTAAAGAAGCGCTTTTATATCCAGATGGCGCCCTTGGAGATATTTGGGGTCGTAGGTTTTGGCCAAATCTTCGGAGATTTCGTAGCAGCAGCGGTGGATGCCGGGAGAGATCACGGCGCTGATACGCTTGGCACCCAAGGCATGCATCTTTTTTATCGCTTCTGTGACGATGCCGAGTGTCGCTCCTGCGCGTCCTGCATGCACGGCGGCGATGACGCCTTTGGGGTCATACAGCAGCACGCCGAAGCAGTCGGCACTCATGATCCCAAGGCCGATGCCAGGCTTGTCGGTGACGAATCCGTCGCACTTGGGTGCCGGCTCCATGAGCCGCTCGATATAGCGCACCTCTTTGCCGTGGACTTGGTTAGCGAATTGAACCTTCTCGATGCCCGCTTTCTGCGCTAGGATCGTGCGGTTGCGCTCCACGGCTTTGGGGTCGTCGCCCACGTGGTAGGCGATGTTGAGGCTCTCATAGGGTGGGCACTCACACCACCTGCACGATCGGAGATGTAGTAGTTAATCTTCATACAAAAAGACCTTTGCGATGGGCTCATACCGCTCCACGATCTCATCATAGACGGGAGCGAGACGGATGGTGACGCTGCCGCCCGTGCGCGGCAGTTTGCACCCCTCTTTGAGATCATAGAGGCTCTTTGGCACCTCTATGGCGATGTAGCGCTCCTCGTGGAGGGTGGGCGCTAAAAGGACGAAACCTTTGGAAAAGAAGCGAAGGTAGAGACCCTTTTCTCGGTGCATAGTCTCAAGCGGCTCGCCCAGATCGTAGAAGTAGATGGGATCGATCTCGAGAGTGTGATCGAAAGGCACTTCCGAATACTGGGCGAAGCCTCCCAATTTGGCGAGGACGTAGTTGTAGTAGATCCCTTCGATCGGCTTTGTGGCCTCCAGACCTTTGGGAGTGGAGACGAACTTGGGAGCCAGGTAGTTCATATAGATCATATCTGTAAAGCCGTAGCGCTTCTGGAGTTTGCGAAAGTGCTCGAAATAGGCGAAGACCTCATCGAGTGGTTGATAGAAAGTGTAGGGGATGTTGGTGACGAGGTTGCCGATAGGAGCGATGGTGTCGCTCTCTTTCACTGTGCTCATGTAGCTTTCGCACATGTCGTAGTCCACAAATTCTAAGAGCTCGGGATTGCGGTAGGCTTGGTTGGTGATGAGGAGGATGTCGCGCTCTTTGAGCTTGGCCAAGAAGCGTTTGAGGCATGCGGCGTACGTGGTGTTGGGATGGCGCTTTTTGAGGGTTTGGGCTAGGATGCGATACTCCTCTTCATCCAAAAACAGATCGTTGGCCCAGTCAAAAAAAATACCGGCGATGCCGAGCCTTCGCACCTCATTGGATAGATATTCTACGCGTTTTTTGATTAACTCTTCGTCGCACATGTCGTAGAAGTAGTCTTCGTGTGCGACGGGTTCTTTGTTGAGAAGCTTTTCGGGATGCGCTAGAGCGTAGCGTGTAAATGCGTTGCGCTCAAAGCGATAAAATCCCGCCAACCATTCGTATGCCACGATTTTGCCGAACCCTTCGGTATTCGCATCGGCGATATCCTCGAAGCTGCCAAACTCTACGATGGAGAAGTTTTTGTAAAAATCGAGGCGCTTTTGCCAGGGCACCGCTGTAGCGTAGAAGCCCCGGTGATCGGTAGGAGGAGGTGGAGCGGCTATGGGACGGTAGGAGGATTTGTCGGCCGGTTTGATGATGGCTCCCTGGGCCATGAGAGCTAGAAGAAGCGCGAAGAGTCGCTTCATAGCTGCCTCGAATCGGCGATGATGGTGACGGGACCGTCGTTGAGGATGCCCACTTCCATCATCGCCCCGAACTTTCCCGTCTGCACCGGGATGTGTTCTCTTAGCGCCGCTACGAAGGCTTCGTAGAGCTTTTTGGCCTCGGCTGGCGGCATGGCGGCACTAAAATCTGGACGATTGCCCCGCTTGATGTTGGCAGCCAGCGTAAACTGGCTCACCACCAGCGCTTCGCCACCGACTTGCAAGATATTTTTATCGAACTTCCCCGCTTCGTTGGGGAAGATGCGCATATTGACGATCTTTTTGACAAGCTTTGCGATATCTTCCTCGCTGTCTCCTTGCACCACTCCTAGCAAGATAGATAGACCTCGTCCGATGCGTGCCACCTCTTTATCTTCTATGCGCACCCACGATTCGCGTACGCGCTGCAGTAGTGCCACCATCACGCCTCCTTTTGTGCTATTATAATCAAAAAACGGGAGGATGCGTATGGTTTTTAGTGATAGATTCGAAGCGGGTGAGCTGCTGGCAAGGAAGCTTGCCGTCTACCGAGACGACCCCAATACTATCGTGGTGGCGCTGCCTCGAGGGGGTGTGCCCGTAGCACAGGTGATCGCCAAGACGCTCCATCTGCCGATGGATATCTTTTTTGTCAAAAAGATCCCCTCTCCCTACAATCCCGAAGCGGCCATCGGGGCCATCAGCGAAAACGGAATGGAGTATATCAACGAGCGAGCCGTGGCGATGCTCAACGTCGCGCGCCCCTATATCGACGAGCAAGAAGCCAAGATCTTAGAAGGCATCCGCCAAAAGCGCACTATCTACAACAAGCCGCGTCTTGATGTGCAGGGTAAGCGTGTCATCCTCGTCGATGACGGCGTGGCCACGGGGGCTAGTATGTATCTGGCTGCCAAAGCCCTCAAAGCCGAAGGAGCCAAGGAGGTGATCATTGCCGTTCCCGTAGCACCGCCCGATAGCATCGCGCTGCTCAAAGAGGCGGCCGATGGCGTGGTGGTGATCGATGTTCCTGTAGACTTCATGGCTGTGGGGCAGTTCTATCGCGATTTCCATCAGCTCAGCGACGAAGAGGTCAAGGAGCTTTTGGATTCAGTGTGATGCCCCGCAGCCACAGGCTCGCTAGTCCCAGATACTCGTGGATGGCGAAGTAGCTGGTGTGGAGATTGTCCATGAAGCGAAAGTTTTCCCAAAAGCCGCCATCTTTTTTGGTTTTGAAGTCGGCTTTGATGGGAGTGACCTCGAAGCCGTAGTAGCGGAAGATGGCGTAGGCGCGGGGCATATGAGCTGCGGTGGTGACCAGATAGATGGGCACGCGCCCGAGCATCTTGGCGGTATAGGCGCCGTTTTGGACGGTGTTGAGGCTTTTGGATTCTAGTAGCACCGGGACATGGAGCCCAAAACCCTTTTGGATGTAGGCTATCTCTTTGGCGGCGTAGGATGCTTCGTAGCCGCTATAGACCAGAGGCAAACGCTCTTTGTGGGCGATGATGAGAGCTTTGAGGAGGCGTTCGCTAGCCCAAGAGGAGAGGGGAAGGTCACCTCTATCGTAGCCGCCACCTAGGACCACTACATATTTTGGCTTGGTATGTGCCGGGGGAAAGGTGGCGTTTTCTAGTGGCTCGATGAGCATATCGGCACCAAAACGCGATGAGAGAAAAAGCAGCAAAAGTGCGAGAATCGCCAAGAGCCACCTGATGCGCCAAAAAAGCGCGGCAAGCATCCCCCATGCAAAGAGGAGAGGAGGCAAAAGGAGTGCTACGAGCTTGGAGAGGATGAACATCAAAGGAGGTCTACTCCTCGCTCACCTTCTACGAGCTCTCCAATGAGGTACCCATCGCTATTTGCAAGCACGGCATCCACATTATTGGGTGCTACCACGAGGATCATCCCTACACCCATATTGAAAGTCTTGAACATCTCCTCTTCATCCACATAGCGTGCGATGAAGTCAAATATCGGGAGAGTGCGGATTTTCGCTTTTTCGATGCGTGCACGCAAATTTTCGGGTAAGACGCGCGGCAGATTTTCCACGATACCGCCGCCCGTGATGTGGGCGAGGGCTTTGATGTGGGATTTGAGTTTTTTATAGGTTTTGACGTAGATGCGCGTAGGACGCAGCAGCACGTCCACAAGACTCTCTCCTTCGAACTCTTCATCCAGCTTCATGGCCAGTTTTTCGAAAAAGAGCTTGCGCACGAGGCTATAGCCGTTGGAGTGGATGCCGGAGGAGGGGAGTGCTATGAGCAGGTCGCCCGCTTGGAGGGCAGGGCGGTTTTCGAGCTCCGAGCGCTCCGCGATCCCTACCGCGAAGCCTGCCAGATCGAAGTCGCCCTCTTTGTACATACCGGGCATCTCCGCCGTCTCGCCGCCAATCAGCGCGCACTCGGCTTCTTGGCAGCCTTTAGCGATGCCTGCTATCACCTCTTTGGCCTCTTCTACTTCCAGCTTGGCAGTAGCGTAATAGTCGAGGAAAAATAACGGCTCTGCGAAGCTGCAGATGAGGTCGTTGACGCACATCGCCACCAGATCAATTCCCACGGTATCGAACTTCTTGGCCTCGATCGCCAGCTTGAGCTTGGTGCCCACGCCGTCTGTAGCGCCGAAGAGCACCGGTTCGTTATATCCTTTTGGAATAGCGAATCCGCCAGCGAATCCTCCGATATTGCCGAGCACGTTTTCGTTGAATGTCGCTTTGACGAAAGGCTTGATCTCTTCGACGAGCCTCGCGCCCGCGTCGATATCGACGCCGCTTGCTTTATAGCTGAGGCTCATTCTTCATCCCATTTACATTTGCCGAAAATCTTGTTGAAAAACCAAAGGCTGGGGCAGAAGTTGGTAAAGGCGAAGATGAGGAGCATGATGATTACGAATGTTTGCAATACCACGGCGATTTTGAACATTGTGGCGTTGCCTTGTGCTCCCATAGCAAAGAGGTACATGATAAATCCAAGCATGATAGCCATCAATATGCGCTGTGCTTTATCTCCGCACATAGTCTCTCCTTCGTTTTTTATATAAATTATAGCATCTAAGTCTTGAACTTTTTGTGTTTATCAGCCAAATTTGTTAGAATCAGACAAAATTTATCCAAAATGGAGAGCAAATGTGGTTCGAAGAGATACACAACGACTTTTTCAAACAGGGCGTACGGGTAGAGAAGAAGCTTTTTGAGACCAAAAGCAAGTATCAACATATCGAGGTGTATGAGAGCGAGGAGTTCGGTCGCATCCTCGTTATCGACGGACACGGGATGCTGTGCGACAAAGACGAGTTTATCTATCACGAGATGATGGCGCACGTGCCAGCGTGCACCCACAAAGAGCCAAAGCGCGCACTCGTCATCGGCGGGGGTGACGGCGGCGTGGCCAAGGAGCTGCTGCGCCACGACCAGATCAGCGTCGATATGGTGGAGATCGACGAAGAGGTGGTCAATGTCAGTAAAGAGTACTTCCCCCAAATCGGCGACTGGGACAATCCAAGGCTCAATCTCGTCATAGGAGACGGCATCGAGTATGTCAAGAGCGTGGAGGCCGGCACCTACGACCTGGTGCTTGTGGATAGCACCGATCCCGAAGGTCCCGCCGAGGGGCTTTTCGATCGCAACTTCTACGCCCATGTATTCAAGATCCTCAAGGATGATGGCATCGTGGTGGCCCAGGGGGAGAGCTGGTGGATCGATATGCCGCTACACAAAGAGATCATGGGTGTCATCGGAGAATTTTTCAAAATCGTGATGCCCTATCGGTTCGAGATGTATATGTATCCAGGCTGTAACTGGAACTTTATCCTGGGCTCCAAGCGCTACCACCCCACGGCCGATATGATCGTGCAGCGAGCAGATCTGCTTGATGGTCTGCGCTACTACAACGCAGACATCCACAAAGCCAGCTTTATCTTGCCAAACTATGTCAAGCAAGAGCTGGGAGAGCTCTATAAGTGGTAGCGCTGCGCCACGCCATAGCGCTGACTGGCGGGATCGCCACGGGCAAGAGCACGACCTGCAATCTCTTGCGCCTCTTTGGCTTTGCCATTATCGATGCGGACCAGATAGCCCACAGAGTGCTGGATGCGGAGCACGCCGCCATCGCCAAGCTCTTTGGCACCGAGTATGTCAAGGATGGCAGAGTCGATCGCAAGGCGCTGGGCAAGCTAATATTTGCCAACAAAACGGAGCGCCTCAAGCTCGAAAAGCTACTCCATCCCAAGATCAAGCGCCAGATCTTGGAAGAGGCTGCGCGCCAGGAGCGCTTCAAAGTGCCCTATATCGTAGATATTCCGCTTTTTTATGAAACGCGCAACTATCCCGAAATCACCAAAGTGGCGGTGGTCTATGCACCAAGAGATGTGCAGATAGAGCGGCTGCGTAAGCGCGAGCGCCTCAGCCTCGAAGAGGCCATCAAACGCGTAGAATTGCAGATCGATATCGAAAAAAAGCGCACCATGGCGGACTATGTGATCGATAATAGCAAAGACCTCAAACACTTGCAGCGTCAAGTGGAGGAGTTCGTAGAGCGCATAAAGGATGAGTATGCAGTTAGCTAAATATAGTGCCAGCGGCAACGACTTCGTACTATTTCACTCCTTTGTAGAGCGAGATCGCAGCGAACTTGCGCGGCGTCTGTGCGATAGGCACGAGGGCATCGGCGCCGATGGGCTTATCGTGCTCGTGCCCCATAGCGACTATGATTTTCAGTGGCAGTTTTACAATGCCGACGGCAGCGAAGCCGAGATGTGCGGCAACGGCAGTCGTGCCGCAGCGCATTATGCCTATCACAATGGACTAGCACCTGCAAAGATGCGTTTTCTTACCAAAGCAGGAGTTATAGGCGCTACAGTAGATGGTGACGTGGTAGAGAGTCAGCTCACACCATACGAGATAGTGCGCGACGATATCCGCGAAAATGATGAGCAGTGGTGGCTCATCGACACGGGTGTGCCGCATCTGGTGAGCATTCGCGATGATATCGAAGATTTCGACATCGAAGCAGCCAGAGCTCTGCGTCACAGATACAACGCCAACGTCAATATCGCAAAAGTAGAAAACGGCACCATCTACGTGCGCACGTATGAGCGCGGTGTGGAGGATGAGACCCTGGCATGCGGGACGGGGATGGCGGCTTGCTTCGTGCGCCTTTTCAAAGAGGGCAAAGTGGGCGAAAGTGCGCAGCTACGCCCCAAAAGCGATGAAGAGCTCTCCATCCGCATCGAAAACGATCGCCTCTATTTCAAAGGAAGAGTCAAGAGAGTTTTTGTCACGGAATGTGAAGGTAGGTTGTAGAGTTTGAAAGTGTGAGTATTGAGAAACTTATACGGTTTTCGAGTTTCTTTTTTAGCATTTCAATCGATCGTATGGTGGCGAAACTTGCTGCAAAGGCTTTTGCGGCCAAACGATGGAGTTAGAGATGACATTGATTTTGAGAGCCGACAAGAAATAATCATCGAATCTTCTTTTCCATCTCTTCTATCGCTTGGGCTATAAACCAGCTAAGAGGCACTACGTTGCCGCTCTTTTGCGCTTTGTACAGAGCTGCATAGTAGAGGGCTTTGTTTGCTTTGTGGATAAAAGGGGGGAGCAGACCGATTTTTATTGCCTGATGTGCCATGATGAGCCGACCGATGCGGCCATTTCCGTCTCCAAAAGGGTGAATAAGCTCGAAATGCTCGTGAGCTTTGGCTATATCGTAAATATTGGAGACGTTTTTATAGTTTTTTATCCAAAACTCCATCTCTTCTTCTATATCTTCCGGATGGGTGAGCGTAAGGTCGCTATCTTTGATTTTACGAATCTTTTTGGAAAATTTGCCGGCATCTTCCCTGATGCCCAAAAAGAGCGATAGGTGCCACGTTTTGATAGTATCGATAGAGAGATCTATTTGATTTTTTATCGTATCGGCAATCACCATTTTGGTGAGATTGTAAAGATTGTTCGCTTCCAGAACTTTTCTTTTTTGTATATCTTTTTCTATGTAGTCGCCTTCGATGATGCGCGCAAACTCTTCGTTGTCGATATCCGTCTCTATCTCCAAAGACCCAAAAGAGCTATATTTGGCAATCTCTTCGACCAGATCGATAGAGTGTATGAGTTTGGAGTAGTCTTTGGAGACAATCGTTTTGATATATTGCTCTATGGGCTGTTTGTTCTCTTCTAGTTGCGGCAAGACAATCTTTTCATAGTATAAGTAGTCGATTTTGAGTCTATTCTCTTCGCTGATAGAGGCACCGTCTCGCCAATTGACTATGCTAATGCGTGAAACGTTCAATGCTTGTGCAAGTTTCGTAGAGTACTTGTAATATACGATAAGTCGCTCTATTTTCGTAACATAATCGCTCATTTGTGCGGCACCTTATGTAAAGTGTATATGTAAAATTATTACTCTACTATACATAATTTTTTAAACCATGTAAAGATGATAGCCCATTTTTCTTATTGCTATATTTTGCGCGCAATGGGCGCTAGGAGTTCCGATACCCCCTCATCATCGAGACGTGCGAAACTTTACAGTCCCGCTTCTTGGATCTTTTGTGCCTGGTAGTGAGCGATGAGGGGTTCGATGATCTGATCCAGATCACCGCTTTGCATGATCTCGTCGAGCTTGTAGAGCGTGAGGCCGATGCGATGATCCGTGATGCGGTTTTGGGGGTAGTTGTAGGTGCGGATGCGCTCGCTCCTGTCGCCTGAACCCACCTGCTCCTTGCGATCTTTTGCCAGCGCTTCTTGCTGCTCGCGCATCATCTTTTCGTAGATGCGGGCTTTGAGGATCTTGAGGGCTTTTTCTTTGTTTTTGTGCTGGGACTTTTCGTCCTGCATCGCCACCACGATGCCGGTGGGGATGTGGGTGATACGCACGGCGCTGTCGGTGGTGTTGACCGATTGACCCCCGTGGCCGCTGGAGCGGTAGACGTCGATCTTGAGGTCATTTGGGTTGATCTGCACATCCACATCGTCCACTTCGGGCATGATGGCCACCGTGACGGCAGAGGTGTGGATGCGCCCTTGGGATTCGGTCTCGGGCACACGCTGCACGCGGTGCGTGCCAGCTTCATATTTGAGGCGGCTATAGACCCCTTGACCCTTGATGCGCGCGATGATCTCTTTGTAGCCGCCGGTGTCGCTCTCGCTAGAACTCACGATCTCCACCTTCCACCCTTTTCTCTCTGCGTAGCGCACGTAGGTGCGAAAGAGATCGGCCGCAAAGAGCGCAGCCTCTTCGCCCCCGGTGCCGGCACGTATTTCGAGGTAGATATCCTTTTCGTCGTTGGGGTCTTTGGGGATGAGGAGGAGTTTGATCTCTTCTTCGAGAGCCTTTTTGCGCGGTTCGAGTTCTCTTAGCTCCTCTTTGGCCAGTTCGCCGAGCTCTTCGTCTTCGATGAGGCTTTTGTTCTCTTCGATCGCTTCTGTGACGGCAAAATACTCTTTCGCTTTTTCCACGAGAGGTTCGATTTCGGACTGCTCTTTGGAGAGCTCGGTCATCTTTTTGATGTCGTTGGTGATTTCAGGAGATGCGAGGAGCTTGTTTATCTCTTCGTAGCGGTCGACGAAGGGTTGGAGTTTCTCTTTGAGCATCGGCGCCTTGGGGGCTGCTTACGCAGCCTCTTCCATAGAGTTTACGAGTTTGTGCAGGCGCGATACTTTGCGAGCGGCGGTGTTTTTCTTGATGATGCCCTTGCTGACATACTCGTGGATGCGCTTGTTGGCCACTTTCAAAGCTTCGACTGCCTTTTCTTTGTCGCCGGCAGCTACCGCTTCGCGCACCGCTTTGATGATGTTTTTCATACGGGTTCTGAAGAATCTGTTTCTCTCTGTTCTCTTTTTGGTCTGGCGAATTCTCTTGAGAGCGGATTTATGGTTTGCCATTGCTTTTAATCCTTTTTGAATCAAATTTAGGCTAAAATGGTAGCGAAACAAAAATTAAACTTTCATTAAATTAATGCTTTTTTAAGGATAGAAGGATGGAACTTTTCGGAACGGACGGAGTGCGCGGCAAAGCCGGCAAGAAACTCACAGCGATGCTGAGCATGCGCTTAGCGATGGCTGCGGGGATCTATTTTCGTAAAAACAGCAAGACAAACAAAATCTTGGTAGGCAAAGATACCAGACGCAGCGGCTACATGATCGAAAACGCGCTCGTCAGCGGTCTTACGGCCGTGGGTTACAACGTCATCCAGGTAGGCCCCATGCCCACACCCGCCATCGCTTTTTTGACCGAAGATATGCGCTGTGATGCCGGGATCATGATCAGTGCCAGCCACAACCCCTACTACGACAACGGCATCAAGTTTTTCGACCACAACGGCAACAAGCTTCAAGAGAGCGACGAAGAGGCTATCGAGAAGATCTACTTCGACGAAGAGGCTATCGAAGAAAATCAAAAGGTAGAAAAGGAGATCGGCGCTTCTAAGCGTATCGACGACGTGGTGGGGCGCTACATCGTGCATCTGAAAAACTCCTTTCCCAAAGACCTCACTCTCAACGACCTTCGCATCGTCATCGACACCGCCAACGGTGCGGCCTACAAGGTAGCACCCACGGTCTTTAGCGAGCTGGGTGCAGAAGTGATCGTGATCAACAACCAGCCAAACGGTTTTAATATCAACTACAAGTGCGGCGCGATGCACCCAGAAGAGCTGGCGGCGAACGTCAAGAAGTATCGCGCCGATGTGGGATTTGCCCTCGATGGGGATGCGGATCGTCTCGTGGTAGTCGATGAAAAGGGCGAGATCGTCGATGGCGATCATCTTTTGGGCGCACTGGCATGCTACCTGCAAGACCAAGAGGCTTTGGCCAAGTCCAAAATGGTCGCTACCGTGATGAGCAACAAAGGGCTCGAAGATTTTCTCGCTTCGCGGGGGATCGAGCTGGTGCGCTGCAGTGTGGGAGACAAGTATGTGCTCGATGAGATGCAGCGCCATGGACTCAACTTCGGTGGAGAGTCCAGCGGGCACGTGGTCTTTGGTGATTATGCCAAGACGGGAGA
>Ga0256832_1002087_pt1 | contig 13631 bp, 11 predicted proteins | sample 134614metaG_FD_190534 | JGI IMG/M metagenome (GOLD analysis project Ga0256832, IMG submission 190534) | Hydrothermal vent microbial communities from Lau Basin, Pacific Ocean - 134-614 | ecosystem: Environmental > Aquatic > Marine > Hydrothermal vents | place: Pacific Ocean: Lau Basin | collected... | reverse complement strand
TGTATTTTTTATTTTTTATTTTTTATTTTTTATTTTTTTCCAGCCAACTGTAAGGATAAGCCGGATCATCCACTTCATCGGCATCGGCGGCTACAAACAGGGGGCCGAAGGTGTCCAGCATAACCGCATACTCCAGGGTTTCCTTTAGACCTATGGAGCCTTCGTACTTACCCGGCTGCGGACCGTGGGGCCACCCGGCGGGATGCAGGGTGATGGAACCCTCGGAAATGCCGGTACGACTCATAAAATCCCCTTCCACATAGTAGAGCAGCTCATCACTGTCCACATTGCTGTGGGCATAGGGCGCCGGGATGGCCAGTTCGTGATAGTCGAACAGACGGGGGCAGAAGGAACAGATGACAAACCCCGGCCCGTCAAAGGTTTGATGCACGGGCGGCGGCTGATGCACCTTGCCGGTAATGGGCATGAAATCCCGGATATTGAAAATCCAGGGATAAAAATAGCCGTCCCAGCCCACCACGTCAAAGGGGTGATGCGCCAGGATATAGTCCTGCAAGCCCTGCCGTACCCGCACCTTAATGGGAAACTCACCCGTCTCGTCCCGGGCTGCCATCGGTTCCGGCACACGAATATCCCGCTCGCAAAAGGGGGCGTGTTCCAGGAGCTGCCCGTGTTTGTTCAAATACCGCTTCGGCGGGGTGATTTCCCCCATGGCCTCCATAATCAGAAAGCGGGGTTGAACCGCCTGGTCATAACTCAGCCGGTACAAGGTTCCGCCGGGGATAACGATATAATCTCCCGGGCCAAAGGACAGGCGGCCGAAAAAACTTTCCAACACGCCGCTGCCGTGGTGCACAAAAATCAACTCATAGGCATGGGCGTTGCGGTAAAAATAGTCGGCCTGTTTTTCCGGCACGGCCACGGACATAATCACATCCTTATTGTACACCAGCACCCGACGACCGCTTAAGAAGTCACCCCGGGGGCTGAATTTAAAAGTTTCCATATGGCGGTTGCGGTGAGCATCACGGCCGCCGGGTTTTATCTCCAGCGGTTGCAGGCCGCCCACCTTGCTGACCCGCGTCGGTGGATGGATGTGATAGACATTGGAATAGATATCGGAGAACCCTTCACGCCCCAGCAGCTCCTCGTAGCGCAGCTTACCGTTGGGGTCGCGCAGTTGTATGTGTCTTTTTCCGGGGATGTCCCCGTGTTTTACATAAAAAGGCATTTTTTATCCTCGCTCTAATTCGTTTACTAAAAAATATCAGGCGGTGATGAGATGCTTCAGCCGTCCGATATGTTCTATCTCCAATTCGATTTCATCTCCGGGCTGCAACCAGCCGCCCGTATTTTCCGGTCGCTGTTCCAGGATGCAGCCCGTTCCCACGGTACCCGAACCCAGCACATCGCCCGGATACAGCGTTACCCCCTGCGAGGCGCGGGCGATCATTTCGGCAAAGGAAAAGTGGATATCGGCGAAGTTGCCTTCGGATATAAGGCGCCCGTTTTTGCGGGCGGTCATTTTCAGGTCGAATCCTTTTCCTTTTCCCCGGCCTACAAACTCTTCCGGCGTTACCAGCCAGGGACCCAGGCCGGTGGCAAAATCCTTGGCCTTGGCCGGGCCCAGCCCCACCTTCATCTCCCGGCGCTGGATATCGCGGGCGGAGAAATCATTTAACACCGTATAGCCGGCAATATATTCTCCGGCCTTTTCCGGCGGGATATCCCGGCCTTCGCGGGAAATAACACAGGCGATCTCCAGTTCAAAATCCAGCTCCTCCGTATAGGGCGGCCTGGCCAGGGTGCGGCCATGTCCGGTAAACACATTGGGGTTGGAAAAATAGAATACGGGCGCCTCGAACCACTCCTCCACCACCGGCAGCCCGCGCAGAGCCCGCGCCGATTGCACATGCTGAAGAAAAGCATAAAAATCCCGGAACGAGGGACGGCGGATCGTGGGCGCCAGAAAAAGGGTTTTCTCCTCTTCGATACGGCAAGAGACATAATCTCCCGGATGAGAGAGAATGCGGTTGTTCAACTCCGACAGGATGACATAACTGTCATCCCAGCGTTCAAAGAGATCGTCCATATTACCGGGCATCACATCGGAAAGCGATGAGATATTGTACAGATGATCCTGCACTTTCAGGGCCAGAGCCGGCCCGCCGTTTTCACCTTCAATCTGGGCTATTTTCATATCATCTCCTTACAGGTTGCCGCGGCGCTGCTGTTCACGCTCGATCGATTCGAACAACGCTTTAAAGTTACCTTTGCCAAAGCCCTCGGCCCCCTTGCGTTGAATGACCTCATAAAACAGGGTGGGACGATCCTGCACCGGCTTGGTAAACAATTGCAGCAAATAGCCGAACTCATCCCGGTCCACCAGCACGCCTAAACGCGCCAGATCAGAGATATCCTCATCGATATCCCCCACCCGTTCCAGCAGCTCGTCGTAGTAGCTCTGCGGCACTTCCAGGAACTCCACGCCGTTGGCCGCCAGTTGATCCACGGTGGCGATGATATCGGCGGTATCCAGAGCGATATGCTGAACGCCCGGACCGGAATAGTATTCCACAAACTCCTGTATCTGGGATTTGCGCAGACCGGCCGCCGGGCGATTGATGGGCATCTTGATGCGCTTGTTGTCATTGGTCATGACTATGGAACGCAGGGAAGTATATTCCGTGGCCACATCCTTGTCATCCACGGTCCAGAAACGTTCCCAGCCAAACACATGCTCATACCATTCGGCGATTTTGGTCATCTGGTTCTCCGGCTGATTGCCTACAAAGTGATCGACAAAGTTCAGGCCCACCGGCTGAACGGCAATGGCGGATTTTTTTTCCACGTAGCCGGGCAGGAAGGGGCCATTGTACCGGTCACGCTGAACAAAGCTGTGGATGGTATCCCCGTAGGTTTGAATGGAAGCGATGACCACCCGGCCGAAATCATCTTCCAGCACGGTGGGTTCCTGTACGGATACGGCGCCCCTGGCCGTAACATATTCCCAGGCGGCCCGGGCATCATCGGTCCAAAAAGCCACATCCTTCACCCCGTCGCCATGCAGGCGCAGGTGCTCGTTAAGGGGCGAACCGGCCAGATAAGGTGTGGTCAGCACGATACGGATTTTATTTTGCTGCAGCATGTAGTTAGCCGATTCGCGGTTGCCCGTTTCCAGACCGGAATAGGCCTTCAGTTCAAAACCGAACTGCGTCTGATAAAAATGTGCCGCCTGTTTGGCGTTGCCGACAATGAGCCGGATATAATCCGTGCCCATAAATGAAAAGGGTAACCCCATGATGAGTTCCTCCGGTTATATTTTTCCCCTGCAAGATAAGCACGGGAACCCAAAAGTAAAAAAGGAAAAATTTCCCAATGGGAGGCCGGCGCCATTAACCGGAAGAGCGGGTAGAAATTTAGTCCGTGCTTGCGTATCTTTAGCCTTTCACCGAGAAACCATCCTATGACAAAAAAAATAATACTCTTCGGCCTGTTGCTCGTTTCCCTGGGACTGAGCACCATGATCCTGTTTAGTGAGCGCGATCCGCGTCTGTTAACTCCGCTGGCCCTGGGCGGCATGATCATTCCCCTCGGCGCCATGACCCTCAGCCCGGGTTTTAAACCCCTGGGTCTGCATGGTTCGGCCATGGTGGCCCTGCTCGGCTTTATGTTCAACATCGGTTCCATCTCTTTTTTATGGGAGGGCACCGCCAGCGAGGCAGACCTGCATGCGGCCATTATCAAAAGCATTACCGCCCTGACCCTGTTGCTTTTATTGATACTCATTGTCAACCATTTAAAAGCGGAACGCCTGGCCCGCGAGGCGGACGAGGACAAGCAAGGAGACAACGATGTGGACTAACCCCTGGTTTATAGGCCTGATCGTTATCATTCTGATCGGGCATGTGATTTGGTTTATTCATTTCGCACTAAAAACGCTAAAAGGCACGCAATCCCCCACCGCGGAAAGGAAGGAAGATGGAATCCAGACTCGGCAAGATTAAAATCCCTCATGTATTTGTACTGCTGCTCGGCGTCATTTTTTTTACGGCCCTGCTGACCTATATCACCCCTTCCGGCCAATATGAACGGGTGGAAAAAAAGGTGGGCAGCCTGACGCGCAATGTGGTTCAGCCCGGCACCTATCAGACCCTTCCCAAGCATTACAGCATAAAGGCTATCTTTTTGGGAGATAAAAAAGAGGGCTATGCCGAGCCGGAAAGCATATTGGGTTTTCTAAGCTCCATACCGCGGGGCATGCAGGACGCAGCGGACATCATCTTTTTTATTTTTATCATCGGCGGTACTTTCGGCATTTTACAACGCTCGGGTATGATCGCCGCCTTTTTGCATAAGCTGCTGGATATGTTCGGCCACTCCTCCACCCTGCTGACCATCATCATCATGACCGTGGTGGCGGTGGGCGGCTCCACCCTGGGCATGGGCGAGGAGTTCATCCCCCTGGTGCCCATCTTTCTCATTGTATCCAAGGAGATGGGCTTTGACCGCATTTATGGTTTGGCGCTGGTGATGCTGGCCGCCGACGTCGGCTTTGCCGCCGCCACCACCAACCCCTTTACGGTAAACATCGCCCAGGGCATTGCCGAACTGCCGCTCAACTCGGATATTCCCTTCCGGGCTGTTTTTCTGGTGGTGATCCTCTTTATTTCCATCAGTTACACCCTGCGCTACGGCAAGCGTATCAAAAAAGACCCTTCCGCCTCTTACATGCCCCATGACAATTTCGATCTCAGCCATCTCAACCATGAGAAGGTGGTTTTAAACGCGGCACATATCCGGGTTATGATCAGCAGTATCGTTATTTTCGTATTTATCCTGTATGCCGTGCAAACTTTCGATTGGTGGCTGAACGAAATGTCGGCCGCCTTCCTATTCATGGGCATCATGGCTGTGGTCTTTAGCCGCATGTCCGTAAAGGAGGCCACAAACGCCTTTGTTAAGGGGATGGAAGAGATGGTGGTCGCCGCCCTGGTGGTGGGCTTTGCCCGCGGCATTCAGGTGGTATTGCAGGATGGGCAGATTCTGGATACCGTCATACACGGCGCGGCCACCAGTCTGAAACACTTTCATAACATCATTGCCGCCCAGGGTATGCTTATTTTTCAAACGGTGCTCAATTTCTTTATCCCCTCCGGATCGGGACAGGCGGCGGTGACCATGCCGCTGATGGCGCCCCTGGCCGATGTTTTGGGCCTTTCCCGTGAAACGGCCGTATTCGCCTTTACCTGTGGTGACGGCTTTTCCAACAGCATCGTGCCCACCTCCGGTGTTTTGATGGCCATGCTCAGTCTGGCCCATATTCCTCTTTCCAGTTGGTGGCGTTTTATGATGCCCCTGTTCGGACAGCTTATGCTGGCCTCGGCGGTATTTTTAGCCATATCCGTCTATATCTATTAAAGGAAGAAGATGGCCTATTTTCAACAAACAGAGGTTCACGACCGGGTAAAAACCTTTTTTTCATCCGTATTGCAGCATGATCGCCTGGCGCATGCCTATCTGTTTCATGGCGCCGCCGGCAGCGGGCAAACCGCCTTTGCCTTTGAACTGGCCCGGGTGCTCAATTGCAGCGGTGAGGGTGACAAACCCTGTGGCCAATGCCCTTCCTGCCTGAAAATCGCGCGACTCAACCATCCCGATGTGAAATATGTGTTCCCGGCCACGGGAAAGATCTATGATTCACCCAGGCAGCTATTGGAACTGCAAAAACAAAAAGCGGCCCATCCTTTCAAGGCCCTGCCCGTTTCAGGTTATCTAAACATTCCCATCTCAGCCATACGGGCTTTAAAGGAAGAAGCCAAATACGCCCCTTATGAAGCCGCATACCGGGTTTTTATTGTGGAAGGGATCGAATATATGTCCCGCGAGGCGGCCAATTCGTTTTTAAAACTTTTGGAAGAGCCGCCGGAAAAAATGGTCATCATTCTGATCACGGGGGATATCAATAATGTGCTCGACACCATACGCTCGCGCTGCCAGCCGGTTTATTTCCCGGCATTGCCGGAAGAGGCCATACGCCAAATCGTGAGCAGGGAGTTCCCGGACAGCCCGGTAAGCACGGGCCTGATTCGGGCCAAGTCCCATAATATAGAACATATTCTGGAAACTTTGGAAAAAGAGGCCCCTTCCTATGAGGAGCAGGCATCCGATTTTCTACGGGCGGCCATACGCAGCGACTGGGTAAAGCTGAATGAGATTATCGACAGCCTGATTCAGAAAAAAGACAAACATATCACCGACCGTTTTTACGAAACCTTAACCCAATGGCTGGCCGATGCCTTTCATCTGCGCCACCTGGCGGATGAAGCCGAGCTGTATCTGGAGAATCAAAGAGCGGCCGGCGAGAAATTTGCCGGCCATTACGATCATTTGGACTATAAAGCGCTGATCACGCTCATCGAGCGTCATCAGGCCATGATGAAGCAAAATGCCCGCCCCGACATGACACTCAGTCATCTGGCCATGCAGATCAAGGAGCATCTTGCCAAGGCACGAGAAAATCAGGGCAATGTCTGAAAACTGGTATTGATCACTTCCAGCATTTCCGGTTTAAGCTCATGATCCAGCAACCAGGCCTTTACGCCCTTGGCCGCCAGTTGCCAGGCCAGATCCTCACCGGAATCCTGCAAGGTACCTACGGGATCGTTTAGCGCCGAAACAATGGTACCCAGCGCCGATTTGCCATGATCCACCTCACGGTCATCTTCCCAGATCAGGTGCCCGCCCTTAAGCAGCTTTAAATTGGCCTTAACCTTGCGCGTGGAACTGATACCCAGGGTCTGATACTTCATCTCTTCGATGGTAATAAAGAACAATCCGTCCACATTCAGTATTTTCATCAGCTCTTCGTTTTCAACCGCCTCCAGTTGACCGCCATCCGTAATGCCGGCCTCATTGAGCAGACTGTCGGTCACTTCCCGCGAAAGAATGTGGTAGCCCGGTTTCGTGGCCTCAAAATGTTTGTAGATCAGATTGCGAAAAACGATGCCCCCTTCCACATCGGTGGAGTTGTTCACCGCCGGCATAATCGCCGTCAGTTCCGGCGGGGCGTAGTCTTTTTCCACAAACTTGGCCCTGGGCCCGCAGGATGTTAGCGCCAACAACCCGGTTCCAATGATTATTAACCTTATCCAAACAGCTTTCATACAACACCTCCTGAAATTATGGACTTAACCGACACACCAGAGGCAAAGCCAGCGGTTGCGCCCCTTCGTAAACCGCCACGGAACCGTTTTCCCCGATATAACGCTCCACCCGCACCGTGCCCAGGTTTTCCTCTTCATAACCGATCAGCTTGCCGCTCAGATCGGTAATCTTTTCACCCAGTTGGTAGACGGTCAGCCCGGTTCCCAACGCAAGATTGCTTTTTTTACCGGCATCCAGATAAAGCTTGTTGCCGGACAATTTTACCACATTGCAGGACCAGGGACGCTGATCCAGGGTGCGGACAATGTTCTCCATAAGTTGTACCACCGCGGCCCGGAAAGCGTCGGCCTCCAGGGACTCGTCGTAGCCGCCGCTGGACCCCATGCCCAGCACCCGGGAGAACTCCTTTTGCGCCATTCCCGCGCCGCTTTCGGCCAGCAGTACTTCCCCCGTGCGTACATCGATGATGCGTACATCCACGGCCACCGAGGCCTTTTGGGTTTTGGACTGCGTAAACAGATTGCTGTTGCCGACGGTGGAAACGGCATATTTTGACACGGCTCCGGTGATGATATAGTCGGTATCCAGCAGTTCCACCTGTTCCAGGTTGCCGGAGGTGATCCCGGCCTGGGAAAGGGCCACCTGGCTCATGATATCATCCACCCGGCTGCGTTCCAGTACAATAAAGCGTCCGGTTTTGCTCAGCTCGGTAATCAGGATATCGCTGATGTTTTGCCCCAGACGGCGCTTGCCGAAACGGGTGTTGTTTTCAAAGGTGGTTACGGCAATTTTCTTTTTGGGCGATAAAATGGTTTTGGATTTATAGGCGGCGCTGACAACCGGTTTGTTCTTAACCTTGACCACCACCTTGCGCGCCGAGCAGGCGTTTAAAATAAACAGGCTTAAAAACAAAAAAAGTATTTTGGCTTTCACGGCTCCTCCCAGGAACATATAATCCTTTAACCGCTGTTGAAGGGTATCGGAAAAATAAGACCAAAAAGCCTTGAATCAAAGCGTAAATCAAAGAAAAGATAGAAGAGCTGAACCGGGGGCCGGCCATTGCCGCCCGTCCCTACTCGGTTACCGTCAGATAGACCGTATCGGCAATAACGGAACCAAAGACGCCGATGCCCTGCCCCTCGATATTAAAACGCGCCTCATGGAAATTGCCGTCGATTTCCTGAACGCGGGAATAAGTTTGCATGAACTCACGGTAGTTTTTATCGGCGGCATAGACAATAACACGGTAACGGCTGTAAAAATGAAACTCAAACCAAAACAGGTTCATGATACTGCGACCGGCATCTTCGGGGGTATTCTGAATCCAGAAGGTGTTATAGGTAAAACGTTCCTTATCTTTTTCAAACTCTTCGCGGCTCATTTTACCAAAGGGGGAAAAGCTGACAAACTTTTCATAATCATCGGTCAGCGATTGTATGGAAGCCAGATAGTAGGTGGTACCCGGGGAGCGGTCGATATCCAGCACAAAATTGACAAGTTCCCCATTTATCTGCTGGCGATATCGCAGGGAATCGTAATTCACACCGGCGATTTTAAAACCGGATAGCGGTACCGTGGTGGTGCTGCGGGCCTGCACCGGAGTATTGTCTATTTCCGTACGCACATCCAGGGTATAAGAGCCGCCGTACTCTATGGTCAGGTCATTGCCGGTGTATTCATAATAGTAGTCGCCGATATTCAGCAAATTAGCCGGGGTATGGTAGCTCAGAGGATATACGACCCCGCTGCCTTCATCGGTAATCGTTGCCGTTGTTTTCAGGGGATCCAGCAAGGGGGTCTGCTGCCTCAAATCCTGATTCAGCTTAAAATTGCGAAACAGACGGATACCGCTCACCGGCTTTCCCGGAACCAGAAAGCCTTCGATGCTTATACGGGGTTCGTAACTGACATTTTCGATCTCAACCACGCCTTCACCACAGCTTTGCACGGTCAGAGCGACAAAAAGAGCAGCGGCAAAAAGCCACCGGATATTACGTAAACGCATATTTTTACCCGTTCTTATTTTTTTAAAATTCAAAGTTCACCCCCAGGGTTGGTAAAAAGGGAAACATATACTGCTCCTCCAGGCTGGGCGCGTCATCGACAAAGTCATAGGTGGCAAACCAGACATTTTTACGGTTACCGATATTAAAAACCTGCAGATAGGGTGCCATATTCCAGCTTTTGTAGACCAGCTTCCAGGTCAGACTGATATCCAGACGGGCATAATAAGGCAAGCGCACCTGATTGATCTGCGTGGGGGCAAAGGCCACATCCCGGAAAGGGGCGTCCGGCGTGGAGGCGATCCAGTAGGCGGAGCCGGGTTCGGTATAGGCCTGTCCGCTGGCATACACGGCATTAATCCCCAGGTTCCAGCGACTGCTGTCCCGCGGGGCCCGATACGCCGGGTTACCGCGATTCCATAAGCGATCCAGTTGCAGATTGGCCACCACGTTCACAGTATGGGTACGATCATGCCGGGGCGCAAAGGGCCGCCCGCTGTTGATGCCGTCCTGTGTGTAGGAAGTACGGGAATAGGCATAGCCTATCCAGCCGGTCAGGGGACCGGTCTCGCGCCGCAGGGTCAGCTCAAAACCGCGCGACCAGCCATCACCCCGGTTGAGCAATCCGTTGGCCGAGGTAAACACCGGCTCATTCTTGTCATTGTAATAGGAAGCCTTCAGCTCGGTTAAAAAGTTTTGATCAAAGGAGTAGATATCACGGTAGGTCTTGTAGAAGGCTTCGGCCTCCAGTTGGATGTCCCATCCCAGATCGCTCTGGAGTCCGGCGATGATATGACGGGATGAGGACTGTTTTATGTTTTTACCCGAGGCCGTCCAGATATCGGCGATCAGGAAACGGGGAATACGGTGCAGGTACTGATAATACTGACCGGTAGCCAGTTTAAAGACCATACGATCGGACAGGCGGTATTTCAGGGTCAGGCGCGGCGCCAGATCGGCCAGGGTGGTGTCGCCCTTCAGGATATTCATGCGCAAACCCGTTTCCACCTGCAGCAGCGGCGTCACCTGCCAGTCGGCCTGGCCGTAAAAGGAATAAAAGGCCGGCGAGGTGGAGGCACGCACCTCACGTCCGGGCGCCAGATTGACATAGCTGACGTCAAAGTTTTTCTGATCGATACCAAAGCGGAAATTAAGATCATTGTTATAGTGGTATTCCATATCGGCCTTAAAGGTCAGATCGGTCAGCAGGTTATCCTCGGAGGCGTTAAAGCCGTCAAAATTAAGATAGGAGGAAAAACGGCTGTAGGTGACCCAAAAATTACCGAACAGTTGCGGTGTAAACACATGGGTCCACTTGGCACTGGCGGTGGTATTGCCCCAGTTATAGCCGAAGCCCACGCCGTCATCGCCGGAGCTGCCGCCAAAAACCCAGCTCAGCACATCCCGGCCGCCATAGGTGCTTAGGGTAAGCTTGTCGTTGGCGCCCAGTTCAAAAAAGGCTTTTATATTGCCGTCATAAAAATAATAGTCGGGAATATCCTTTAAATACCGCCCCACGGTTTGATCAAAATAGGTGCGGCGCAATGAGGCGGAGAGCGAACCGTTGGCGCCGATAGGCATTTGCAGGGTGGTGCGCGCCGCCAACAGACTGATACCGGCTTTTCCTTCAAAATGTTTGCGGTTGCCATCCAGATTCGTAACATCGACTATGGAGGAAAGACGTCCGCCGTATTCCGCGCCGAAACCGCCCTTGGAAAGACTGACCTGTTTTATGGCGTCGGTATTGAAAGTGGAAAAAAGACCGAAGGCATGCTCCGGGTTATAGACATCGGTGCCATCCAGTAAAAAAAGATTCTGATCGGGTGTGCCCCCGCGGATATAAAGAGCCGATGAAAAATCGGACAAGGGCTGAATGCCGGGCAGGGTTTGCAGGGAACGCAGCAGATCGGCTTCGGCGATTTGCGGGATGGCGTTTATCTGCCGGGCCGAGAGTTGTACCTGGGAAACTTCCTTTTCATACAATTTTTCAATTAAGGGAATAGAGTCGCCACGAACAACAATGGTCTCCGTTTCCAGCAGTTGCGGTTCCAGAATGATATTCAGCTTTATGGCTTTGCCGCGCATATCAATGGTTGTTTTAAAGGTTTTATAGCCCAGGTAATTGGCCACCAGCGTATGCCGTCCCGGCGGCACATCGGCAATCACGTAGTAACCGCTGTTATTGGTGCTGGAACCGATATACAGGGAATCCAGGTAAACATTGGCGCCAATCAGCGCCTCGGTGTTGCTTTTATCGATAACAAAACCGCTGATGGTTTGCGCCAGGATATGGCCGGGCTTGAGCATCATCAGAAAGAAGAGGGTAAGAAAAAATCGTTTGATCATAGGTATCCGTTACATTGTTCGTTATGGATTTACACGACTAAGAGAGAGTAAAGCCATGGACATTCAGATGAAAGACAGGCTAAATTAAGAACATTTAGTTCGCAGCCTATGAAGTGTGTCAATTTAGGGACAAAACGTACACGGCACCAAAAAGTTGCCGCAATCGCCTATTTCGGACAACTTTTTTTGTTGCGGCAAAAAGAGCCCCCGGCCACTGTCATTCCGGGATTTATCAAAGAGGATGCCGGAAGCACCTGTTTTATCCGGCATGGATATCGGCCATCGGACAAAAGCCCGGCATAACGGCCGGGGATTTAATATTGAGGACATCCGTTACAACGGCTCACTGATAACGGTCAATTTTCTTACATAAGGTGTTTTTTGGTTAAAATTCCACACAATGCCAATAAGGTGTAAGGTGCCCCTGTCCCCCGCCGAATATGAGTCCTGAATAAAATCAGGGAAGATACATTGAAACAGGTTTATCAGACGCTACTGGTTGAAAATAAAAAAAGTGATTTTATCATTACCAAAGACATTCTGCATGACATCAACGTCGGCTTTGAACTGCACCGGGTTACCGATTATCAAAAGGGACTGGAAGCCTTTGCCTCGGGAGAATATGATCTCTGTTTGCTGGACTACCACCTCTCCGACGAATTTAGCTCCATCAAATTTCTGGAAGATTCCGCCGCTAAATTCAGCATGACGCCCGTCGTGGTCTTAACGCTTGAAGGCGATCGTGATATCGACCTGCAGGTTATGTCCGCCGGGGCCTCGGATTACATTATTAAAGGCCAGATCAACGCTCCGTTGCTGGAACGTACCGTGCGCTACGCCATAGAACGTAAGCGCAATCAGCAGCAATTGATGGATCTGCAGGATGAGCTTACCATGGCCCTGCGCGAACTCCGTGAGAACCAGAAGGCGCTGATCGAGGTGGAAAATCTTAAAAGCGTACGCGAACTGGCCGGTGCCGCCGCCCATGAGTTTTCGCAACCCCTGCAATGTCTGACAAATTATATCTCGCTGATCCGTGAGGGGCTTCCCGCCGGGAAGTATCTGGATAAAATGGAAAAATCCATACAGCGTATCGCCGGCCTGACCGACAACCTGCGCGACATCACCGGCTTGCAAAAACGGGCTTATGTGGATACACATATCATCGATCTGCAGGCCAGTACCGGCATCAGGGATATGAGCCGCGTACTGATCGTGGATGACGAGCCGGAAATCGTGGAAACCCTTTCCGACATGCTGGAGCTCAAAGGGATTGCCGCCGATGGCGTTACCGATGGTTTTCAGGCCCTGGAGCTGCTGAGTCAAAACAGCTATTCCCTGATCATCAGTGATATCTCCATGCCAAAAATTTCCGGGCCGGAATTCTTTAAAAAGGTGCGGGAAACCGGTATCCAAACACCTTTTGTGTTTATCACCGGCTATGAAATCAGTCCGGAAGCCCAACAGGTTATTAAGCAGGCCGACGCCCTGATTAGCAAGCCGATCGTCTTCGACGCCCTGCTGCAACAATTGGAACAACTCGAACTAACCGCCTAAAAAAACACACCCCGGTAATTGAACATCACCGGGATGTGTACGAATATGATTTTCCGTCAATGTTAAAGGAGACGCCGATGCCTGCGGGAAAAGAGCTGGCTTTTAAATACTATTTCATGTTTGAGGACGGCACCAGAGCCACCTACGAAATCTGTCTGGACCGGGAAACCCTGTTCCTGAAACCGGAGCGGAAGATACAATCTTCAAGCTGGACCAGGCTGGAACATCATAAATGCAACAACTGTCCGCTGAATGAAAGCGATCATGCCGATTGCCCGCTGGCCTTGAACCTAAGCGCGGTTGTGCCCCGTTTTTCCAAAATGTTTTCCTATGAAAAAGTAAATGTGCTGGTGGAAACCGAAACCCGTACCTACTCCAAGAACACCACCCTGCAAAGCGGACTCAGCTCCATGCTGGGTATTTATATGGTAACGGCCGGTTGTCCCATCATGGATCGTCTGCGGCCCATGGTGCGTTTTCACCTGCCCTTTGCCACCATCGAGGAAACCGTGTTCCGTTCGGTAAGCACCTACCTTTTGGGACAATACTTTGAGCACAAAAAAGGGCGCTCACCGGATTTAACCCTGAAAGGGTTGA
>Ga0256832_1002086_pt1 | contig 13637 bp, 9 predicted proteins | sample 134614metaG_FD_190534 | JGI IMG/M metagenome (GOLD analysis project Ga0256832, IMG submission 190534) | Hydrothermal vent microbial communities from Lau Basin, Pacific Ocean - 134-614 | ecosystem: Environmental > Aquatic > Marine > Hydrothermal vents | place: Pacific Ocean: Lau Basin | collected... | reverse complement strand
CGGGCTGCAGAGCCTGATCCTGTTCGCGGTGGCCCTGCTGGCCGCCAAGCTGGCGCGCAAGGCGGACACCAGCGAGGCCCTGGCCCGCCAGCGCGACCGCGACCTGGCCAGCCTCACCGAGCTCAACACGCGCATCGTGGAGCAGATCGACACCGGCGTGATCGTGGCCGGCGACAACGGCCGCGTGTGGCTCATCAACCAGGCCGCCTGGCAGATCCTCGGCCTGTCCGGCCCCAGGCCGCCGCTGCAGCTGCAGGCGCTGTGCCCCGGCCTGCACGCCAGCCTGTCGCGCTGGCTGCTGCGCCAGGACCGGGACACCACCTTCGTCAAGGCCGAGCGCCCCAGCGCGGCCGATTTCGAGGCCCGTTTCGTGCGCGTGGGCAGCGGCGCGCAGCAGGCCACGCTCATCTTCATGACCGACATGAACGTGCGCGCCCGCCAGCTGCAGGACATCAAGCTGGCCGCCCTGGGCCGGCTCACGGCCAGCATCGCCCACGAGATCCGCAACCCCCTGGGGGCCATCGACCACGCCGCCCAGCTGCTGGGCGAGTCGGATGCGCTGCCCCCGGCCGACGTGCGCCTGGTGGAGATCATCCGCAACAACACGCGGCGCGTGAACGCCATCATCGAGAACGTGCTGTCGCTGTCGCGCCGCAAGACGCCCCACGTGCAGGTGTTCGCCCTGCGCCCGTGGCTGGAGCGGCTGCTGCAGGAGTACCGCAACCAGCCGGTGCTCAAGGACATGGACATCCGCCTGGACGTGCCGGACAGCAAACAGAAGGTGGCCTTCGACCCCGACCAGCTGCACCAGGTGCTGTGGAACTTGCTCATGAACGCCCACCACCACGCCCGCCGCGACGCGGACCTGGTGGTGCACATCCGCGGCGGCATGGAGCCGGAGGCGCGCTATGCCTGGCTGGAAATAGAAGACAATGGTCAAGGCATTCCGGCCGCGGATGTGGAAAGATTGTTCGAGCCCTTCTTTACCACCGGCAAGCGGGCCACCGGCCTGGGCCTGTACATCGCCCGCGAGCTGTGCGAGAGCAACGGCGGTTCGCTGGAGTACGTGCCGGGCGGGGAAGGAGGGGCCCGGTTCCGCATTCGCCTGCCCATTGCCGCATGAGTATCAAGCACGTCCTGATCGTCGACGACGAGCCCGACATCCGCGAGCTGCTGGCGCTCACCCTGGCCCGCATGGGCGTGGAGAGCGAGCCGGCCGCCAGCGTGGCCGAGGCGCGCCGGCGCCTGGCCGAGGGCCACTTCGATCTGTGCCTGACCGACATGCGCCTGCCGGACGGCGACGGGCTGGAGATCGTGGCCCACATCCAGCGCCACCACCCGGGCCTGCCGGTGGCCGTGATCACCGCCTACGGCAACGTGGAGGACGCCGTGCGCGCCCTCAAGTCGGGCGCCTTCGACTTCGTCTCCAAGCCCGTGGATCTGGAGGTGCTGCGGCGCCTGGTGGACAGCGCCCTGCGCCTGGGACCGCCCCGCCCGCCCGAGCCGCAAGGGAGCGCCTCGCGCCTGCTGGGCGAGTCGCCGGCCATGCGCCAGTTGCGCCAGACCATCGCCAAGCTGGCGCGCAGCCAGGCGCCGGTGTTCATCTCCGGCGAGTCCGGTGTGGGCAAGGAACTGGTGGCGCGCGAGATCCACGCCCTCGGGCCCCGCGCCGAGCGGCCCTTCGTGCCCGTCAACTGTGGCGCCATCCCGCGCGAACTCATGGAGAGCGAGTTCTTCGGCCACAAGAAGGGCAGCTTCACCGGCGCAGTGAGCGACAAGGCCGGCCTGTTCACGGCCGCCGCCGGCGGCACCCTGTTCCTGGACGAGGTGGCCGACCTGCCGCTGGACATGCAGGTCAAGCTGCTGCGCGCCGTGCAGGAGCGGCGCATCAAGCCCATCGGCGGCAACGAGGAACTGCCGGTGGACGTGCGCATCCTGAGCGCCTCCCACAAGTCGCTGCAGGCCGAGGTGGCGGCGGGCCGCTTCCGCCAGGACCTCTACTACCGGCTCAACGTCATCGAGCTGCGCGTGCCGCCCCTGCGCGAGCGGCGCGAGGACATCCCCCTGCTGGCCGGGCACTTCCTGCGGCGCATCGCCGCCCAGTGGGGCCAGCCGCCCAAACGGCTGGACGCCGCCGCCCGGGACGCCCTGCAGCAATACGACTTTCCCGGCAACGTGCGCGAGCTGGAGAACATCCTCGAGCGCGCCTGCACCCTGAGCGAGGGCGACGAGATCATCGCCACCGACCTGGACCTACCCACGGCCCCCGCCACCACCGCAGCCACCCCAACCGACGCGGCGGACACCCCCCAGGACGAGCGTGACGCCATCCGCGCCGCCCTGGAGCGCACGCGCTGGAACCGCACCGCCGCCGCCCGCCAGCTGGGCATGACCCTGCGCCAGCTGCGCTACCGCATCAAGAAGTTCGGTCTGGACCAGGAATAACGGCCCCCCGGACACCGGGCAGTGTCACTCCTTGACAGTCGTGGTCAGATTTTGACACGGCCCGTTGACAGGCCGCCCCTGCCCCCAACGGCAGCCCGGAACACAACCCCTTGATTTTTCAGGACATGGACGCGGACCGAACAAACTGGCACGATTCCTGATTACCACAGGGCAGGCAGTCGCTGTCCCAGCACTTCTGCCGCACACAACAACCATTAAACCAAGCGTTTATCAACAAGGAGTCCAACCATGCGAACTGCGCAAAAAGGTTTTACCCTCATCGAATTGATGATCGTCGTGGCGATCATCGGCATCCTGGCCGCCATCGGCCTGCCCGCCTACCAGGACTACATCATCCGCACGCAGGTGAGTGAAGGCTTGGCCATCGCCTCCAGCGTCAAGACGGCAGTCGAAGAAAACTTTGCCCAAACTGGCAAGTGGCCTGCCGACCTGGACGCTGTTGGGTTCGATACCTCGCCATCTGGCAAGTACGTGAAGAGTGTAGCGATCGACAACGGGGGCATCTCCATCACCTATGGCAACAACGCTAACTCCCGCATCGAGAACCAGACGTTGACCATTCGTCCGGGCCGATCTGCCGCTGGCGATGTGTTCTGGGGATGTGGTGTCAATGCTACCCTTGACGACCCCGCCAAAATTGCTGGCACTGGCGCCAGTTGGCAGGACTACAATTCGACGGATTCCGGCGCCACCAGCGGAGGAACCCTGTGGACTGATACGTCGCTGCGTAGCCTCCTGCCAGCCGAGTGCCGTGTCACTGCCAATGCAGGCAGCTAAATAAAGCTAACGCTCTAGCCTCAAAGCCCCGCCCTGCTACAGGGTGGGGCTTCTGTATGGGTACGTAACTTTCTGTTTCACGCCTACCCAGAAGTGAACTGACTAACTGTTTCCGGCCCTTCCCTGATCTAGACTGCGCCCTGCGTGCCTCCGGGCGGCCTCGTTATATCATTGGGGAACCACAGGACAGGACCCGCGATTTCACATGGCAACTCCCGCACAGCAGATTCGACTCACCGGCCTGGCGCGCCGCCTGGTGGCCGACCGCATCCTGACCGAGGCCCAGGCCGTGGAGGCGCAGCAGAAGGCGGCAGCCGAGGACAAGCCCTTCATCAACGTGCTGGTGGAGGAGAAGCTGGCCACCCCGCGCGACATCGCCTATGCCGCCTCGCAGGAATACGGCATCCCCCTGTTCGATATCAGCGCCTACGACCGCGAGCTGATCCCCACCGAATACGTCAAGGAAGAGCTGGTCCAGCGCTACCACGTGCTGCCCGTGTTCAAGCGCGCCAACCGCCTGTTCGTGGCCATCTCCGATCCCATGAACCTGGCCGCGCTGGACGAGCTGAAGTTTAGCACCGGCCTGCCCACCGAACCGCTGCTGGTGGAGGTGGACAAGCTGGAGCGGCTGATGGAAGTGGTGCTGGAGAACGCCGGCACCAAGTGGGACGACCTGGGCCTGGACGAGGACCTGGACAACGTCCAGGTGGACAACGAGGAGCAGGAGGACCCGCTGGTCCGCACCGCCGAGGTGGACGACACGCCGGTGGTGCGCTTCGTGAACAAGATGCTGCTGGACGCCATCAAGAAGGGCGCCTCGGACATCCACCTGGAGACCTACGAAAAGTCCTTCCGCGTGCGCTTCCGCATGGACGGCATCCTGCACGAGGTGGCCAACCCGCCGCTGGCCCTGGCGCCCAAGATCATCGCCCGCGTCAAGGTGATGGCGCGCATGGACATCTCCGAACGGCGCATCCCGCAGGACGGCCGCATCAAGCTGCAGATCTCCCGCAACCGGGCGGTGGACTTCCGCGTCAACACCTGCCCCACCCTGTACGGCGAGAAGATCGTGCTGCGCCTGCTGGACTCTTCCAGCGCCAAGCTGGGCATCGACGCGCTGGGCTACGACCCGGTACAGAAGCAGGCCTATCTGGACGCCCTGGCCAAGCCCTACGGCATGATCCTGGTGACCGGCCCCACCGGCTCGGGCAAGACGGTGTCCCTGTACACCGGCCTCAACATCCTCAACACGCCGGACCGCAACATTTCCACCGCCGAGGACCCGGCGGAGATCAACCTGCCCGGCGTCAACCAGGTGAACATCAACCCCAAGGTGGGGCTGACCTTCGCCAACGCCCTGCGCGCCTTCCTGCGCCAGGACCCGGACGTGATCATGGTGGGCGAGATCCGCGACCTGGAGACGGCCGAGATCGCCATCAAGGCGGCCCAGACCGGCCACCTGGTGCTATCCACCCTGCACACCAACGACGCACCACAGACGCTGACCCGCCTGGCCAACATGGGCGTGCCGGCCTACAACATTGCCTCCTCGGTGAGCCTCATCATCGCCCAGCGGCTGGGCCGCCGCCTGTGCCCGCACTGCAAGACGGAGCACGAGGTGCCACCCGAGGTGCTGCTGCAGGAGGGCTTCCGCGAGGACGAGCTGGACTCCCTCACCCTGTACAAGCCGGTGGGCTGCGACCACTGCACCGGCGGCTACAAGGGCCGCGTGGGCATCTTCCAGGTCATGCCCATCTCGGAGGAGATGGGGCAGATCATCATGGAGGGCGGCAATTCGCTGGAGCTGGCGCGCCAGGCCGCCCGGGAAGGCATCAAGGACCTGCGCCAGTCGGGGCTGGACAAGGTGCGCGAGGGCATCACCAGCCTGGAAGAGATCAATCGCGTGACAAAGGATTAGTCATATGGCAGCGAGCACGGAAAAGCTGGCCTTCGTGTGGGAAGGCACCAACCGCAATGGCGACCGGGTGCGCGGCGAGTCGGTGGGCCCGTCGGAGGCGCTGGTGCGCGCCGACCTGCGCCGCCAGGGCATCAACCCCACCAGGATCCGCAAGAAGGCCAAGCCCCTGTTCAGCCGCCGCAAGGCCATCAAGGGCAAGGACATCGCCATCTTCTCGCGCCAGCTGGCTACCATGATCGCCGCCGGCGTGCCCATCGTGCAGGCCTTCGAGATCATCGGCCGCGGCCACGAGAACCCGGCCATGCAGGACCTCATCCTGACCATCAAGAACGATGTGGAGTCCGGCAACACCCTGGCCGACGCCCTGGCGCGCCACCCCAAGTACTTCGACTCGCTGTTCGTCAGCCTGGTGGACGCCGGCGAGCAGTCCGGCTCGCTGGAGAGCCTGCTGGACAAGATCGCCACCTACAAGGAGAAGACCGAGTCCATCAAGGCCAAGATCCGCAAGGCCATGATCTACCCGGCGGCGGTGCTGGTGGTGGCCTTCATCGTCAGCGTCATCCTGCTCATGTTCGTGGTGCCCACCTTCGAGGATCTGTTCAAGGACTTCGGCGCCGACCTGCCGGCCTTCACCCAGTTCGTCATCGGCCTGTCGCGGCTGCTGCGCGAGTGGTGGTACGTGGTGTTCGGCGCCATCGGCGTGGCCATCTGGATTCTCGTCCAGCTCAACCGCAGCTCCGAAAAGTTCCAGCGCTGGCGCGACGTCATGCTGCTGCGCCTGCCCATCTTCGGCGACATCTTCCGCAAGTCGGCCATCGCCCGCTTCGCCCGCACCCTGTCCACCATGTTCGCCGCCGGCGTGCCGCTGGTGGAGGCCATGACCTCCGTGGCCGGCGCCACCGGTAACCTGGTGTACGCCGACGCCACCCTGCAGATCCGCGACGACGCCGCCAGCGGCATGCAGCTGCAGCAGTCCATGCGCAACACGGGCGTGTTCCCCAACATGGTGGTGCAGATGGTGGCCATCGGCGAGGAGTCCGGCTCGCTGGACGGCATGCTGGGCAAGGTGGCCGACTTCTACGAGGAGGAGGTGGACAACAAGGTGGACGGCCTGTCCAGCCTGCTGGAGCCGCTCATCATGGCCATCCTGGGCGTGCTCATCGGCGGGCTGGTCATCGCCATGTACCTGCCCATCTTCAAGCTCGGCTCGGTCATCTGAGCCATGACCGATGCGCTCGCCCGCCTCGATCCCGCCCTGCTGGCCGGCGGGGCGGCCCTGCTGGGGCTGGTCGTGGGCAGCTTCCTGAACGTGGTCATCCTGCGCCTGCCGGTGATGCTGGAGCGGCGCTGGCGTGCCGACTGCCGCCAGCTGCTGGCCGGTGAGGGGGCACCGGCCGCCCCCGCCGAGGAGACCGATTTCAATCTGCTGCGTCCCGGCTCCACCTGCCCGCACTGCGGCCACGCCATCCGTCCCTGGGAGAACATCCCCGTGCTCAGCTGGCTGCTGCTGCGCGGCCGCTGCAGCGCCTGCCGCGGCGCCATCTCGGCCCGCTATCCGCTGGTGGAGCTGGCCACCGCCCTGCTGTCGGCCGTCGTGGCCTGGCGGCTGGGCGCGCAGTGGCCCACGCTGGCCGCACTGGGGCTGACCTGGACTCTGATCGCCCTCACCGTCATCGACTTCGACCACCAGCTGCTGCCGGACGCCCTCACCCTGCCCCTGCTGTGGGCCGGCCTGCTGGTCAACCTGGACGGCGCCCTCGTGCCCTACCGCGACGCCCTGCTGGGGGCGGTGGCCGGCTACGGCGTGCTGTGGGGGGTGTTCCACGTCTTCCGCCTGCTCACCGGCAAGGAGGGCATGGGGTACGGCGACTTCAAGCTGCTGGCGGCGCTGGGCGCCTGGCTGGGCTGGCAGGCCCTGCCGCTGATCGTCATCCTGGCCTCCACCCTGGGCGCGCTCACGGGCGGGCTGCTCATCCTGCTGCGCCGCCACCGCCAGGGGGTGCCCATCCCCTTCGGTCCGTTCCTGGCCGCGGCGGGCTGGATCGCCCTGATGTGGGGCGCCGACCTGACGCGGGCCTACCTGCGCTACGCGGGGCTGGGCTGATGTGGTGCCTGGGGCTGACCGGCGGCATCGGCGCCGGCAAGAGCACCGCCGCCCGCTTCTTCGCCGAGCTGGGCGTGCCGGTCATCGACGCCGACGACATCGCCCGCGAGCTGACCGAGCGGGAGGGGCCGGTGCTGGACGCCATCCGCGCCCGCTGGGGGGACTGCTGTTTCGACGCCCGGGACCAGCTGGACCGTCGCCGCCTGCGCGAGGTGGTATTCGCCGCCCCCGAGGCCCTGGCCGAGCTGGAGGCCATCGTGCACCCGGCGGTGATCGCCGAGATCGAGGCGCGCAAGGCGGCCCTGGCCCGCCGGGGGGTGCCCTATTGCGTGGTCGTCATCCCGCTGCTGTTCGAGAAGGACCTGCGCCACCTGGTGGACGAGGTGGCGGTGATCGACCTGCCGGAGGAACTGCAGCTGGCCCGCGCCGCGGCGCGCGACGACAGCGACGCCGAGGCCATCCGCGCCATCATGGCCCACCAACTGCCCCGCCGCGAGCGGCTGCGGCGGGCCGACATCGTGTTCGACAACCGTGGTTCGCCCGAGAATCTCCGCGCACAAATCGAGAATCTACACAAGCGTCTCACTATTGCATAAGCGGTGAGAACTGAGACAAGGAACCAATGCCACCATTCACTCCATCAGTGCCGCTCGTCACACAGTTTGGTATATTCGACAAGTGATTGATCCGACCTTTAAAACAATCACACCAGGGCCGGATCGGTCGGGGGGGATGCCCCCGCTTTCCCTTCAGGAGGAGCCCCGCTCTCGTGAACCCGATCTTATGCTATGAACATCCATTCAGCAGATCGATGCGCGTCTTCGTGCGCTTCGAGCAGCTGGTGGCACAGTTCAACACCCTGCTGGACGGGGACAGCGCCCTTGCCCACCAGACCGCCCTGCTCACCCTGTCCGAGCTGTTCCAGCTGGCCTCCCACCTGGACCTGAAAGCCGAGGTGTTCCGCGAGGCGGACCACCTGCGGCAGTCGTGGGACCACGCGCCCCCGATGGAGGACCTGCCGGCGCTGCGCGCGGCCCTGGAGGCGGAGGTGGCGCGGGTGGGCGAGCTGCGCGGCCAGCTCAACGCCCACCTCAAGAACCACGCCTTCTTCACCGCCGTGCGGCAGCGCGCCACCATGCCGGGCGGCATCAACTCCTTCGACCTGCCCGTCTACCACTACTGGCTGCACCAGCCGGCCGACCAGCGCCGTGCGGAACTGGCGGAGTGGATCGCCCCCTACCGGCAGCTGTACCGCGCCGTGGCGCAGATCCTCACCGTGGTGCGGGCCTGCTGCCGCAGCGAGGAATGCACCGCCGAACAGGGCTATTTCGCCAAGGTGTTCCAGAACGGCGGCACGCCGCAGCTGCTGCAGGTGCACGTGGCCCCCGACCTGCCCTGCTATCCCGAGGTGAGCGCCGGCAAGCAGCGCTGCATCATCCGTTTCTTCGAGCCCACCACCCTCAGAGACCGCCCCGGCCAGACGGGGCGCGACGTGCCCTTCCGGCTGGTCTACTGCGGGCTGTGATCGGCCCCCGGCCAGAAGGCGCGGATGCCGGCCACCCCCTGCCCGCCGTGCTGCCAGGCGAGGGGGATCTCGCGCCAGCCCAGCCCGCCCAGGGCGTACACCGGCATGACGGCCCGCTCGGCCAGCTCGGCGAAGCGGTGCCAGCCCAGCGCCGGGGCGCCGGGGTGGCTGGCGGTGGGCTGCACCGGTGACAGCAAGGCCAGGTCGGCGCCGCGCCGCCCGGCCTGATCCAGCTCCACCACGTCGTGACAGGCGGCCGACAGCCAGGCGCCGGGCGGCAGGTAGGGACGCGCCCGCAGGGCCATGAGGCGTCGGCTGGACAGGTGCAGGCCGGCCGCGCCCAGGGCGCGCACCGCCGCCCCGTCGGAGGTGAGCAGCACGCGGCAGCCGCGCGCCTTGCAGTCGGCCACCACCCGCCGGGCCAGGGCGTGGTAGTCGTCTGGTGACAGCTGGGGACAGCGCAGGATGAGCAGGCCGCCGGGCACGGCCACCCGCGGCAGGGCCGCCCGCAGCCGTGCGGGGGACAGGTCCGGCGGGGGGATGATGAGATGGTCGGGCAGGCGGGCGGCGGTGACGATGGCCCGGTTGGCCTGCGGCAGATGCTGCGCGGGCAGCGCGTCCGCCGTCACCCAGCGCAGCGGCTGGCCCTCGCGGCCTTCCGGCGTGCCGTCGAAGGCGGTCACCTTCCACACGTCCAGCCACACGGCCCGTTCGGGATAGTCGTGACGCAGGCGCAGCAGGGGCCGATAGCGGCGCGGCGTGATGCCCAACTCCTCCTCCAGCTCGCGCGCCAGGGCCGCCACCACCGTCTCGCCCGGCTCCACCTTGCCGCCCGGAAACTCCCAGCGGTCGCCCTGGTGCACGTGGGGCGGCCGGCGGGAGAGCAGGATGCGTCCGCCGTCCTCGATGACGGCCACGGCCACGTGCAGCGGGGGATCGGCCGCTGCCATGGGCGGCTCAGGTGCGGTATTCCGCGTTGATGCGGACGTAGCCGTGGGACAGGTCGGTGGTCCAGATCACCGTGTCGGCCCTGCCCCGCCCCAGGGCGATGGCGATCTCGATCTCGGCCGGGGCGAAGGCGGCCTGGCCGGCCGCCTCGCTGTAGTCCGGGTCCGGCTCGCCGCCGCGGATGACGGTCACGTCGCCCAGGCGGATGTCCACCCGCGACAGGTCCAGGTCCGGCAGCGGCGCACGCCCCACGGCGGCCAGGATACGCCCCCAGTTGGGATCGCTGGCGAACAGGGCGGTCTTGACCAGCGGCGAGTGGGCCACGGTGTAGGCCACGACATCGGCCTCGGCGCGGTCGCGCGCCCCGCTCACGCGCACGGTGACGAACTTGGTGGCCCCCTCCCCGTCGCGCACGATCGCCTGCGCCAGGTGCAGGAACACCGCCCGCAGGGCGGCCTCGAAGGCGGCCGCCTCGGGGCCCTCCAGGGGCGCCACGCCGGCCGCGCCGGTGGCGGCCAGCACGCAGGCGTCGTTGGTGGAGGTGTCGCCGTCCACGGTGATGCGGTTGAAGCTGTCGTCCACCAGCCGCCCCAGCAGCGGCGGCAGGGCCGCGGGGGCGATGCGCGCGTCGGTGGCGATGAAGGCCAGCATGGTGGCCATGTCGGGGCGGATCATGCCGGCCCCCTTGCTCATGCCGGTGATGGTGACGGTGCGGCCGGCCACCTCGACCTGGCGCGAGACGGCCTTGGGCACGGTGTCGGTGGTCATGATGGCCCGCGCGGCGGCCGCCCAGCCGGCCCCGTCCAAGCGCGCGAACAGGTCCGGCAGGGCGGCGGCGAAGGGCGCCACCGGCAGCGCCTCGCCGATCACCCCGGTGGAGAAGGGCAGCACCGCCTCGGGCGCGACACCGCCCCGCTCGGCCACCAGGGCGCAGGTGGCGCGCGCCGCCTCCAGCCCCGCGGCACCGGTGCCGGCATTGGCGTTGCCGGCGTTGATGAGCCAGTAGCGGGGTGCGGTGCGGGCCAGGTGCTCGCGCGCCAACTGCACAGGGGCGGCGCAGAAGCGGTTGCGGGTGAACACGGCGGCGGTGACGGTGCCGGGGTCCAGGGCCACCAGCACCAAGTCGTCACGCCCCCGGTAGCGGATGCCGGCGGCGCCGCTGGCCAGGCGCACGCCGGGGACGGGAAGCAGCCCGCTGGGTGGAGACAGGCCCACCGCCACGGCTCAGCCCAGCTTGCCGCAGCAGTGCTTGTACTTCTTGCCCGACCCGCAGGGGCAGGGGGCGTTGCGGCCCACCTTGGGCTTCTCCCGCTTGAAGGGGGCCTGCGGTGCGGCGGCCGGCTCGCCCGCCGCGGCGGCAGCCTCGGCCGGCTGGGGCTCGGGGGCGAGCTGGTCGGCCAGGGCGGCGCTGGCGTCCGGATGCTGGAACTGCATCTGCGCCTCCAGCTCCTCCTCGCTGGGCAGCTGGGGCAGGTCCTGCTCGCCGCGCACCTTGAGGCGCATGAGCAGGGAGACGACGTCGAACTTGATGCGCTCCAGCAGCTGCTGGAACAGCTCGAAGGCCTCGCGCTTGTACTCCTGCTTGGGGTCGCGCTGGGCGTAGCCGCGCAGGCCGATGCCCTGGCGCAGGTAGTCCATGGCCGCCAGGTGCTCCTTCCAGTGGTTGTCGAGGATCTGCAGCATCACGTCCTTCTCGATCTGCCGCATGAGCTGGGCGCCATACAGGGCCTCCTTCTCCTCGTAGGCCTGGGCCGCCTCCTGCAGGATCTTCTCGCGCAGGGTCTCCTCGTGCAGCTCCTCGTCCTCCTCCAGCCACTTTGCCACCGGCACGTCGAGGTCGAAGTCCTCGCGCAGGGCCTGCTCCAGGCCGGCCACGTCCCACTGCTCCTCGATACTGCCCGGCGGGATGTACTGGGCGATGACGTTGGTGAGCACGTCGTTGCGCAGGCCGTGGATCATCTCCGACACGTCGTCGGAGGCCAGCAGCTCGTCGCGCTGCCGGTAGATGACCTTGCGCTGGTCGTTGGCGACGTCGTCGTACTCCAGCAGGTTCTTGCGGATGTCGAAGTTGTAGGCCTCCACCTTGCGCTGGGCGTTCTCGATGGACTTGGTGACCATGCTGTTCTCGATGGCCTGGCCGTCGTCCATGCCCAGCCGCTGCATGAGGGCACGCATGCGGTCGGAGGCGAAGATGCGCATGAGGTTGTCTTCCAGCGACACGTAGAAGCGGCTGGAGCCGGGGTCGCCCTGTCGCCCGGCGCGGCCGCGCAGCTGGTTGTCCACGCGCCGCGACTCGTGCCGCTCGGTGCCGATGATGTGCAGGCCGCCGGCCGCCACCACCTGGTCATGGCGCTTCTGCCACTCCTCGCGCACGCGCGCCTTTTCCTCCTCGCTGGCGTCCTCGCCCAGGGCGGCCAGCTCGGCGTCCAGGCTGCCGCCCAGCACGATGTCGGTGCCGCGACCGGCCATGTTGGTGGCGATGGTGACCGCGCCAGGTCGGCCGGCCTGGGCCACGATGTGCGCCTCGCGCTCGTGCTGCTTGGCGTTGAGCAGCTCGTGCGGGATGCCCTCCTTCTTGAGCAGGTTGGAGAGGATCTCCGAGGTGTCGATGGAGGCGGTGCCCACCAGCACGGGCCGCCCCTTGGCCACGGTGTCCTTGATGTCCTCGATGATGGCCCGGTACTTGTCCTGCTGGCGCAGGTAGACCAGGTCGTTCATGTCGTTGCGGATCATGGGCCGGTGGGTGGGGATGACCACCACCTCCAGGCCGTAGATGGTCTGGAACTCGTAGGCCTCGGTGTCCGCCGTGCCGGTCATGCCCGCCAGCTTGTCGTACATGCGGAAGTAGTTCTGGAAGGTGATCGAGGCCAAGGTCTGGTTCTCGGGCTGGATGGGCACCCCCTCCTTGGCCTCGATGGCCTGGTGCAGGCCGTCCGACCAGCGCCGGCCGGGCATGGTGCGACCGGTGAACTCGTCGACGATGACCACCTCGTTGTTGCGCACGATGTATTCCACGTTGCGGTGGAACAGGGCGTGGGCGCGCAGGGCGGCGTTCAGGTGGTGCAGCAGGCTGATGTTGGCCGGGTTGTAGAGGCTGTCGCCCTCCTCCATGAGGCCGGCCTCCACCAGCAGGCGCTCCACGTGGTCGTGGCCCTCCTCGGTGAGGTAGACCTGCTTGGCCTTCTCGTCCACCGAGTAGTCGCCCGGGCCGTCCTCTTCCTCCTGTTTCTTCAGCTTGGGCACGATCTTGTCCAGCGCCAGATACAGGTCTGAGGTCTCGTTGGTCGGCCCGGAAATGATGAGCGGCGTGCGCGCCTCGTCGATGAGGATGGAGTCCACCTCGTCCACGATGGCGTAGTTGAGGCCACGCTGCACGCGGTGCTCCAGCGCGAAGGCCATGTTGTCGCGCAGGTAGTCGAAGCCGAACTCGTTGTTGGTGCCGTAAGTGATGTCGGCGGCGTAGGCGCGCTGACGCTCGGCGTGGTCCAGACCGTTGACGATCACCCCCACTTCCATGCCCAGGAAGCGGTACAGCTTGCCCATCCACTCGGCGTCGCGCCGGGCCAGGTAGTCGTTGACGGTGACCACGTGCACGCCCTTGCCGGGCAGGGCGTTGAGGTAGGCGGCCAGGGTGGCCACCAGGGTCTTGCCCTCGCCGGTGCGCATCTCGGCGATCTTGGCGTCATTCAGCACCATGCCGCCGATCAGCTGCACGTCGTAGTGGCGCATGCCCAGCACGCGCTGGCTGGCCTCGCGCACCACGGCGAAGGCCTCCGGCAGCAGGTCGTCCAGCTTCTCCCCGTTCGCCAGGCGCTGGCGGAACTCGGCCGTCTTGCCCTGCAGCTCGGCGTCGGAGAGGGCCTTGACCTGGGGTTCCAGCTCGTTGATGCGGGCGACGA
>Ga0256832_1002085_pt1 | contig 13639 bp, 13 predicted proteins | sample 134614metaG_FD_190534 | JGI IMG/M metagenome (GOLD analysis project Ga0256832, IMG submission 190534) | Hydrothermal vent microbial communities from Lau Basin, Pacific Ocean - 134-614 | ecosystem: Environmental > Aquatic > Marine > Hydrothermal vents | place: Pacific Ocean: Lau Basin | collected... | reverse complement strand
GGCCTTCTCTGCCAGCATGCGTTTTAATCGCTCTTTTTGTTCGCTGCTGTAGATCTCCGGCTCTGCCAGCTGCTGCTCCAGCAGCTGTTGCTGCTCCCCCAGGCGATCCAGCTCCTGCTCCAGCGCCTTCAGCTTTTTTCGCAATGGCTGCAAAAGGCGACGGCTTTCGGCCTCTGCACGTTTGCGCTCCCTGCGTGCTGCGGCACTCTTCTCCCCTGCTGCACTCTCTGTTTTTATCTCCGCAACATTTTGATTGCCAGCCAGCCAGGCGGGATAGTCATCCAGTGCGTCGGGGAACTCTTCCACCTGTCCCCCCGATACCAGCAGCAGCTGATCTGTGGTGGTGCGCAGCAGATGGCGGTCATGCGAGACGATCACCATGGCGCCTTCAAACCCCTGTAACGCTACGCTCAATGTGTGGCGCATCTCCAGGTCAAGATGGTTGGTCGGTTCATCCAGCAGCAGCAGGTTGGGGCGCTGAAACACCAGCAGCGCCAGTACCAGCCGCGCCTTTTCGCCACCTGAAAGTGGCGCAACCGGCTCCAGTGCCCGGTCACCCACAAACCCAAAGCCACCAATAAAGTTGCGAAGTGATTGTTCACTATCGCCAGGAGCCAGTCGTTGCAGGTGGTCCAGCGGGCTATCATCTGCTCGAAGCTGTTCCAGCTGGTGCTGTGCAAAGTAGCCTGTTTTTAGCTCGGCGGCAGGGGTGCGTCTGCCCACAAGTGGTGAGAGTTCACCGGAGAGCAGTTTGATCAAGGTGGATTTGCCGGCGCCATTTGGCCCCAGCAGGCCGATTCGGTCTCCTGGCCGCAAGCCTAAATTGACACCACCGAGGATCCGGGTCTGACCATAGCCCACCCCCGCATCCTCCAGTTGCAGCAGTGGATTGGGCGTCTTTTCTGCTGGCTTGAAGCCAAAATGAAACGGGGAGTCCACATGGGCTGGGGCAATCTGCTCCATCCGTTCCAGCGCCTTGATGCGGCTCTGCGCCTGCCGCGCTTTGGTGGCCTTGGCTCGAAAGCGCTCTATATAGCTATGCAGGTGCGCCACCTCGCGCTGCTGTTTTGCGTAGCTGGCCTGCTGGTTTGCCAGACGCTGGGCACGGATGAGTTCAAAATCAGAGTAGTTGCCGCTGTAGAGCTGGACAGCCGACTGCTCGATATGTGCAATCTGCGTGACCACCGCATCGAGAAAATCACGGTCATGCGAGATCAGCAGCAGCGTGCCTGAATAGCGGCGGAGCCACTCCTCCAGCCAGATAACCGCATCCAGATCCAGGTGGTTGGTTGGCTCATCCAGCAGCAGCAGGTCTGAGCGGCAGATCAAGGCCTGCGCCAGATTCAGCCGCATCCGCCATCCACCAGAGAACTGCTGTACAGGCTGCTCTTCCTGACCCGGCTGGAAGCCAAGACCACGCATCAGGCGGGCTGCCCGGCTGCGCACACTGTAGCCACCAACTGCCTCAAGCTGAGCATGCAACTCTGCCACTTTGTCTCCATCATCAGCCTGCTCTGCGCTGGCCAGCCGGGTTTGAATTGTGCGCAGCTCCGCATCACCATCCATGACATAGTCAATGGCCAGCCGATCCACTGCGGGTGTCTCCTGCGCCACATGCGCAATCACCCATTTCTGCGGCAGATAAAGATCACCTGTGTCTGCATGCAACTCGTGGCGTATCAAAGAGAACAGGCTCGATTTGCCTGTGCCGTTTGCCCCTGTGACGCCCACTTTTTGGCCTGGGTGGATAGTGAAGGATGCCTCCTCAAAAAGGAGCTTGGTTCCGCGACGCAACGAGAGGTTGGTGAATTTCAGCATGGCGCAGAGTTTACCTTAAAACAGGCGGCCTTGGGTTTGCCCATGCACCCTGGCCGGAGTTTCTGTAGAATCCAGAGACTCTCTTTTAAAACGCACGACAAAAAAGCCATGCTGCAAGCCATTAAACAATTCTTCGAACAAAATATTGCCACCCCCCAATCCAATACCGATGCAGAGAGAGAACACAGCCTGCAACTGGCCACGGCAGCACTGTTGTTTGAGATGATGCGGATGGATGATGAGATTGATGAAGATGAGAAGCAGCTAGTCAGAAAACTTATCAGCCAACGATTTACGCTCACGGATAATGAAACCGAGCAGCTCATCCAGCTCGCCGAACAAGAGGCCGAGCAGGCGATTGATTATCACTGCTTTACCTCACTGATCAACACCCACTTCTCAGCAGAAGAGAAGGTCGATATTGTCGAGCACCTGTGGCAAATAGCCTATGCCGATGGGCAGATCAACAAATACGAAGACCATCTGGTACGCAAGATTTCAGAACTCATATATGTACCCCACAGCGCCTTTATCGCAGCCAAGCATCGGGCAGAGGCCAATGATCAATAGGGGGCAGGGACGCTTTAGCTATAAAGCGGAAAGCTGTAGAGCTGGAATTGACAGAAAGGGCTGAAAACGCCTTTCAACCCAGGTTTAATACTCCTCCCCTGTTTGCGTTGACTCTTTAACCATCTTTACAAATGAGGAGATCAGCAGTTCAGGGGTTTTAAATGCTTGTCTGTCCAAATAGTAGTAGGTGCCGATCTGTGCGGCATCACGGTAGATTCGATACTCTATTTTTGTTTTTGGTATGATTCCAGTGATATATTTTTCACCATCGTCTTCTACTCTTTGGCCCTCTTTTATACCGTCAAAATAGAACAGTGCCTTTTGCAGCGCCTCATTGCAGCGATTTTGAAACAGCGAGAGTGAATTTGCATCCTCCTTCAAGTATGGCTCCCAGGCGGCATCCATTTTATCTGAAATACCCAGTTGTTGCCTGATCCATTCCAGCAGTTTTGCCAGCATCTTATTCACAACCCCCCCTCCTGATATGCCAATAAATCAGCTCTCTTCGTTAAAGGAAAGCTCTCTGCCCTTGCCTTTGGATGCCGGGGTCGCCCTGTCCCAGGCCCAGTCTCTGATCCTTTTTATCTGCTCTTTCATGGTCTCTGACAACGGCACAATGGTATCAATGTGCCTGGCAATATCTTTTGTTGTGAATGGATGGCCCTGACTGCTGGCATCGATTCGCCCGCCATTGATTGCCTGCTCTATCTCGGCTGCATTCCACTCTTTTGTGATTTTTGTAAGATGTGCAATGTCAAAGTCACCGGGGTTTTGCCTGTTGGCCTTAAGATGTATCTTTATAATCTCTGCCCGCTCTTCATCCCCCGGAAGATCACAAAAAAAGATCTGGTCAAAACGCCCTTTACGAATAAGCTCCGCAGGCAGTGATTCAATCCGGTTGGCCGTTGCCGCTACAAAAATCAATGGCGATTTCTCCTGCATCCAGGTCAAAAAAGCTGAGAATATATGTGACTGATTGATATTGCCACCTTCAAGCAGCCCCAGTCCATTCTCTATCTCATCAATCCACAATACCGCTGGCGCTGCACTCTCCATCATCTGCGTGACTTTATGAAAAGCCGCTTCCGGGCTGCCATGCATTTGTGAAAAAATGAGGTTCATATCCAGCCTGAAAAGCGGCACACTCCATGTATTGGCTACAACCTTGGCGCACATGCTTTTACCACAGCCGCTGATGCCCATAATGAGGATTCCTCTGGGTATCGGCATGCCACTTGATTGTGCCTTTTGAGTGAAGAGATTTTTCCTTATATTGATCCACTCTTTTAATCGGCCCAGCCCACCAACCTGATCAATATCAAAATTGACAGGTACATATTCCAGGCTGGTTGCGGCACCGCTTGCCACCAGCCGTCTTTTGCATTCACTGATCAAGCCGGAGACCGCTGTAGTGGTGATTCTCTCACAACGGTTAATTTGATGCATGATATGCGTTGCATCATTCAGAGTCAGTCCGCAGAGGGAGAGCGCAATATCTTTTAGTGCTTCATCACGCAATTTTCGAGCTGCATGCCCCTGTTGCAGCTCAGCAAGATGGGCCAGCATCTCCTCCATACCCGGCGGGCTGACATCTATCTGGAATATTTCGCTGTTTAATGAAGGGGGGACCAGCTTATCTGATGAGACTATAAAAATATACAGGTCATCGCGCCGGCTGAATTTTTCGTAGAGATCTCGCAGCAACCTGTCGATCTGCGGCTCTCCGGTAAAGTCCAGCAGATCTTTCATGATGTAAAAGCCGGGGCGGCCATCTTCAATGATCCACTGTAGTGCTGTTGCCGGATTATCTGTCCCTTCAACGGCATCTTTACTATCCAGCCCCGTTGTACATGACCAGGTAATAACGGGGATATTAGCTACCTGCTTTTCAGCCAGCTGATGCAGCAATTTTATCATGCGCTGCTCTTCTGCACTGTTGAGATATATTATGGGGTACTGACCTGCAATGGCCTTTTCTATCTCTTTTATCACTTCAGCCATCTTTATTTCCTGTGTGTTCAGACAGTAATACAGTTAGCAGCGCAGGTCATTCTGGTTTTGAAGAAACCATTTGTAGGCTTCAGACAGCCCATCCGGCAACTCTGTTTTTGCACACCACCCAAGCTGCCGGAGTGATCTCACATCCAACAGTTTACGCGGCGCACCATCTGGTTTTGTTTTATCAAAGGCAATTCTGCCTTTATAGCCAACAACCTTGCCAATCTCCCTGGCCAGTTCAGCAATGGTGACATCAGAACCTGTACCTACATTCAGGTGCGATACCATTGGCTCTGTTTTATCCCGGTAGCATTGGCTGCTCAGCGACATAACAAACAGGCAGGCATCTGCCATATCATCTACATATAAAAATTCACGCTTCGGGGTTCCACTGCCCCACACGCTCACTTCTGGCTGACAGGCTATTTTGGCCTCGTGAAATTTTCTTAACAGCGCCGGGATGACATGGCTATCCTCAAGATTATAGTTATCTTCAGGCCCGTAAAGGTTGGTAGGCATCACTGAGCGGTAGTCTGTACCATATTGCCGGTTATAGGATTCACACAGCTTTATGCCGGCAATCTTTGCAATGGCGTAGGGTTCATTGGTTGGTTCCAGCCGGCCTGTAAGAAGAGCCGATTCAGACATGGGCTGCTCCGCCATGCGGGGGTAGATGCAGGAGCTGCCTAAAAACAGCAGCCGCTTGGCACCCGCTCGCCAGGCCGAGTCGATGATGTTGGCCTCTATCATAAGATTCTGATAGATAAACGCGGCGGGTTGGGTGCTGTTGGCATGGATTCCGCCAACCCGTGCCGCTGCCAGAAAGATATACTCCGGGCGCTCTTGTGCAAAAAAATCACGTACGGATTGTTGGTGGGTCAGATCCAGCTCTGCATGGGTGCGGGTGATTATATTTTGATACCCATCCCGATGCAGGCGCCGCATAATGGCTGACCCCACCATGCCCGCATGGCCTGCTAGATAGATTTTTGAGTCGAGGTTAAATGCCATCACTCATTGCGCTCATAGGTTTGGAATCCTTCACGGCGGCAAAGCTCATCTTTTTTGGCCAGTTCAAGATCTTCCCGCGCCATCTCTGCCACCAGCTCTTTGAATTCGATCTTTGGCACCCAACCCAGCTTCTCTTTTGCCTTTGACGGGTCTCCGAGCAGTGTTTCAACCTCTGTTGGCCTGTAGTAGCGCGGATCAACCTTTACAATCACATCCCCCGGCTTGAGGGTGCACTCCGCTTTTGGTGCAGCCTCTACAATCGCTCTCTCCTCCTCTGCAACCCCTTCCCACCGCAGGGTTATGCCCAGCTCTGCCGCTGCGGCTGTTACGAAATCACGCACGGTATATTGCACCCCGGTTGCAATAACGAAATCTTCGGGATGCTCCTGTTGCAGCATCAGCCACTGCATCTCAACATAATCTTTTGCATGCCCCCAATCACGTTTGGCATCCATGTTGCCCAGGTAGAGACACGCTTGCAGCCCCAGTTTGATGCGCGCCAGGGCGCGGGTGATTTTGCGCGTAACAAAGGTTTCACCACGCACCGGAGATTCATGATTAAACAGGATGCCGTTGCAGGCGTAGATGCCATAGGCCTCTCTGTAGTTTACGGTTATCCAGTAGGCATAGAGTTTTGCTACGGCGTAGGGTGAGCGCGGGTAAAAGGGGGTGGTTTCACTTTGTGGTGTCTCTTGTACCAACCCATACAGCTCTGAGGTCGATGCCTGGTAGAAGCGGGTCTTTTTTTCCAGCCCGAGAATACGTATCGCTTCCAGTATCCGCAGTGCACCAAGCGCATCGGCATTGGCAGTATATTCCGGCTCTTCAAACGAAACTGCCACATGGCTTTGGGCAGCAAGGTTATACAGTTCATCCGGCTGCACCTGCTGGACGATGCGCACCAGACTGGATGAGTCGGTCATGTCACCGTAGTGGAGAATGAAGTCACGATCCGGCTGGGAGGGATCTTGGTAGAGATGGTCTATTCGATCCGTGTTAAACAGCGATGAGCGGCGCTTGATACCATGAACCTCATACCCTTTATTCAGTAAAAACTCAGCCAGGTAGGCACCATCCTGTCCGGTGATCCCTGTTATCAGCGCTCTTTTTTTCATGGTTATTTCCGGTAAATCATACGTTTTCCAATCAGTTAATCTGCTTTGATTCTGATTGCTTTACTATCCGTAACTCACCCACAAACATGAGCACCGGGAAGTTACGCTTCAGCTCTTTACTGTAGAAGTTACGCATCACAACACCATTTGGAAACTGGATGCGCGTGCCTGCCGGCAGTTCAGCCGTTGGCCCGGCCAGCCAGGCCGACAGCCCATCATCACGCTGCACCTCCAGATAGCTGTAGCGTGCCGCTTTTAGATGCGTTACAACCACCGCTTCGTTGGGCAAGATCTTTTTTTGCATCTCTTTTTTATCCCGCTCACGCTTTTTTATCGCCGCCTCGGTAGCGGTTGCCCAGTAGCCGATATCACCTTGCGCATTGAAAGAGGCATATTCAATACTGCGTTTATATCCAGTCAGGTTTGTGCCACCCATTATATAGAGCGTGCCATCCACTACCGCTGCGCTCATCCCCTCCCGCCGTGATGCCAAAGGTGTTGTGTATCGCCAACCACTGAGCGAGCCATCCGGGTTGATTTGCGCCTTCTCAATACTCTCCAGATAGGCAGCTCCATCCAGACCACCAAGTGCATAGAGATAGTTGCCATGCTGTAGTGTGGCCAGCCCATAGCGACCCGTCTGTAACGCACCGGAAAACTGCCAGGGCGCCAACCACCCCTCATCATCCAGCTGGCTCCACTCCACATCGGTGATACCCACACCCCGCACCTTGTCATGACCACCTATCATGTAGATACGGTTGTGCGCTCTGCTTACTCCGTGGATGTAGCGCGCCATATTCATATTATCCACCAGCACTGCCCACTCGCCCAGCGTACCATCCGGCTGGATCTCGGCGCGCTCGACACTGTCGAGCAGCGTCCCGCCAAATCCGCCAAAGGCATACAGGTGGTTGCCTATCACCGCCACCTTGGTGCAGCGCCGTTTGGTATTGAGCCTGAACTGCTCTATTGTCCATTCGCCCAGTGTGCCATCCGGCTGGATCTCGGCACGCTCTATGCTATCCAGCAGGGTTTTTCCGTAGTCGCCCTGCCCCCCGCCAACCACATAGACAAACCCCTTGTGCCGTACCGCAGAAAAAAAGCCTCGCGGTGTGTTCAGCGCTGGGCCTTGCGACCATTCAGACAGATCGCCCCCTGCACCGACCCTGATAAACTCACTGCTGCGCAGAAAGTTTTTGCCATCCACCCCGCCAATCAGATGGATAACGCCATCCACCTCCACTGCGGCAGCGCCTGAGCGCGCTGTCTGCATAAGCGGCCCCTCACGCCAGCCAGGTATCCAGACCTGCCCCTCTCCCTTTTGGCGGGCCTCGCCCGGTGGTGGCAGCCTGCCATCCGCCAGCAGCGGGCTGGCTGCAATCAACAGCATGAACCCCCACAGCAGCATGGCTGACCGGCATTGAATGAGGCTGTGCTTCATACCCTGTATATTATTCACTGACATCCTCTGGACTATAACCCATCCACCCCGCATTTGTTGAGTGGCACTACACATAGTAGAGTAGACAGCGAGATCCGGCAGGAGCGGCCCCACTATGACGACTCAACCATCCGTTCGTCTCTATGCAGGTGAAGAGATTGCCCGCTACGGCTTTGGCGACGACCACCCTTTTGGCACTGATCGATTCAACGCCTTTTGGCGTGAATTCACCAAACAGGGTCTGCAACGCCGTGTTCAGCTCTGCCGCCCAAAACGGGCAGATCAGGCGGCTATCGAGCTGTTTCACACCGCCAACTATGTGGCCAGGGTGAAGACCATGTCGCAGACGGGCAGCGGCTATCTGGATGGCGGCGATACCCCCTGCTTCCCAGGCGCCTATCAGACCACAGCCTATGTGGTGGGCAGTGTGCTGGATGCCATCGACCATATCCTCCAGGGCAGCAGCAGGCGCGCCTTTCTCCCCATTGCCGGGCTGCACCATGCCCGCCGTGACGCTGCCGCCGGGTTCTGTATCTTCAACGATTGCGGTATAGCCATTGAGGCCCTGCGTGCCAGACATGGCATTCAACGGGTGGCCTATGTCGATATTGATGCCCACCACGGTGATGGGGTCTTCTATGCCTTTGAGGAGGATCCAGAGCTGATCTTTGCCGACCTGCATGAAGATGGCCGCTATCTCTACCCTGGCACAGGCAGCCAAAGCGAGACGGGCAAGGGGGCCGCCAAAGGGAGCAAACTCAATATTCCCATGGCGCCTAATGCCGATGATCAGGCATTCCTCTCCGCCTGGTCCAGAGCGGAGGCCTTCATTGAGCAGGCCGCGCCTGAGTTCATCATCCTTCAGTGCGGTGCCGACAGTGTTGCAGGCGACCCGCTTACGCACCTTGGCTACAGCGCCGAGGCGCATGCCCATGCGGCAAAATCACTGGTACAGATCGCCGAGACTCACTGTAAGGGCCGAATGCTGGCTGTCGGCGGCGGGGGCTATAACCGGGATAATCTGGCGCATGCCTGGTGCAATGTGGTCAAAAGCATGATCCCGAAGGGGGAATAAGGGGTTTGGCAAAAACAGGCGCTTGCTGTGCCATACTCACTTATCAAGACAACACCATGAGCACCATCCGATGTCCGAAAGATTCGATATCTTTTTCTCTGGCCAGATCATAGCCGGTCAGGATGAAGCCGCCGTGCGCACCAGGCTGGGGCGCCTCTTCAATGCCAACCCAAAGCAGCTGGAACGACTCTTTTCGGGTAAGCCGGTAAAGATAAAGTCAGGGGTTGATATTGAAAAAGCGGCCAAATACCGGGTCAGCTTCCGCAATGCCGGGGCGCTGATTGATATCAAGCCCGCTTCAAAGGCGGGCGCTGCCAGCGCCACACAGGCCAAGGCGGCTCGGCCCCCGGGCGCAGCTCCGCCTGCAAGGGATCAGATGGAACTGCTGCCTGCCAAAACCGGCAGCCTTATTGATTGTGCAGCTGAGGTGGCGCCCGCGGAGATTCCCAATATTGATGGCATCACTCTCGGCAGCAGCACAGCCCCGCTGGATAGCAGGGAACCACCACCCCCGGCGAATATTGATACAGAGGGTCTAACGCTGAGCCCGGCCCGCCCTGAAGCCATGCTGGATGAGAGCGAACCACCACCGCCAGCAGAGATCGACACCAGTGGCCTGACACTCAATGCCGCCAATACCGGAACCCTTGAGGATTGCCAGCAGCCGGTAGAGGCGGCCAAGATACCCGACATCAGCGCGCTGGAGATGGTTGAGCCAAAGGCAGGGTTTTAGCCATCTGCCCCTCCACGCTCTGCTTCAGCTGGATGACAAAGCGACCCAAGGCGTAGTCAATAACAAAGCGAACCGGAATCCTGCGCTCATCCGCCGTCATCCAGACAAGCACTGCGGGGTGTGCTGGCTGGCCACTCCACCGCCCTGCCTTAAAGGCATCAAACCGCACCTTGAAGAGATCCCGCTGCCGGCTATCCTGCTCCAGAGGCCCACGCGTTTGAACCCGAACCAGATAGTTCAGCACCTTTTTCCCATCAGAGATGGTAAAGCGCCTCTCATCACCAACCGCAAGCGGCTGGCCCCGAACCGCTTGCAGCAACGAGAGGTGGTCCAGCATATTGGTGAGCAGCTTCTGACCCGCCTTTCCTGAGCGGCGGAAATCCGCCGGGGCATACCCCAGAAAATGGAGCATCTCCGTTACCTCACTGCGGAAACCACCCCCGGCCTGCTGCGGCTTACGCCGTTTATAACGCTCTGTTACCTTCTCATCCCAATCGAAATGAACGATTTCATGGCGCTCCTTGCCCTTGCGCCCCTCCCTGCGCTTGTCAAACAGAATGGAGCGCTGCAGATCGGTACTGAAGTAGCTGGTCAGCTGATACCGGAAGGGGTAGAACTGCTCCATCTTTTTATGCGCCTCGCTGCTGATCTGGATCTGTGCCTTATAGGCCGCCTCGCCATTCACCGCAACGGTTTGCCATGAACTCTCCAGCACTGCATCGCAGATATCCAGCCGGGCCATGGCGGTCAAGCCCCCCTGATAGGAGATCCTGTACTCCAGGCGCTCATCGACCTGCGGGGCCGCCAACAGGCCGACTGGGGAGACAAGGAGCAAAAACAGAACCCTGCTCACAAACCTGCAATGCCATCTGCGGCAAAGCCGGCCCATGCAAAAAATATCACCTCTCCTTATTGGTTGTTGCCGAGGCAAAACAGTCCCATCCTGGCCTGAAACTTGCTGAGATATTGTCAGCACATTTTTTTGCATATCAATACGTCATTTATTTGACTTAAAAGATGAGGACACCATTGTGGTCGCACCCATTTCAAATGACAAACTGCCACCTTTCAGCAGCACAAAAGCAGGCAACCCGGATTCAAAAAGCAGCGGCAGCACCAATGCAGGTAGGGCGGAGACCGGCTCTGCCACTGCTGAAGCCGCCAAACCGGCTGATAATATGGTAAGCATTGACCGTGCCGATGAGCTCTATCGCAGTGTCACCAGTGAACCCACCCGGTCAAGCGGCAACATCAATACCGCAGAGGAGGCCGCCCAGCTTGCAGCCCGGATCAGCAAACTGTTGGTGGCTGACGGCGCAGAGGCCATGCGCGCCCAGGCGGGAGGCCAGGCCAGCCAGATCGGCGCCCTGCTAAGCACAGCCCCTTAGGGACATCCACATCCAGGCGGCTACTCCCCCACAAATTCCATGCGCTCCACCTCTGCAAGGCTGACCATTTTGCCATCCAGGGTGAGCAGGCTGCGCGCTGCCACATCGCCCTTATAGGCCTCATAGTTGACCGCATTGCCACTACGGGTATCAATCACCCGAACGGTCACGATCTGGTAGCTATCCTCCCACTCCAGATAGGTAAAATAGAGGGCGCCCGCCAGCATGATGGAGACCAGACCATAAGCGGCATAGTGAGGCAGTCGTAGCGGTGCTTTTACCCGGGATGGCGCTGGCGCTACAGTCTGTTGCAGACGGTGCATGCGCCTGCGCAGCACCAGCGCCGCCACCAAAACAACCGCTACCGTCAGTAAGATCTTCAGTAACATGGCCGCTACTTTATCACGCTGCGCCACAGAGAGGCCATGGTTGCAATTAACCGCACAGCCCCCTATAAATGCAGTATGATGAGCTATTTCCAGAAGCGTCAGATGAACCCCATAAAGATCCCTGCACTTATCCTGCTGCTGCTCTTGACCGCCTGCGGTGAGCCAGATCGCCCCAGCCTTGCGCTCTATCCTGCCATTGAGCGCGGAGATATTGCTCAGATCGAGCGCCATATCAAATGGGGTGCGGATCTCAACCAGACCAACCCGGATGGCAGCATGCCCCTGCATGTCGCAGCCAAGGCCGGCCGCTGGGTAGTGGTGAAACTGCTGCTAAAGCATGGGGCCGATATTGATATTCTGGACAGGGAGGGCCATACCCCTCTCTATAATGCAGTGATGGCAGGCCGCACCCAGGTGGCAGAGATGCTGATCAAACAGGGCGCCAAATTTGACAGTAACAGGCTGCTGCAAGAGGCGGTATCCAACCAGATCGCTGACCGCGATGTCTACAAGTTTTTGATACATCAAGGGGCAGATATCAACCTCGTCACCGAAGAGGGGGATACCCCGCTCCATATCGCAGTGAAAAAGAGTGATCGAGTGGTCAGCAAGATATTGATCCGCAACGGCGCCGATATCAATGCCAGGGATGCCGCCGGACACACCCCTTTGTGGTATGCCACCGGGCGCAACAGTGACATCAGCGCCCTGCTCAAGCGCAATGGCGCTGTGGCCGAGTAGCCACAAACCTGTTTTCACTGCCTCTGTTAGCCTGTACCATACCCGGCCGGTCAACCCATTAAAACTTTATATCAGGTACTGCATATATGGCATCCACTGTAGATGAGCTTACCATTGCCTACACCGAAGATGGCACCGATATTGTCAAGGAGTTGGATAAACAGATCCTCTCCAAGGGTGCCTGGTCCACGGTTATCTTCCGCTATCAGGAGTGGAATCGCACAAAAGGCGAATATGGCCCTGAAAAGTACAGTATTCGCCGCTATCAGAAGCGAAATGGCGAATATATGCAGAAATCAAAGTTTAATATCTCCAGCAAGGATCAGGCAAAAAATGTTGTTGCTGCTCTGGAGAAGTGGATTGCAGATTAATCACGAAGCGGGGCCAAGGCCCTGCTTCCGGTCATCTCTTGTTTCCATGAAAGGGGCATGCTCAACCCCAGGTTGATACTGACCTCCCCCACTCTGCCAGCTCATCGAGCAGCGGCATCTTTTCTGCCGGGACGCTAGCATCCTCTTTCAGCGCAGCAATCTGCTCGCGATACTCGGCCAGGGTGATGCTTCCCCCTCCGTCGGGCTGGCAGATCCGTTTCCGGCAGAATCTCCTCCAGCGTGCCTGGTCAGCCGGAGTGAGGGTCTCTGGCCAATTACGCGCCCGGTAGCGAAAAAACATCTCTGGCAGGCGGCGATCCTCAAAACAGGGCTGTAGCTCTCTCAGTTCCTGCGGTTTTGCCTGGCGGACAATCTCTATCTGCTTGCGATCATGAGCGCTAAAAAAGCCGCCATAGAGGTCATGGTCAGGGTCACTTGCCGGTTCAAACTGCTGCAAGGTGTGGGCTTGGCGCACCCGCTCCTCAAATGCCGCTGCCTGCCGCAGTTTTTTGGCATGCGCCTTGCCCGCTTCCACATCAATCTGCCAACGCTCCATGGCGGCAGGGGTCAAGGTACTCATAGGGACAACTACCGGACTCTTGTTCAGATGCACCGTTTTGAGTGGCAGGCGCTCAACCCCCTCTGGCAGCTCTTTTGCAGGGGTGAAGAGCCGCTGGTGCAGCGCCTCAACGCCAAGTTCAAAAAATGGCTCCGGGTCATAGCGGAGATCAAACACAATCACGCCATTCTTGTTAATCGGGTGGCGGGTGACGGGCGCCACCATGGCCAGGCGGCCATAGCAGGCAGGAAACATGGAGGATACATGCAGCAGCGGGCTCTTCTCACGCAGATCAAACTGCTGGTCAACCAGCCGCTTGTTGCGCAGTTGAAAGAGGTAATCAAACAGCCGCGGCTGGCGCTCCTTTATCAATCGGGCCAATGCGATGGTGGCATGGACATCCGACAGTGCATCATGCGCAGCCTCA
>Ga0256832_1002084_pt1 | contig 13643 bp, 10 predicted proteins | sample 134614metaG_FD_190534 | JGI IMG/M metagenome (GOLD analysis project Ga0256832, IMG submission 190534) | Hydrothermal vent microbial communities from Lau Basin, Pacific Ocean - 134-614 | ecosystem: Environmental > Aquatic > Marine > Hydrothermal vents | place: Pacific Ocean: Lau Basin | collected... | reverse complement strand
TACGACGGCAGCCAATGTGGGAGGTCCGGCAGGCTGTTCGATCAGCTTGATGGTGGTCCCTTTTTTGAGAGGCTCACACTTGCTTTGGATGAGAGGGCGCAGACGATGGACCATATTGTAGCTTCGTTCTTCCCGCTCATGCTTGTCAGTGAGGTTGACCACCATCTCTGCTACGTTTTCGCTGTTTTTATACACACTTCCTTTGACGAGCCCAGCATAGTCCAGTGGAGCTCCCATTCCTAAAAAGCTCTCGATATCGGTGACCTCTTTTTCTTTCTTGAGGATATTGAGGACACATTCGTTCACTTTTTTGGTCTCTTCTATAGAGCTTCCCGTCGGCAAGTCGATATAGACACTGAAGGTATTGGCGCTTTTGCCAGGCAGCATCTTCACCAGTACCACTTTGGTCGGGATCAAGATCACCGATGCCGCCAAAGTAGCCAAAATCAGGGTGATGACCAAAGCTTTTTTGGGCCTGCTGTCTAAAATGCTGTAAATGAATTTCTCAAATTTTTTCACTGTTTACCTCCATCGATATCACACTCTGGTGGAAGTTTCTCCTCTTTTTGGAAATGGTGATGGTGGTGATGCATATGAGGCTTTTTGAGTAGTTTCTTGGATAGATAGGGTGTAAAGATATAGGCTACAAGGAGTGAAGCCAAAAGTGCCACGGGGACGTTGTATGGAATCGGCTTCATAAACTCACCCATCATCCCACCTACAAAAGCCATCGGAACCATCGTGAGAATGATCGCTACAGTAGCCACATTGGTCGGCGCACCAATCTCATCCGTAGCCTCGACCAGGATCGTATCCATATCCTTATAGACCGCATCGTGCTCATGTAGGTGTCTGTGGATATTTTCGATCACGATAATAGCCGCATCCACCAAAAGACCCAAAGAGAGCAAGAAAGCAAAAAGGGTGATACGGTTGATGGACTGACCGGTGATATAGGCTACAAAAAGAGTCAGTGCCAAAATGGCAGGTACAGTGAAGGTGACGATGAGCGCCTCTTTGAAACCGAGGAAAAAGACCAGCATCACGGCGATGATCGCGATAGTAATGAGCAGGTGATCCACCAGCTCGTTGACCGCGTCGTTGGCCCGCTTGCCGTAGTTTCGTGTCAATACATACCCGATCCCATTCTTTTGTAGCCAAGGCTTGAGCTCTTTCATAAGAGCCAGTACATCGTTAGCCACAAAAACAGCATTGGTCCCTTTGAGTTTGCTCACCTCGAGCGTATATTGGGGTTTGGTATGCAGCTCTTTTGTCCAGATGAGTGCCTCTTTGAAGTTTTGGATATCGATACCGTCTTCGACTGTAGCTATATCTTTGATATAGATAGGAGAACCCATATAGTTGGCTACCATTATATTTTTTACATCGTCTATACTCTCGATGGCGTTGGGTACACCAAAGATGACGATCTTTTTATCTTTTGTGCGATCTTTGACCTCCGGTACCTCTTTGGCCACGGAACCGACCGCTTGCATGATCTGACCCATCGAAAGATGGTAGCCTGTGAGTTTACCAAGATCAACCAAGATATTGAACTGTCTTTTATGGGCACCTTTGAGGGCCGTTTTTGAGACGTTCTTGACTCCATTGATCTTATATTTGATCTGACGAATGAGCTTGTAAAACTCTCCGTCACTTAGTTTGGGATCTTTTTTATAAAAAGCGAAGGTGAGGATCGGGATATCGATATCGATATCGAAAGGCTTGACAAGGGGCTGCATCGCGTTTTTGGGAAGCATATCCATATTTTGCATCACTTTGTCGTAGAGCTTGAGATTGGAGATCTCACGATTTTGACCGATATAGTACTGCACGTTGACGATCCCCACATTGTGCTTGGCGATACCGTAGATATATTCCACCCCCTTGATTTCACGGATCTTTTCTTCCAAGGGCTTGACGATCACGTTTTCGATCTCTTTGGGTGTGGCTCCTGGCATCGGTACGATCACGGCTCCGCCACTGATAGCGATCTGGGGATCCTCTTCTCGTGGCATGATCTCCAACGAAAGATATCCAATAGCCAGCAAAAAGACCGCGAGAAGCGGGGTAAGAGGATTGTGCAAAAAGATTAGAGCCAGCTTCCCGGCTATATCTTTTGGTTTGTAGTTGCATTTTATTTCACTCATACCCTCTCCTATTCAAATGTAAGCTTCGCATACATCCCGGGAATGATCGTCACACCTTTTCCTTTTTTGAAAGAGACTTTCACTTTGAATTTATGGGTCATCGGATTGGCAGCCGGTATGATGGAGGTGAGCGTGCCCTCCGCTTCGTAGCCTAAAGATGGAATATAGATCGCCACTTTCTGGCCGATCTTTATATTTTTGAGATTGCTCTCGCTGATTTGAGCCACCACTTTGAGATTGTCCAAAGTGGTCAACACCATTCCAGGATATCCAGGGATCGTCAACTGTCCCTCTTTGACGTTCTTTTGGATCACCACACCATCGTTTGGCGCTTTGATCTTGAGATATTCGTATTGATGTAGCACTTCAGCCAGTTTCGCTTTGGCCTGTTCGAGCTGCTTTTTGGCAATTTCTACCATATCTTTAGTATTTTTATACATCAGCTCGATCTTTTCGAGATCGAACTTGGAGACCATCCCCTTTTCGTATAGCCGTTTGTTTCGCTCATAGTTTCTTTTGGCGAATTGATACATATTCTCGTTCATCGCAATGGCAAGTCTGGCTTGAGAGATCATCAATTCTACCTGGGACTTGGCCAAATCGATCTCTTTTGAGTCGATCACATACAGTATCTGCCCCTTTTTGACCCAATCTCCTTCGCTCACATAGACCTTTTTGACAAAGCCCATATACCTGGTGCCCAGCATCTTCGTATCGTCACTGATCACCGTACCAGAAAGGCTCAAGCCTTTGGCCAAAAGTGCCCCACAAAAGAGGAGTAACAGTAGCAGTTTTCTCATTTATTCTCCTTATCCAATAATCTTTCCAGTTCGAACACCTTTTCGTTTCGCTCCGTTTTCGTCTTCAAAAGGCGCAGCAATACCTGTATCTCTTCAGACTGCTTGATAAGCACGTTGCTGATACGCTCGATACCCTCTTTATACTTTTCTTCGTACATTTGATAGATCTTTTTAGCCAGTTCATACTGCTTCGATTGAGCCTTTATATCGAAATCTTTGCTTTTGACAGCCGTTTTGATCTGATTGATCTTGAGCGCCAGCCCTCTTTTGGCCAAATTATACTGCTCTTGCATCTTGATCTTTTGGATCTTCGCCTTTTGGACTTCCGCGTTGGTCTTGCCACCTTCGAAGAGATTCCACTTCAATTGAGCTCCTACCGTATATGCATCTTTATCCAAAAATCTATTCCACAGCTCGTCGTCGGCACTACCATACTCGCCGAATGCTCCTACCATTGGATAGAACCCGCTTTTTTTGAGACGCACGTTGAAAGAGGTGATCTTTTGACCAAGACGCACCTTTTGCATATCGATCGTACGATCCACCAGTTTTGCGGTGGGCTCACTGGGCAAAGGAGCGATCTCAGCCACATGATGGATACTCTCTACCTCCTCGTCGATTAAAAAGCTCAGATATTGGTATGCAAGAGCTCGATTGAGTCTGGCTTGATTGAGATAGCTCTCTACCTCTGCCTTCTTCGCCTGTACTTCCAGTACATCTGTATCTTTGGCATACCCTTCGGCTTTGAAGTTTTTGATGATGTTCTCCAAACGGTCCATATTGTTTTTGATCAATTCCAGATTTTTGATGTAATTTTCTACAAGAGTAATATCATAAAAGGTCTTTTTGGTCTGGTAGACCATCTCGTTTCTCATCTTTTTATAATCGAGATGTTTCATCTTCTTCATGGCGTTGGTGATCTTTTTGTACATCGTCAGCTTCATACCCGTATAGATAGGCAGCTTGTATTGTACTTTTGTTTGAAAATGGTTTCTGGCTTTGGGATAGTTGAGTTTTTGTGGTTGGATATCAAGGATCGAACCCATCTGCTGGGTAAAGCCTTGAGGGAGTCCGCCAGGATGGGCGTTCATAGCCTCAAGCACCTGCCCCATAGGTGCCAAAAACTGATCGAATCCAAAATCGATGAACTTCGCTTCACGAGATTGGAGCTTGAAACCAAAGACATTACCCGCATCATTACTGCGTAAAGCGTTGAAGATAAGATCCAATGAACCGTAGTTATAACTTTGGGCGATCTTTTCATCAAAAGCCGCCATTCGCTCTTCGAGCTTGGCGATTTTTATCTGATCGTTGTTTTTGGCCAAAAGGTCCAAAGCCTCTTGCAGTGTCAAATCTTGCAGCTTCGCAAACGCCAAACTGCAAAAGACGAGGGTCAAGAACAGTTTCTTCATGCAACCTCCACTCTTTTCAGTAAAAATGATTGTTTCGATTATATATTTTTATAACTTATGGGTCGATTAATCGTGTAAGAGGAGAGCCCTCTTACAGTATGGCATAGGAAACGGAGAGGCAAGCTTTGAGGTCGGAGAGCTCTTGAAGAACCTCTTTTGGCACGTCGTCATCGACGATGATCACGGCAAGGGCCAAACCGTGATCGTCTCGCCCAAGACGAAAATCTGCGATGTTGATATTGTGTTTGGCCAAGATCATACCTACATCCCCTATCACACCGGGAACGTCTGTATTTTTGAACAAAATCATTTTACCCTTTGGCTCCACGTCCAAAGCGAAGTTGTTGATCTCCACGATTCGTTGGACATTCTCCTCAAAGATCGTCCCACTGATCTCGATCACATCCTTGTCGGTAGTGAGCTTTACACTCACACGATTTTTGTACCCGCTCACTTCGGGAGTACTCTTGCTAAATATTTCGATCCCACGCTCTTTGGCCACGAACTCCGCATTGACATAGTTGATCGACTCGCCCAAAGACTCCTTGAGAGCTCCCACTGTGGCAAACGTCACCAAGGAGTCGATATAATCACCGATCTCTCCTTCGGCGATCACTTTGATGGATTTGAAAGCCCCCTTGTTGACTTGAGCTGCCAAAAATCCCATCTTTTGGGTAAGCTCAAGATATGGCTTGACAAATGGGGGCATCTGATCTTCGCGAATTGGCAGATTCAAAGCATTGGGATAGCTGATCCCACGAGCCGCTTCCAAAGCCTCGGTAGCCGCACCTTCGGCGATCTTTTGCTGTGACTCTTCGGTATTGGCGCCGAGGTGGGGAGTGACGGTGACATTGTCAAGCTCCAGAAGTTTGTTATCCGTCGCCGGCTCCTTGGCAAAGACGTCGATACCGGCAAATTTGATCTTTCCACTTTTGAGACCCTCGTACAGAGCGTCCTCGTTGTAAAGACCCCCTCTTGCACAGTTGATCAGCACCACTCCATCTTTCATCTTCTCTATCTCTGGACGATCGATCATATTGATCGTCTCTTTATTTTTGGGAGTGTGGATGGTGATGATGTCACACTGCAATATGTCGTTGAAATCGGTAGTGTATTTCACACCCAGATTGGTCGCTTTTTCTGGCGGGATATACGGATCGTAGGTGATCACATCCATTTCAAACGCCAAAGCACGCTTGCCCACTCTGCTACCGATATTTCCAAACCCGATGATCCCCAGCTTTTTATCTTTTAGCTCGTTGCCGATCCAGGCCTCTCGCTTCCAGATCCGCTCCAACTTGAGCTGATTGTGGGCATAGGGGAAGGCTCGCATACATGCCAGCATATGGGCGAAAGTGAGCTCCACCGCAGCGATTGTGTTGGCGGTGGGAACGTTCATGACGATGATCCCTCGTCTGCTGCACTCCTCCATATCCACATTGTCCACGCCCACACCGGCACGTACGATCGCTTTGAGCTTTTTGGCGTGTGAGAGCAGCTCTTTGTCCACTGGAGTGGAGCTACGGGTGATGATCACATCCGCATCTTTGATCACCTCGTATAGCGGCGCACCCTTTGGCACATCCGCTGCATTGACATATTCGATATCTTGCTCTTTGGAGAGGATCTCTTCGGCCCTTTTGTGCAGATGGTCACAGACAACGATCTTTTTCTTTTCCATTCTCTGCCCTATTTGTCCAGCTGTTCTTTGATGATATCACCAAGCGTGGTGCTCTCATCCTCTTTGTTGAACTCTTTCAAGGCCTCTCTCTCTTTTACGCGCTCGAGACGTCGTACGGAGACTCGTAGGCGGTTGTTTTTGGTATCGAGATAAGAGATCACACCTTCGATCTCGTCGCCCACTTGTAGCTCCTCTTTCTTCAAAGGCGCAAGGTCCTCGTTGCGGATCAATGCATCCACGTTTTCGTCCAAAGAGATGAATACACCGAAATCTTTGATATCTTTGACTTTTCCTTTGACGATATCCCCTACCTTATGCTCTTCGGCAAACTTCTCCAATGGACTTTCAAGCAGCGATTTTCTATCCAGAGAGATTCGCTCTTTCTCTCTATCTATACGAGCAATCTTCACCTCCACTTTATCGCCCACATTGAAAAGATCTTTCGCCTTTTGACCCTTTTCCCAGCTGATGTCTTGATTGTGCAAAAGCCCCTCTACGTTACCGATACGCACGAACGCCCCAAAATCGGTCAGAGAGGTGATCTCACCCTCTACCACATCTCCCTCTTTGTAGTTGTTCATAAACTCTTCGAAAGGCTTGGGAAGGAGTGTTTTCCTCGAGACTCTCAGCTTTCTGTTTTCGGTGTCGATCTCGATCACCTCCACGTCGAGCTGCTGACCCACTTCCACATACTCTTTTGGATTTTTGGGTCGTTTGTCCCAGCTCATCTCGCTCACGTGCAAAAGCCCTTCGATATCGTTGCCAAGATCCACGAAGGCACCATACGGTTCGATATTGCTGATCGTTACGTTGATCACGTCTCCGGGTTCGAGCTCTCCTTTGATCTCCTCCCAAGGATCTGGCTGAGTGGCTTTGATAGAAAGAGAGAGTCTGTTCTTTTCGCTATCGTAATCGATCGCTTTGACATTGACCTTCTGGCCCTCTTCGAAATATTTAGCGGGATTGACTGGACCTTTGTAGCTGATCTCGTTGTAGTGCACGAGCCCTTCTACGTTTGGCGCTACTTCTACGAACATTCCGTAGTTGGTGATCTTCTTGATCGTCCCTTCTACCACTCGCCCCTCTTTCATCAGCTCCTCGATCACCTCTTTGCGATGTTGAAAAATATCTTGAAGATATTTTTTTCTTGAGATCACGATCGATTCGCTTCCTTCGTCCATCTTGAGTACTTTTGCGGTCACTTTTCTACCGATTTCAGGTTTGTTTTTGAAAAAGCTTTGGGAATTTGGCAAGAAAAACTGCACACCCTCTTCGTTTTCGACGATGTATCCGCCTTTGTTCTTTCCGACGATGACACCCTCGACTTCAAGATCCTCTTTGTCTTTGTTCGCTTCGATGAACTCCTTGACCTTCTGTTTGGCCAAAGCTTTTTTATGCGAAATGATAGGCCGTTCATTACGATGGCCGGATACAAGTACTTTGATGGTATCGCCTGGTTTGTAGATCACATTGCCCTCGGCGTCTTTGATCTCGCCAATGTTCAAGATCCCCTCTTGCTTCTCACCTACATCCACAAGCACCCGTTCATTGTCCTGAATCTCCACGATCACACCATCGATCACTCGTGATTCGCTTCGCTGATTTTCATGCTCTTCGAGCATCTTCGCGAAATCTTCGTTACCGTTTTCTACGTCCAAATTGATCTTCTCTTCCATGAATCTTTTCCCTTGATAAAAGTTTTGCTTATTATACTTTAAATTTCTTTATATTTTCTATAACTTCTTCAATTATCCAGTTGGGAGTGGATGCTCCTGCGGTGATTCCACACAGTTTTTTACCATCAAACCACTCTTTTTTGAGCTCTTTGGCATTTTCGATAAGATAGCTGTCGCTACAATTTTCTTTGCAGATATTGAAAAGCTGCTTGGTGTTGGAGGAGTTCTTGCCACCGATAACGATCATCACATCGGCTTTTTGGCTCAGCTCTCGTGCGGCATCTTGGTTTTCGAAAGTGGCGTTGCAGATGGTGTTGAAGACCCGCACCTCCTTTTTATGCTGCATCAAGTAGTTGACGATTTTTTGATACTCTTCGAACTTCCGTGTCGTTTGCGCTACGGTAGCTACCCGTTCTTTAAGAGGCTTTCCCTTGAGCTCTTCTACACTAAGTACCACCACAGGATCTTTGGCGTAGCTCATCACCCCTTTGATTTCAGGGTGGTTCTTGTCTCCAAAGATGACGACACTGTACCCCTCCTCGCTCATACGCTCTACGATCTCTTGTGGTTTGGTAACAAAGGGGCAGGTGGCGTCGATCACCTCAACATCTTTTTGCCGAAGCTCTGCAAGAAGAGGTTTGGGTATGCCATGGGTACGGATCACCACTCTGCTTTTGGGGGCCACATCCTTCACATCCTCCACCAGTCCTACATTGTAGCTATCTTTTAGACGCTGGATCTCGTTCTTGTTGTGGATCAGCGGTCCGAAAGTGACACTGTTGGGACTCTCTTCGGCTATCTTGATAGCCCGTTTGACCCCAAAGCAAAATCCATAACTTTTGGCCAATCTAATCTCCAATACTCACCTCGCTAATTTGACTTAGAAGATCCAAGAAGTTTGGAAAGGATGTTTCGATACATTCGGTATCTTCCACCTCCATTCCAGATACCAGACCCGCTATCAAAAAACTCATAGCTATGCGATGATCTCCGCAGCTATCCACTACAGCCGGCTGGAGGCGACCACCCTCGATCTCGTATCCATCTTCGAACTCTTCTGCCTTTATACCACACTTTTTTAGATTTTCCACCACACAGGTGATCCGATCACTCTCCTTGACCCGAAGCTCCTTGGCATTTCGTACCACGCTTTTGCCATCAGCTACCGCCATGGCAATGGAAAGCGCCGGCAGCTCGTCGATCAGCCACGCGATGTTTTCGCTCACCTCCACACCATGCAGTTCATTATATGAAACAACGATATCTCCAATGGGCTCGTATCTGTTCTCTTTTTCTACAAACTCTATTTTCGCTCCCATCTTTTGGAGTACTTTATATGCTTCTATTCTCGTTGGATTGAGAGTGAGATTTGCAAGGACCACCCGACTATTAGGGACGATAGCCGCTGCCACGGCGAAGAAAAAGGCACTGGAGGGATCGGCGGGTACCGTGATATCCAAAGGCTCAAGAGGTTTTTTTAGAGGCTCTACGAACACTTCGTAACTGCCTCTTGCCATCTTTGTGCGAAGCTTCGCTCCCATCCCTCGTAGCATCCGCTCGGTATGATCGCGACTCAGACTCGGCTCGGAGTACTTACACTCGCCCTTGGCCCTAAGAGCTGCCAAAATCATAGCGCTTTTGACCTGAGCCGAAGCAATGGGGCTATCGTACTCGAACGCCTCCAAAGAGGTGTTCCCACGAATTGCCAAAGGGGCTTTGTCTCCGTTTTCACGTCCGTCGATTTTGGCCCCGATGCTTCGCAAAGGTACCGCAACTCTGGCCATAGGCCTCGAGCGAAGATATCTATCTCCTGTAAGCACGAAAAACCCCTTGGCTCCAGCCAAAAGTCCACAAAAAAGACGCATTCCTGTACCGCTGTTGCCACAATCGAGAATATCGTCGGGTTCTTGAAGGGATGTAGGTGGGGTAATGGTGAGCGTATTTTCTTCTTTGCGGATATCTGCCCCAAGCTGACCTACGATATGAAGTGTATTGAGAGTATCCTCTGCTTGAAGGTAGTTTTTTATGGTAGAGGGCCGATCGCTCAGTAGTGAAAACATCGCACTTCTATGAGAGATCGATTTGTCTGGTGCAATGGTGTCGATCATAAGATCGAAGCTCCTCGCTGGAGCGACTCGTACTTTTTTCATCGCAGCTTCACTCCCAACTTGGTCTGCAACTCATGCAAGATATTCTCCATGATCTGCGCGATCTCCTCTTCGGTCAAAGTCTTTTTGTCCGACTGGATCGCAAAACGTAGCGTCACACTCTTTTTCTCCCCCAGTCGCTCATCTTCATATTCGTCTATCGGATAAAATCGCTTGACCTCCGGTGGTAGAATTTCTTTCAAAATTTCGGCTATTTTGGCATAAGGGATATCTCTATCCACCAATAGACTCAGATCCTTGAGAGAAAGCTGATAGATAGAGTATTTTTTCGCTTTTGGATATTTTAGATCGAGTGCATCCAAATCAATTTGCGCCATATAGGTATCGGGCAGATCCAGCTCCTCTTGGATAGTCGTAGCGAGCTTGTAAACTTCGCCTACCTCTTTGCCCTTTTGCAAAATGGCTGCAGATTGAAAGGGATGCATCAGCTTATGTTTGGCTCGAGTTTCTCTAAGCTCGAAATCTCCCAATACGCCAGCAAGCTCCTTGATAAATCCAGCGAAACTCACATTGGCCGGTTTTCCATGATTGCAAACGCTATCTGGCTCCTGGTACCCAGCATGGATAAAAGCCAATTCACTCTTTTCTCTTCTTTTTTTGTCAAAGACACTCCCTATTTCAAAAAGCATCACACGCTTTTTGCCGTTTCGTACATTGCTAATCGTCTGTTCCAATAGATTGGGTACAAGCGAGGGTCGGAGGGTATCGAGCTCTTTAGTGATAGGATTGAGCAGATCGAGCGAATCTTCGAGCGTCTCAAATCCATACTTTCGTAAGACCTCTTTATTGGTGAAAAGATAGCTGACACTTTCGAAAAATCCCTGAGCGATGGCCAGATGGCGAAGCTGCTTTCTTTTTTGATACTCCTCATAAGCTTTCGTAAGCCTATTGGCCTCTTCAAAAAGAAGAGGCTTCGAAGCGATATTGTCGATTCCATATATTCGTACGACCTCTTCGGCCACATCTTGGAGATTTTCTATATCGTGACGATATACAGGGGTCTTGACTACCATCGCCTCTTCGTCCACGTTGACGATCTCAAATCCCAATGCTTTGAGTATCTCCACAATTTCACTCTTGTCTATCTCTTGGCCAATAAGATCGTACAGAAATGAAAACTGGATCTTGATAGCCTTTCTTTCGATCTCTTTGATCACCTCATGTGTTCCTGCATAGATCTGAGCTTGGGGATAGTGGGTGCTCAAAAGATATTTGGCAAACTCTATCCCGATCCCTACTCTCGGATCGGTACCCCTACTGCTTCTATAAAAACTCCAGTCGCTCTTGTAGGGATGTTCGAACATCTTTTTGGAAATAAGTTCGGGATCGATATAGCTCGACTCAATGATAAAGTTCTCTTCACCATCTTGTGGTTTGGAGTCCTCGTATTGAATGACCCCCACGACGCTGCCTTTTTTTTCTCCATATACCGCATCGTAACCATACTCATCTTTTTTGATGGCGATGGAGCCTCGCAGTTCAAAAAATCTATGACCATATATCCGTGTGAGAACCCCTGTACTGTGCGTGATGTAGTAGGCCAAAACCTCTGCAGAGTTTTCGAACCGCTCTTTTGTAAGAGCCACACGAAAACGGATAAGCAAAGGATTGAGCAAACCTTTGGATTTGAAGGCTTTGTAGAGTAGATTCGAGTCGATGGGCCCTTCGGGAGCGATTCCTACCAAACGGCCGATCCCCACTCTGATACTGGAGTCTTCTTCCACTTTTTTTTCTTTGAGAGGTCGCCCGTAGACCACACTAAGCTCTCTGGCCACCCCTTGCACACTCAGACAGTCGCCCCTATTGGCCGTCAGCTCGATCTCTATCACTTCATCAGCCAAAAGCTCATACTCCTTGAGCTCTTTCCCGACTTCCAGCTCCCCGATGCTCTCATCCAAGATCATGATCCCATCTTCCATCTCGGGAAGTCCAAGCTCTTTTGAAGAGCAGATCATTCCAAAGCTCTCCACTCCCCTTAGTTTCGCCGGTTTTATTCTAAAATCGCCAGGAAGTATAGCTCCTACCTTCGCCACCGCTACATACTCGGCATCTTTGACATTGCCAGCACCACAGACGATCTGAAGGGTCTCCTCGCCCACATCCACTTCACAAAGATTGAGCTTGTCGGCATTGGGATGCTTTTGACACGAGATGAGACGACCGACCACCACATTGTCGGGGATCTGCAGCTTTTTATACTCCGCTACTTCTAAGCCTATTTTGTTGAAGGTATCTACAATGTCTTTTGTAGAGATCCCTTCCAAATCGATCCACTCTTCAAGCCATTTTCTTGTCACTATCATCTAAACTGCTCCAATAGTCTCAAATCACCTTCAAAAAGGCTACGCAAATCGCCTATTCGGTGCAAAAGCATAGCAAATCTCTCCACTCCGAGCCCAAAAGCGTATCCACTCACATTTTCATACCCGACCGCTTTGAAGACATTGGGATCCACCATCCCGCATCCGAGTACTTCGAGCCAGCCTGTATGGGAGCATACACGACACCCCTCGCCTTCACAAAAGATGCAGCTAATATCCACTTCCGCACTCGGTTCAGTAAAAGGAAAGAAGCTTGGGCGAAAACGAACCTCCACATCGCCGAACATATATTTCAAAAAGTCTTGCAATATGAATTTTAGATTGGCGAAGGAGACTTTTCCAGCCTCATCGACCACAAGCCCCTCCACTTGGTGGAACATAGGGGTATGAGTCAAATCGAAATCCCTGCGAAAAACCGCGCCTGGACTAATCATACGTATGGGGGGCTTGTGATGCTGCATGGTCCTGATCTGTACAGGGGAGGTGTGGGTGCGAAGAAGCTTGCCATCTTTAAAATAGAAGGTATCTTGCATATCGCGTGCCGGATGGTGCTTTGGAAGGTTGAGTGCCTCGAAGTTGTAAAAATCCTCCTCTACCAAAGGACCTGTCTCGATAGCGTAGTTCAAGGATATAAAATATTCGATGATCTTATCCATCGTATACTGTACAGGATGCAAAGATCCCTTGTATCCATGAGGAGAATAGAGCGAGACATCGATCTTTTCACTTTCGAGTTTTCTTTGAATCTCTTTGGCCAAAAGTTCATCTTTTTTTCTTTGCAGCGCCTCGAAAAGAGCGTTTTTGGCACTGTTGAGTTCTTTCGCCACAATCGGCTTTTGCTCTTTGGGCAAAGTTTTGAGCCGTTCGAACTCTTGAGTGAAATAGCCTTTTTTGCCAAAAAGTTCTATTCTGATCTTTTCGATCTCCTCAAGATCTTGGGCATTTTCGATTTTTTCTATCCAGTCCTTCAATCGGCACCTCATTGGCGAAATTTTGAAGTATAATAATATAATAATAATTATAAAAAGATAAGGGAGAGGTGATGTGCATATTTTGTAAAATAGTCTCTGGAGAGATTCCAGCCAACAAAGTGATGGAAAACGACGAGTTTCTGGCATTTCACGATATCAATCCAAAAGCTCCGATCCATATTCTCATCATTCCCAAGCAGCATATCGAAAACTTTCAATCCACTCCACCCGAAGTAATGGCGAAGATGACCCCTTTTATCCAAGATGTGGCAAAACTCTTGGAGTTGGATAAAACGGGCTATCGCCTTATCACCAACAATGGAAAAGATGGAGGACAAGAAGTGATGCATCTACATTTTCATATGTTGGGTGGAGCCAAACTCACTTGGCCATATCAAGCTATCGAAGAAGAGGCCAAAAAATATATGTAAAGCTCAAGAGTTTTTCTTGAGCTTTTGCAAAAA
>Ga0256832_1002083_pt1 | contig 13645 bp, 12 predicted proteins | sample 134614metaG_FD_190534 | JGI IMG/M metagenome (GOLD analysis project Ga0256832, IMG submission 190534) | Hydrothermal vent microbial communities from Lau Basin, Pacific Ocean - 134-614 | ecosystem: Environmental > Aquatic > Marine > Hydrothermal vents | place: Pacific Ocean: Lau Basin | collected... | reverse complement strand
CAACCTAGGGAGCCGAAGGCAATTAACGGTTTAACGGTGCAGCGGTTTAACGGTTTAACGGCTAGGCAGCTAAAAAATCTTACAACTATATCAATTACAGAATCCCAAATATCATATAATAAAGTAAAATCCCAAACAAAAATCCAAATCTCTCAACTAGCGAAGCGAATCAACTAGCGAAGCTTGCGAGTGAATCAACTTCTTCAACTTTTTCAACTAAAAACCCAAACAGAATATCGAATACCGAATGCCGAATATCGAATAATGAAGTAAAAAACCCCGGCAAAAACCCATATCATCTCAACCTGCAAAGCTCTCAACAACGAAGTCCGAATCCACGATAGTAATCGGGACGAGTCTCAACCTAGGGAGCCGAAGGCAATTAACGGTTTAACGGTGCAGCGGTTTAACGGTTTAACGGCTAGGCAGCTAAAAAATCTTACAACTATATCAATTACAGAATCCCAAATATAAAATGATAAAGCAAAACCCCAAACAAAAATCCAAATCTCTCAACTAGCGAAGCGAATCAACTAGCGAAGCTTGCGAGCGAATCAACTTTTTCAACTAGCGAAGCGAATCAACTTCTTCAACTTTCTCAAGCACAAAAGTCAAGCATCCGGCAATAGAACCAAGAACACCCCATCCCCAAGCCAAAGACCAAAAGCGCCACAGGCGCGCCCCAAAAACCAAAGACCAAAAAACCTATTTCCGCATCCAAACATCCCGCTGCGGGAACGGAATAGAAATATCATTTTCCCGAAAGGCCTTATCTATGGCAAAGCGCAAATCACTCTTAATATCCTCAATAGAATAAAAATTCCTAGCCCAAAAGAAAAGCTTAAAATCCAAGCTGGAATCCCCAAAGTTTTCCAACCGAATTCGGGGTCTAGGTCGATCCAATACATTGGGATGGGCAATGGCTACTTCCGTCAAAATCTTTTTTACTAACTCTGTATCCGTTCCATAAGCAACGCCTACGCCAATATCAAACCTAGTCTTAATATCAATATGACTCCAATTGATAACCTTATCCGTCACCAATTTTGAATTCGGAACAATAACCGAAATATTATCTCGCCCTTTGACCACCGATGTCCGCAAGCCTATTTGCACGACACGCCCGACATGGCTCTCCATTTCAACCCAGTCTCCGACTTCCACCGAGCGCTCAAACAAGAGTAAAATCCCCGAAAACACATCGTTAAACGTTTGTTGCAATCCCAAACCGACACCAACCAACAAGGCCGCAGTACCACCCCAAATCAGCGTCAAATTCAGCCCCAAGGCACTCAATGCAAACAAGAAGGCTAACACATAAATAAAATAACTCACCAACCGATTAATCGCATAACGGTTGCCTTCATCCAACTTCTTCGACGTGCTCCGTCCATAAAAACCGGCCAACACAATCTCTGTCAAAATCCAACCGATTATCCGTGCCCCAATCAACACAATAGCAGCCAAGAGCAAGCCTGATACCTTTATCGTAGTGTCCTTAAACTCAAATAGCACAAAGTCCAAATGAAATAAATCTAATAGCGCCAATCCCGCAAATAAAATAATTAATATCCGAGCCAACCGAATGGTACTATTCACTGCTTCTTTGGTCAAGTGCAGTGCCTTGGGGCCTTTTTCTTCTTCTATCCTTTGGTGAAAGCTATAGCTGATACTCTCCACGGCCAAACGAATCAATAAAGACGATACCTGCACAATCAACAGCGCCCTCAATATGGTCGAAAACCGAAAATCAAAAAAATCAAAATGATAAATGGAAAAATCCAACTGAAAAACCAAAAACGATATCGTCAGCCAAACCAAAAATAATAACATCACAAATCCCCGGTGCAACTTCCGCTTCTCCAAATCACTCAAATCCCGGCTCTTATGATACCACGGCAATAGCGAATGCTTTACAAAGAAATAAAACACAAAAAGCACTATCGCCGCTATCATACTCAAGATCAAATAACTTAGCATAATATCATTTCCACCTAGTGAAAAAAGATATAAATCATATTGTTCCAGTATGCTCATTTACTTCTTTTTGATTCGTGCAAATCCTCGTTCTTAATAGGACAACTCAACTTGCAGCTCATTAAAGTCCGTGATTAATGCATTCAACTCTATGCCCACCCTAAAATATCTCAACGATGTCCGAAGGACAAGTCTCAACTTAGAGAGCCGTAGGCGAACATCTCAACTTTCTCAACTTTCTCAACTTTCTCAACTTTCTCAACTTTCTCAACTTTCTCAACTTTCTCAACTTTCTCAACTTTCTCAACTTTCTCAACCTCCCAAACAACAATCTCCGCCCCAATCAGTTTTACCAAGAACAGCACCCAATACAACCACGATGCATTCCTGAACATTTTAGACGTTGTAGCATGGTTTTTGTTGTAATAAAAGACGCAAGAGTGCCAAAAATAATCTATTTTAGGCTGATTCTGCACAATCTACATGAAACAACTAATTCACATACTTTTTTTCAGCCTATTGGTCTCGCCTCTTTGGGGGCAGGCTCACAAGGCCATGAAACTCTACAAAGACAAACGATTTGCAGAGGCCATACCTTTTTTTGAAAAAGCCATCCAAAAAGATCCGGCCACCAAGTATCAATCCAAACTCGCCGAGTGTTACCGAAAAACCAACCAGCTCCAAAAAGCGGCAAAAACTTATGAAATCATTGTCCAACGCAAGCATTTCAGCAGCAAAACAATGCTGCGATATGGTGAAGTTTTGATGGGGCTCGGCCAATACGATGAAGCCAAATCTTGGTTCTTAAAATACGCCGAAAAAAATCCAAAAGACCCTACCGGAATGCTCAAAGCGGAAGCCTGCGACTACGTCAAGACCATTCAGCCCTATTTCCCAAAGGTCGAGTTCATACCCATTCCATTTAACTCTGACGCCGACGACTCCAACCCCACGCTCTACAAAGATAAGATCTACTTCTCATCCGATAGAAGCTCCGGCTTCAATGTCTTTAAGAAAAAATCAGGATGGACCGGGCGTGATCTTATTCGCATTTATTCTGTCGATTGGCAGGACTCGTCTTTGGCGACACCCCATCCGCTTCCCGGCAGAATTAATAATTTAAATAAAAATACCGGCGATGCTTCTTTTTCCCGAAAGGGCGATGTATTTTTCACACGCAATACCAACCGAATTTCAAAGGATGGAACTTACAAATTACATATTTTTCACTCCCGACTACTACCCAACGGGAAGTGGGAGAAGCCTGAAGAATTGTCCTTTTGTCAGCTGAGTATCAACTACTTACATCCCGCCATTTCGGATGATGGCAAGACTTTATTTTTTGCTTCCAACCGGAAAGGCGGAGAAGGGGGCATGGATTTATTTAGCTCCCACAAGACCGGAAGCCGGTGGAGCATTCCCGTCAATTTGGGCTCTGTCATCAACACCCCCGAGCACGAAATCTATCCATACATCCACCCTTCCGGAAAACTTTTTTTTAGTTCTAAGGGGCATAATGGGTTTGGCGGTTATGATATTTTTGTTTCTACAAAAAACGAACATGGCTTTTGGCAGAAACCCATTAATTTGGGGCAACCCATTAATTCCAGCGGCGATGATGTAGGGTTTTATGCGGATAGTTTGATGCAGTTGGCTTTGTTTTCTTCCACCCGGGCTTCCGGCAATGATGATATTTTTATGTGCCGGATAGATACCACTTCTCTGCTTGCGCAAAAAAACAATCCGATAGACAGCACATCTACCAAGCCTGTCTCCACGATACCGACCGACAGCCTGCCCGTTTTATCTGACGAGCAAATTAAAGAAAAATACCAACAAGAATTTCTAAAAAACGACCTTCAGCTAATGGCCGGTGATACCGTTTATTTAGTCAGCCCCCAATACCATACGGACGAGGTAGATGTGCCCGATTTTTTGCGCAAGCAACTGGATTTGCTGATTCCGGCCATGTACTTATCGAATGATTTGCAATTTTTTATTTACAGCTTCAACGATGAAGGCGCCCAAAATTTCTCGAAAGAGCGTATCACCACATTACGTGCTCAAGCCATTGGCGACTACCTTACGGAAAAGCACATCCTTCCTTCTAAAATATTTTGCAAAGGGTATTCCCTTGAAAATTCACAAAATTTTCCTACATTTGCTGACCCTAATAAGGTCATTATCTTGGTTAGAGACCCCGCAAACCAATAATTTGTAGAACAAACATGCGAGAAAAGATAAAACTACCTGACTCCATCTTCTTTGGAGACATCAAACGGCAATTCAAGACTTGGCTTGACCAACAAGCTTACTCCTCCTATTTTATGTTAGTGGATTCCAGCTCATCGGTTTATTGCCTTCCGGAAATACGCCACGTCCACCCCAAAATCAAATGGAACATCATCGAAATCCCCATGGGCGAGCAATACAAAACCATTACCACTTGCAGCCTAATCTGGGAAGAACTCCTTAAAAATGGTGCCGACAGGCACTCGTTACTCGTCAATTTAGGGGGCGGAGTCGTGGGAGACATGGGTGGATTTGCGGCCGGCACCTATATGCGCGGCATTGATTTTGTACAAATCCCTACAACTTTACTGGCGATGGTCGATGCTTCTGTCGGAGGTAAAGTTGCTGTAGATTTTCGGCTGGCCAAAAATATTATCGGTCTTTTCAAAAACCCCGTGGCCAATTTTATTGACTCCAGATGGCTCGCCACCCTATCCGATACAAACAAACGCAGTGGTTGGGGAGAAATGATCAAACACACCATTATTGCAGACGAAGAAGCCTTTCGGGAAATCCAGCAAATAACTTCTCCTTTTGACATCAACTGGGACAAATGGATTCAACACTCCATTTCTATAAAATACAATATTGTCCAAATTGACCCCACGGAAAAGGGATTGCGCAAAGGCCTAAATTTTGGACATACCGTCGGACATGCTGTCGAAACTTTCTTCTTGGAACTAGGCCAACCCAAAAGCCACGGGGAATGTGTAGCCATAGGCATGATTTGCGCAGCCTTTATCTCCAACAAAGTGGCCGGGCTGCCCCCTGCTCAGCTCAAAGACATCGTCGCTGTCATCATGAAGTGGTTTGACAAAACCACCATCCCCGAAAACCAACTGGACAAAATCTTGAGCTTCATGATGCGTGACAAGAAAAACTATTCCGGTTTACCCAACTTCACACTCATCCCACAAATCGGCTCTTATATCTATGACCAAAACCCCGACTGGGCGCTCATTCGAGAATCCATTCTTTTCTATAATCAACAATAGGGCTCTCAACTGGAAGCTTCCAGACCATTCTGAGCACCTAGACATAGACGAATGAGGGATAATGGTCATTCATCCCTCTTTCGTGTTTTCCCCATGGACTTAGTGGCCAAGGGGCGCAGTCGGAGTTTGTCCCCATTTGACCCTTTTCGATAATTTGTGTTGGGCGTAAGTTCCCGGGAAAAAATGCGGCTAAAGCCGGCTTCCGGCTTGGTTTTTTATCCGTCAGCTAAAGCAGACGGTAAAAGCTAGAGCAGATGGTAAAAGCTAGAGCAGACGGTAAAAGTAAAAGTTGATATTCCGGAAAAAGTCTAAATTCCTTAGCTTTAGCCTGCCTGCATCCCACATCAAATTTCTTCCAGCCGCTTTTTAACTTCTTCCACCACTTCTTTCTGTTTGGCTAATTCCTTTTTGGTGATTTCCTGTTCTTTTTCATTTTTTTGGATGTCTTCTTTAGCTTTCTGAATTTTCCGCTCATAGTTATCTATGTTCTTGTGGAGGCGCTCGTTATTTTTGATTAGCTTAGACAACTGTCCATCCTTCTTTTTCAATACTTTTTCGGCTTTTTTTAATTCCTTTCGGACTTTAGTCCGTAGAACTTCTTTTTTAAACTCTTCTAAAAAGGCGATGGCTCGTTCGTTGGCAGCTTCATCTTCGGCGGAGAAATAATTATCTTCGGTCTTTATCCAAACATGAACCAAAGCCCCATCCTTCCCCATTTTCTCAAATTTGGCAAAGATATCCACCGGACGACTCGCCAAATCGGCGACTGAAGCACCCAAGGAGACATATTCCTTTTGTTTTTTATTTCGCTTGGTCTTACCAAATTCTTTCATATAGTCCTTCCAGACTTCTTTGGTAAATTTGACCGATTCATCTACACTAAAGGTGTAAGCATTGTGGATTCCATCGCTCATCGCCATTTGGCTTTGGGACACATTCTGCGCCATCGCCGCAAGGCTAAAGCCTAAAATCACAAAAAGAGTCATTAATTTTTGCATAACTACTAGTTTTTACTAATTATTTGAGCTGTTGCATTATTGTTGAGCCGACTCCGAAAAATCCAATATCATATTTTGCTCCTTCAGCAATTCTTGACAAAGTGGACACTTCGGGGTAGGCACACCATTCAAATAATCAACTTGGTTAAAAATATGTAACTGTTTAGATACCCACTATTTTGGTTAAAAAATGCCCTTTTTGCGCCTGTTTTTGCTAAAATTTTCTCACGTAGCCCAGCTACGCTTCAAAAATTGTAGCTTCAACATCCACAAAAATGCCTATTTTTTGCCCTAAAATAGGAGCACCTAAACAGTTACAAAAATTTTTGGGTTGTCCCCAATCACATTTTGTAAAATCATAATAACTACTCTTGATGCTTACAAAATGCGGTTTTCATAGCAAATATAAGCCTATTTGGAAGGTGGTGCAAGTAGGCATGCAGGCCATTCGTCCCTACAGGCCTTTCACCCGTACCTTATAACCTTGAGTCTGCGCCGAAAAGTCCACTCAGCCAGAAATTAAAGCACAGAACAAAATCTCCAAACAGAACAAAATTTGGTGGTTTTACAGCAGAATACTTTTAGGAGTAAACTCAACCTTTAATTATCCGTTTTTTTCTTGGTAGGTCTTCTTCTCTTGGCACCTGAGTTTGGTTTAGGCCTATTTGGCTTGAGTTTAGGCTTATTCGGGTTAGGTTTAGGCTTATTGGGGTTGGACTTATTTGGTACAGACTTTTGTCCTTGGCGCTTGGATTTGGCCGGTTTTCTCCTTTGATTTTGTGTCGTGGAAGGCCGTTTTCTATTTTGATTAGATCTGCGTTTATTTTTGCGTCTGCGTTTTCTGACTTCCGGGGGCAATTCTACCACTTGGCCTACATTTTCGTAGTCCCATTGGTCTTCTTCGGTCGGTATATTGAGCATGACCTGCAAGTCCACCAAATTGGCCGGTTCTTCTCCCTTTCTGTTCATCGCTACGATTTCTTTGGCTTTTTCCGGAGTAATTGCATATAACTTGCTGCGCCCTCTCTCGGAATCATAGGCATAAAACATCAATTTGCGGAAAATATCGGTTTTGACCAGCTTGGCCAATCCGGCACCGGTTTTGAGCTTACGGGCATTTTTCGGAAAGGTGCGCAATGCTTCGACGTAATAATCTAACTCAAAGTTTAGGCAACATTTTAGGCGGCCGCATTGGCCGGACAGTTTGGTTTGATTAAAGGATAGATTTTGATAACGTGCGGCGGCCGTGGAAACCGATTTGAGATCCGTCAACCAAGTAGAACAACACAGCTCCCGGCCACAAGAGCCCAACCCGCCAATCAATGCCGACTCCTGCCGGGCACCAACTTGGCGCATTTTTACTCGAATCTTAAACTCTCGAGCATAAACCTTAATCAATTCCCTAAAATCTACACGCCCGTCCGCTATATAATAAAAGGTCGCTTGACGCAAATCCCCTTGATAACGGACATCTCCAATTTTCATGTCCAAACCCAACGAATTCACAATGGCTCTCGCCCGTATCATCGTTGAAATTTCGATACTTCTTGCCTGTGCCAGATTATCCAAATCCCGCTTATCTGCCAACCTGACAACTTTGCCGAATTCTGTATTGGGCTTAATTCTTTTTTTCTTGATTTGGAGCTTGACCAATTCTCCCGAAAGGGAAATTTTGCCCACATCATACCCACTACCTACATCGACCACCACCATGTCTCCGGTCACAGCTTGGAGATAGGCCGGATTATGAAAAAACTCCTTATGGACACCTTGCTTAAAACTAACCTCCACCAAGTCAAATCCATCCACATCACTAATGTCCATCTTGGCCATCCAGTCATAAGTATCTTTTCGACTACATCCACCGCTTTCGCAATAGGATTTTGTATTTTTTTCACTCATCTTTTTTCTTTTTAGGTGCGGGTCAACCTTTTTCCTTTATCAACTTAGCTGCTTGCGCAAAATTCGATTGATTTTGAAAGATACATCCATAAATAAAATCTTAGGATTCGCATTCCTTTCAATCGCATAATAGCACTCATCTAACAAGGCGACCAACTCACTCAATCCATCAAAACCTATAAAAGCAGCCATTTTTTGGATAAACACGGCTTGTGATTCTTCCAAACCTTCCGGCTTGCTCCCGGCCATTCGCGAAAGCAACATCATCCGCAGCAATCGGAGGCCTAAATTCATCAATTGCTTTTGACGCTCCCGACCCAACTTGGCCATTTCTTCTACCAAACCGACCAGTTGCCCTTCCTTATCTTGAAAAGCCAACCGCATCCATCGTATAAATATAGGCGTTAACTCATCAGATTGTGCTTGCGCAATATGGTAAGCTGTACTCAAATTGCCCTCTGCTAGTAACGCTACGGTTTGCGCTTTGTTCTCATCCATACCCCATTGATTTTGTGCAAATTCCTTCACTTCTTCGTCCGTAAAGGAAGAAAGATGCATAATCTGACAACGGGAAATAATCGTATTTAGGATTTGCTCCGTATTTTGGGCAACCAAAAAGAACAAGGTATCTGCCGGCGGCTCTTCTATTATTTTCAACAAACGATTGCCTTCTTTGCCCAAATATTCCGGAAGCCAGATAATTTGAATCTTATAAGGCGCTTCCACGGATTTTAGCGAAAGCTGCTGTACGATGCGCTGGCACTCATTTTTATTGATATTAAACTGCTTATTTTCTGCCCCCAAGACATCCATCCAGTCATGTATCGACGGATAGGGTTTTTGTGCAAGCAACTCGCGCCACTCCTTATAAAATTCCGAACTCATCCCCTCATAACCCGAACGAGAAATAACCGGAAACGTATAGTGCACATCCGGATGTATGTGCTGCTCCACCCGTCGGCAATGCCGGCAAACACCACAACTATCCCCGTCTTGGCGATCCGTACACAACAAGTATTGCGCAAAGGCAAAGGCCATCGCCAAGCCTCCATTGCCTTCCGGCCCCAAAAACATCAGCGCATGAGACACCCGGCCTTCGGATGCCATATTTTTTAGCTCTTGTTTGATTTTTAATCTACCGGGGATTTGTTTGAATTGCATTGACTTCTTTTTTTCTATTGGGCGCTTACTCCCCCAGCCAAGCCATCACGACTTCACAAATAGGCGGATTGGCCGGCGAAAGCATCGCTTCCAGTTCGCCATCTTCACTAATCAAGTATTTTTGAAAATTCCAACCAACTTTATTATCCATGTGTCCATTTTCACTACTTTGGGTCAACCACTTAAACACCGGGTGCTTATTGCGCCCTTTGACTTTGACTTTTTCGGTCAACGGAAAAGTCACATGATATTCTTTTTGGCAAAAATCCAGTATTTCCGGCTCACTTTTGGGCTCTTGCCCCCCAAAATCATTACTTGGAAAACCGATGACTTCGAGTTTGTCTCCGTATTTTTCATGAAGTTCTTGCAATTGAGCCAGCTGATGGGTAAACCCACATTCCGAAGCAATATTGACTATCATCAATTTCTTGCCTTTGTAGTCAGCCAAATCTATGGTTTGGCCGTCGATAGATTTTACTTTAAATTGGTGTATGGACATCTGGTGGTAACTTACAAGTACTAAAATTGGCGACATCGGACGATGCATCAACCAAGACAGCGTACTTGTTGATTTTAAAATCTGTTTTCACAAAATTAGGTAAAATTTTGGAAACGAATGGAGTTTATATCCGGGACGAAGGGCTTTGTGCCAAAATAAGGCAAAATCCGAAGAGTCAAGACAACTAACGGTATAACGGTATAACGGTATAACGGTGTAACGGTGTAACGGTGTAACGGTGTAACGGTATAACGGCTAGGCAGCCAAGAGCCTACTCCTTGAACGCCGTTAAAGGTCAAAGGTGAAAGGTAAAAGGGCAAAGGGCAAAGGTAGGCAGGAAAGAGAGCGCCCCCTTGAACGTCCGAAGGGCAAATTGAACCTGCCTGCAGCAGGCAAGCGTGCGAAGCACAAATTGAACGCCGAAGGCAACTAACGTTCATCCCTACTGCAACACAAAAACCACCGGCCGTTTATGCAAGTCCTTCGGGAGATTTTTTTTCCATTGGGCGATGGTTTTGGTTTGGATGAATTGCGTAGGCATGGTCAGGTCGGCGGCGATGGTCAACCGGGTGTTCGTGGAGAGCACGGCCATGGCTTGGGTCAAGATTTGTTGGTTTCGATAAGGTGTTTCGATAAAAATTTGGGCTGCCTTTTGCCGGCGGGCGAGCTGTTCCAGTTTTCGCAAAGCAGGGATTAGCTGCTCTTTTTTTGCCGGAAGGTAACCATGAAAACTAAATGCCTGCCCATTCATCCCGCTTCCCATCAAGGCCAACAATATAGAAGACGGCCCCACTAATGGATGAACGACAATGTCTGCTTCATGTGCCATCGCCACAATCAATGCGCCCGGATCAGCCACCCCCGGACAGCCCGCTTCGGACATCAGTCCCACATCATGCCCTTGCCGGATGGGCGTCAACATTTGCTGCAAGTCACCGGGTGTCGTCCGCTTATTCAGTTCAAAAAAGGTCAAGTCATCAATGACCACTTCTGGCGCTAATTTTCGAATAAATCTTCGAGCGGTACGGACTCTTTCGACAATAAAAAATTGAATTTGGCCCATTATCCGGCGATTATACTCGGGGATGGTATGAATATCGGTTTCCGAAAGGGGAACCGGCAATAAATAAAGCTGTGCTTTCATCCCGCAAAGATAGTTTTTTGGGGCGAAATCTTTTGGATTGTTTTGAGAAAGAAATAGTCATTCAACCATCATTGCCCGGATCTTTTCGTGTCTTTCCCGGCTCATTACCTAAATCTCTTGGCCGCCTAGCCGGTACACCGCCACACCGAAGAAATTATTCCACCCCTGATTTCAACAAATCCAAATTGTGCTGAGCGGCTAGGTTTTCCGGATCTAATTTTAGCGCAAGCAGGAATAAATCTTTTGCTTTGTCTTTGTCAGTATGGATTAGTGCGAGCCCTTTATTGATGTATAATTCAGGGCTTTTCATCCCCAGTTGCTCCGCCCGGTCAAACCATTGAAAAGCCAAGTCACGCTTCCCTTTTTTAAGCGTAACCAGGCCGGAAAATAAGTAAAAAGTCGGATTGTTTGGGAAGTGAATAATCCCATTTTTGGCGGTCTGTTCGGCCCCTTCAAAATCTTCGGACTTCCATTGGCAGCGAATCAACTCCTCCAGCGCATCTTCAAAAAAAGACGTTTTGGACGCTTCCGCAAAATCCTTGCAAGCCCCTTTAAAGTCTTTTTTTTGCTTGCGCAAAAGCCCCCGGTTAAAATAATATTCGGGTCGCGGTTCTAGATTAATGAGTCGTGTGTATGTCCCCAACGCCTGATTCGGTTGATGCAAATCTATGTAGGCATTGGCTTGGAGCTCCAGTGCGGACGCTTCCAAAAAAGAATCTTCAAGCGCTTTGGACAATTCATTAAACACCTTTTCCGGCTGCCCTTTTTGGAGCAAGATATCAGCTTTACGCAAGTGAAATATCGGCTGATCATCAATATCTATGGCACGATTGATATAGTAATCCGCCTTCTCGGCCTGATCCAATTTGGCATAAATCAATCCCGTCAAACTATACAAGTCCGGATCCATCGGGTCTTTGCCAATGAGTGTGCGCACATCAAACAACGCCTTGTGGTACTCCTGCATCTGAAAATAAACAATCGCCCGATTATAACGTGCTTCCCGGTAATCCGGATTTTTCTCTAACGCCACCGTATAATAATCCAAAGCCCGGGCAGCAACGCCAAGTTCCTGGAACTCAACCCCTTTCGCAAAATACTTCTCCGCCAACTCTTGACCCAAAGACGCTTGCGCAAAAAACAATAAATAAATAAAAATAGGTATGGCTTTACTCATCAGGCAAATTTAATGTACATAACAAAACTTGGCACTTAACTTGCAGTACAAAAGTCGTTCCCAACTGTCAACATACTATGAGAAAAAATGACTTTGGGCAAGTTTTGGTGGTACCTGTAAACACAGGTACCATCATCACTTTTTGTTTTTGATTGCGGCCGACAGAAGGCTACATTTATTTGTAAACTGAAACAACCCAAAATGCTGAAGTACCTACATTTACTTTTTCTATTGTTACCGTTTTCGGTATGGGGCTATAGCCCGGAAGATGTCTCTTCTTTTACAGAGAATTATGGTTATATCGCCGTTCGGCAAATGATAGACTATGACATTCCCGCAAGTATTATTTTGGCGCAAGCCTTCCTAGAATCTAAGCACGGCACCAGCCAATTAGCTAAAGAAAATAACAATTTCTTTGGCATCAAAGCCAAAAGTGATTGGGACGGCCCCTATGTCGTCATGCGCTCTGCCGAATACAAGCATCATCGGCGATTTGTCAAAAAATCCAGATTTAGAAAATACGACTTTCCCGAGGAGTCTTGGCGTGACCATTCCGAGTTTTTGGCTAATAGCCGACGCTATAACCGGCTATTCGAGAAAGGTTTGTTCAACTATCGGGGGTGGGCTCGCGGTCTTCAAAGAGCCGGATATGCCACCGACCCAAAATATGCCAGCAAACTCATCCATCTGATTGAGCGGCACCATCTAAATGATTTTGACAAGGTCGCTTTTCGGATTGCACACCATATACCTATCAATTTGGAAGCTGTCCACCCCGATAACCGCCAAGCGCTCCGAGCACTACAAAGCATATTTGAGCAGGTGGCACAAAATACCACTCAAAAGGAATTATTAGCAGAATCTGCCCAACAAGAAAAAGAAATGGCCGAAAGTATCCAATTTGATACCAACCGGACTCCGGAGCCTGCGGCAACCAAGTTTTATGTCTATCTCTCCGAAGAAACCAAACCTATTATCCGGCAAGTGGATCGTTCCAAAATCGACCATTTTGAGTACAAGAAGTAAGTTTTTTTATATGTAGGGCAATTAGCCGATTCAATTATTTGGGTCGGCTTTTTGTTTTTTCTTTTAGTTGAAGGAGTTGATTCGCTGCGCTAGTTGAAGAAGTTGATTCGCTCGCAAGCTTCGCTAGTTGAAAAGTTGAGACGTTCGCCTTCGGCTCTCTAGGTTGAGACTTGTCCTTCGGACTTCGGGTTGAGAGCTTCGCAGGTTGAGATGATTTGGGTTTTTGTTGGGATTTTTACTTCATTATTCGGTGTTCGGCATTCTACATTCGATATTCTGTTTGTCGAGAAAGTTGAAGAAGTTGATTCGCTCGCAAGCTTCGCTAGTTGAAAAAGTTGAGACGTTCGCCTTCGGCTCTCTAGGTTGAGACTCGTCCCGATTACTATCGTGGATTCGGACTTCGGGTTGAGAGCTTCGCAGGTTGAGATGATATGGGTTTTTGTTGGGATTTTTACTTCATTATTCGGTGTTCGG
>Ga0256832_1002082_pt1 | contig 13645 bp, 8 predicted proteins | sample 134614metaG_FD_190534 | JGI IMG/M metagenome (GOLD analysis project Ga0256832, IMG submission 190534) | Hydrothermal vent microbial communities from Lau Basin, Pacific Ocean - 134-614 | ecosystem: Environmental > Aquatic > Marine > Hydrothermal vents | place: Pacific Ocean: Lau Basin | collected... | reverse complement strand
ATCAAGTCAATAACATTGCGACCTTTTCAAGAAGCCGGGCAGGGTATTCATGTTAGATCTGCATTTACTCCACAAACATATAAAGAAACCATCGAATGGTTGGTTAATGAACTTTATGCGGGTCTACCTGTCAAAAATATTATAGTGCACTGGAATAAAATAGAGGATTTGGCCCTGGTAATCCCCAGATTAACAAACCCTAGTATAAAGGTTTTTTCAGGGGTTACCATCTCAATGCCTTCTAATGGGGGTATGTCGACGGTTCTATTGAGTAAAGAGGACACTACACTATTGGGTTTGGATATTGCTACGCGTTCCTGGAATGAAGCAGGTGTAGATACTTGGATTGCAGAGTTTAGTGTGTTTGATGATGGACGTAAGGACAAATTAACGGGTTGGTCTGCAACTGGCTTAAATGACCCAAGTGTAATTCCTGAGTTTTTTGAACATTTTCGTGCTCTACGCAATTTAGGACATATTGGGGGGATTACTTGGCTGAATAAAGTAGGATGGACCGGATTGGAAAGAAGCGACCCCAATCTAAAAGATGGAAGGTGGGATAACGATAAAAGGGTAGATGAAAAAGTTCGGAATTGGTGGATTGAAGAGTTGAAACGATAAGATCTTCCCTTTTCGAAACAGGTTTAATAGTCAGTGGAATAAAGCTATCATAAGTACATGCGAGAAAAGATAAAAGTAATCTTAGGTGATATAACTCTGCAAAAGGTGGATGCAATTGTGAATGCAGCCAATAATACTCTTCTTGGAGGAGGAGGTGTTGATGGAGCTATCCATAGAGCTGCAGGTCCTGAACTCTTAGATGAATGTATGACTTTAGGTGATTGTGAAACGGGAAAAGCTAAAATTACAAAAGGGTATAACTTACCTTCAAAACATGTAATTCATACAGTTGGTCCCATTTGGCAAGGTGGTAATAAAAATGAGGAAAAACTATTGAGAAATTGTTATAAGAACTCCTTGCGGGTAGCAGAAAGCAATCATATTAAAACCATTGCATTCCCCTCGATAAGTACAGGAATATATCGATATCCTTTAGCAAAAGCTGCAAAAATTGCTATTGAAGAAATATCTAAATTCTTAGCAAGAGAAAGTTCTGTAAAACAGGTATACATCGTCTGTTTTGAACCCGCAGTGTTAAAGGTATATGAAGATCGATTGAGAGCCCACAGCGAATAGCCTGATAATGTTAAATACGCTAAAGAAACCCGGTAACTTATGCCTTTCAAACTGCTTCAGTTGGAGTACACTCCATTTTGCGACGGGCTCAATCACGGTTAATCAGAACAACATTTGATAACTGATATCCGGGAAAAACCCTCTTTGGTAAATCGTTTTAACCTTTTCTTCTTTTTCATTATAGAAATGATAGAATTCATTCTGGTAATTAATTACATTTTGGAAATCAATATACCATCTATGCGAGGTCTTTCTGCCATTTTTGCGAAAACCAATCTTGATGTCCGGTCGAATATAAGGAGCATATTGACTTTCAAATTGTCTGGAATTGTCCAGTACTTCTCTACCTAATCTCTTGGACGCTTCAATATCTATAGGCGTAAAACGCCTTCCTCCTGCGTAATTCACTTTTGTATCAATCGAAAGCACATTCTTGTTGTGAAAAACAAACTCTTTCCCCACCAGAAAATTGAATACGAAATGAGAGTTGTAGTAAGTGTTGTGTTCAATTTGATCATACCCCTTGTATTTACTATCAAAAATAGAGGCAGTAAACAAGGTATAAAGGCCTTTTTTTAAGAATCGCTCTACTGTCAATTCTATGCCTTTGTTTTTCCCTGCTCCACCATTTTCCAGGCCGGTATAATTGGCAAAATCAAAATTAGCCCCAATATTAATGGAAGAATAACCTCCAATCTCTGGACTCACTGCTAAATCAGACAAAGATTGATAATATGCTTCCAACTTCACGCGCATACTTTTAGTAAACAAATAATCCATTGAGGCGACAAAATGATGGCTTTTCATCATATCCAGTTGTAGATTCTTTGCGTTCTTTTCCGGTGTAGCATGCACATCCTTATTAAAATATATAGGGAGTGGCTGCAACTGGGCATGACGTCCGTAACCGAGGGCAAAAGTCAATTTGTCATTCCATTCGTAGGAAAGATTAAATCTGGGATCGATAGAATAACCGTCATTGAGAGCGAAATAGGTCCCATGAATCCCGGTATTCATAGTCAGCTTTTCATTGAACTTATACTGCCATTGTGCAAATGCTCTATACATCGAAGTGCGCCCGATGAAATCTAATTCTCTAAACCAATGATTACTGTCCAATAGTATTGAATCCACTATATTCAGGTTATAATTATCATAGATGATTCCTGACTTTATTCGATTTTTGGAGTTTATTTTTTTGTTCAACGTCCAATTTACACCCAGTCTTCCTGTATAATTGGAGGATGAAAAGATCTTAGTAAAATTATTTTGTTCTGACTTCAACTCTTCAACCGTAGATTTATTGATGGTGCCAGACCAAGTTATGGCTAAGTTAGAGGAAGTTTTATTATCAAAAAAATAAAGATGAGAGGCACCTAAAATGCCGGTTTTTGACCCTGCGGTGGCATTTTGATCTCCGAGTAAGTATAGATTATCCTTGTCCGTCTCGGTTTTTAGATCAATATAACTAATTCCACCAATCCCCCAAAGGATAAAACGCCCCATTTTCTTCGTAGGAACATTGATTTTAAAAGTAGCATCCTGATATTCCGGGACATTGCCTCCCGTTCCAAAATCAAAGCCCAACGCCTGAAACACTCCCAATGTAGAATATCTATAATTGGTTACGAAAGAGGCATTCTTTCCAATATTCAGAGGCCCCTCTGCTCCCAATTCAACCCCATTAAATCCTATCTGCCCAAGAAATTCATATTTGCCGGTATTCCCGTTTCTGAGTTTGAGGTCAAAGACTGCACCAATTGCATTGCCATATTCTGCGGGAAATGCACCAGATAGAAAGTCACTATTCCTTAAATTGTTGGCATTAATCATTGAGATTGGGCCCCCGGCTGCCCCTATTGAGGCCCAGTGATTGGGAGCAGGGATATCGACTCCTTCCATTCTATACAGAACCGTGGATGGTGAATTTCCTCTTACGATGATATCATTGCGGTCGTCGGTGGCACCACTAACTCCGGCATAGTTTTGTGCCATACGAGCTACATCACCCATAGTACCAGAAAACTTGGTAACCTCTTCCATAGAAATAGATCTGGAGCTTATGCATGCCATTTCGTTTATAGGTTTTCTTCTGTCCTTTGAAGCAATAATTTCCACAGATTTTACTTGAACAAGATCTTCTTGCAACTGAATGTATAAAACGGTTTCTTTTGCCGAAGTAACGGATATATTGGGCACGGTAGTTGTTTCGTACCCAATATAGCTAAATTGTATAGTTTGTCTCCCTATAGGGACATTCTCTAATACAAACATTCCATCAACATCAGATGTTGAACCAATCATTCGTGAGCCGTTACGCAACACCACATTAACGCCAATAAGTGGATAATCCGTTTCCTTATCCACTACAGTCCCTTTGATTGTTTGCGTATATATAGATTGTCCATAACTATCGAAGTAAGTAGTGAAGAGAAGTATTAAGATTACAAATGCTTTTTTCATCGCTAAGTTGTTTTAAGGTTAGAGACAATAACCATGGTTATAACTAAATATATGTTGTTCAGCACATACTATATTTGAATTACTAAATGGACTTCAAATAAAGATAACTAATGGCTTATAGCTTATTTCAAAGCTACTTTACGAGGGCAATTATAGGGGCGTTCAAAGAACTACAGGTTCGAATTCGTGTATTCGAACCAATTTTTAGACATATTTTTTCCTAAACTCTGATGGCGTCATACCTATTTGCTTTTTGAAGGCCGTGTTAAAGGAAGATTTAGAATTATAACCCACTTCGTACATTACCTCAGCAATGGTTAGTTTCGAGTCTTTATTGTCTTCTAAAATTTGCTTTGCTTCCTGAATGCGAAATGAATTGATGAAATGATAAAAATTGTTCTTATAGCAAACGTTTATAGATTCTGACACAAGTCTCGGTCGTTTCTCAATCAAATCAGCAACTGTACTGAGGTTGATATCCGATTGTTTGTATAATTGCTCTTTCTCGATTTTTTCTAGCAATTCATTAAAAATATTGCGATGGATTTCAGATGCTTGTTTCTCCGGTTCTGAATGGGCAACATTCTGTATCTCGTCTGAAACGATAAGTGCTTGTGTGTGGTCAAAATTGCTTAATGTTTTAAGCATAACCACTATCAAATAGGTAACAGTAATAATACAAGCAATTACATAATTTAGTTGACTCTTTATGGGAATATCCGTATAATGAACGATAAATGACCACGACAGGGGAAAAAAAACGAATATGATAGTGGCATATACCACAAAACTAACCCATTTATATTGAAAGTTCTCGAAAGACGATTCTGTTTCTAACACTATTTTTTTATACCATCTGACCACCTTAAACAGTACAATTAATATAGAAATAGTGTACACAAACAAAGTCACCTTAAAGACTTCACTTCCGAAAAACGCTTCAATTATATTATCCCTCAATCCCAACAGGTACATTCCCAAATGAAGTAAAGACAAAAAAAATGGAATATAAATCAGATAATGCCATGATCTTATCTTGTAATTTTTGATTAAAGACCGATGAACAAACAAAAACAAGACAATGGTATTTATTTCAGATATAGGTGCTTCTACAACATCCCAATCAATGTTAGGATAATACTTCCCATAAATGAATATGGAAAGAAAATATAAAACACCAAACAAAAAATAATAGGCAACTAAAAAATCCTTTCCTCTGAGTTGGCTTCTCGGCACAAAGTAGGCGATTATAAGGCCACAAACGAATGCCGTAATTGAAATCAAAGCAACAATGGCTACATTCAGTGGTATGTTAATAGGGTCAATCATAGAAGTAGAAAACAATGGTTTATCATATTTGGTGTTCTGCTATTTTTATTAGATTATTCCATAGCGAATTAGTATCCATTACCCATTAATCAATGGAATTGTAAATATAAAGGAATTTAGTTAACTAAAGTGATCCTACCCTAAGAAGTGTGATAATGCCAAAGACGTTAGTGGTTTGCTGTGTGAAAGCTTCAATTCATCGAAGAATAGTTTCAGTTGCTGAATCTTTCATATTTCCTGCATAATGGACTTTTTTACTGTTTTCAATTTGAGATCAGTAGATAAGAGAAGCAAATATAAATGCCACTAAGTTAATGATTTGTAGTATAAATGACCTACTAAAGCTGGCCACCTATGGAGAGGCGGTTTGTTTCCATAAGGGACACACCCCAACCTTTTACAACACCGCGACGTAAACCAACCGAATATTCATTAAAAAAGCAATTGTTTGCTCTGTTCTACGCCTGTTGCTACTTTTGCGGCAATCACAGATTAGAGCACTATTTCCCATTTGATTCATTTAACCAAAAAAATTACTATGAAAAAGTTTAATTATTTAGTTCTGTTATTGCTTTTCCTTATAGGATTTCAAACCCCAATAGATGCATTTGGAGCGGACTGCCGTACAAAAATTGCCCCTCGAAGAGCAGACGGTGGCATTCTGCTGAAGGCCCACACACGTGGCAAAGCTCCGTTTACTTATGAATGGAGCAATGGAGCGAAAACGCAAAGCATCAAAGTAAAGGAGCCCGGTAAATACTGTGTAAAAGTGGAAGATGCTGAAGGATGTGTCTCGGATGCATGCTTCGTAGTGCGCAAGCCTGGAGATGGAGACGATGTCAAGTGCCGCACTCGTATTATGCCCCGCCGGACGGATGCTGGACTCAAATTAATAGCTCGGACCCGAGGCAAGGCACCTTTTACCTACCATTGGAGTACGGGAGATACCACACAGAGCATAGTGGTAAAGGAGCCCGGCAAATATTGTGTAAAAGTGGAAGACGCAGAAGGATGTATATCGAAGACCTGCTTCGAATTGCGCAAGCCTGGAGATGGAGACGATGCCAAGTGCCGCACCCGTATTATGCCCCGCCGGACGGATAAAGGGGTCAAATTAACAGCTCGAACCCGCGGTAAAGCCCCTTTCAAATACCATTGGAGTACGGGAGATACCACACAGAGCATAGTGGTAAAGGAGCCCGGCAAATACTGTGTAAAAGTGGAAGACGCAGAAGGGTGTATATCGAAGACCTGCTTCGAATTGCGCAAGCCTGGAGATGGAGACGATGCCAAGTGCCGCACCCGTATTATGCCCCGCCGGACGGATAAAGGAGTCAAATTGACAGCTCGAACCCGCGGTAAAGCCCCTTTCAAATACCATTGGAGTACGGGAGATACCACACAGAGCATAGTGGTAAAGGAGCCCGGCAAATACTGTGTAAAAGTGGAAGACGCAGAAGGATGTATTTCGAAGACCTGCTTTGATTTGAGAAAAGGTAGAAAACATCATAAGCGGGCGAAAGACGATGATTCTGTTGATGTCAGGGCATGGGAAGTGGATGAAAACCCGTATATTCGCGATATAAACGTATTTCCGGTTCCGGTGAGTGATCGATTGAATGTTGTGATTGATGGGAGTATTGGAGTACCTGTTATGGTGGAGATTACAGATATGGAGGGAAGGTCGCTTTTAAATAGACAAGCAGTTACCAATGAAGAACATACAGTTCTTGAGATGTCAGTTTCTCAACTAAACCCGGGACAATACTTGTTGAGGGTGACTTCTACCACCTCCAGTAAAATAAGAAGATTTGTAAAATTATAGAATTAATTTGATAAGTGTGTCAAGAGCAATTTCGCCTGTAAGGGCGAAATTGCTTCTTCGTTTGCCAATGGATATCGTCAGTAAAGAAATATTGGAAGCTTGTATTAATGCCGGGGATAAAAAGGCACATTATGCCCTATACAAGGCATGCTACAACTACATGATGAGCATAATAATCCGGTATTCCAAGGGGAATGAAGACACCAAATGGCTATTAAATCAGTGTTTTTCGAAAGTTGTTCTAAACCTCCATAAATACGATATGGGACAGCCATTTAAAGCATGGATGAGCAGAGTAACAGTCAACGAGATATTGGATCAGTTGCGGAAAGACAGGAGGCGATCTAAAGCGATGGATGGATACCAAACATCCGGACGATTACAGGTGACATACAATAATGGGGAGCACAACCTACAGCTGGAAGATTTGATGATGATGTTGGACACGCTGCCTAAGAAAAGTAAGATGGTCTTTAATCTTTACGCCATTGACGGATTCAAACACAGGGAGATTGCAGAAAAATTGAAGATTAGTGCCGAGACCTCCAAATGGCATCTGGCCAATGCCAGGAAGTTATTACAACAAAAGATAGGGGAATGGGACCGCACGCCTATACAACATAAAAAAAGTATATGATGAAGGATAATTTAAGTCATATAGATAAGGTTTTTCAAGATGCATTTCATCATGCACAGTTTGACGGTATGGATGAGCAGTGGGATGCTGTCTATGCGTCTGTCAGGAATCACAAGAAACGCCGCATCATCGCTTTATGGTTGAAGTGGGTGACTTCTGCTCTGGCGGTAGGCCTTCTTTTATTTTTGGGATGGTATTATATCGGGCAATCCCCGGATAAAACACCTGCAATACGTCAAGAGCAACCCCGGGAAACTCCAGGAAATGGGCATACAACCACCCCGGTTTTTGCAAAAACGGAGTCGTCCGGTTCTGAGTCTACAGGAAATAAGCGTTCTCTGTCTAAACAGGATTTGGCCTCCCGGGAGAGTATGTCCACTACTACCTCTCGTATGATTACCCACAATGTAAAACGGCGGCACACAGTTGGGAATACTCATCGAGAGCCGGCAATTTCATACCACCCCATACCGAAAAAAGTCGCCGTCAGCCAACAAATCACCGGACACAGTACTAATAGAAATACGGAGCGTATTAACACATTGATTCCAGGTGTCGAATCCCTGGATTTTGACGTGCAAGCTGTGTCGTATTCAGAGAAAAATTTACCATCGGTGATCGCTCAAACTCCCGATTTTACTCCGGTACCGGAGATTTTGCATCACCATTCATTTCCAAGATGGGAGTCCTATCAGATTTACTCTTTGGTTAATTCTATAGGAATGCCACAGGTGGGCGGGATTGCAGGGTTACGAGGCGGGGTTGGTATATCTTACTACCTCACACCTCACTTTTTTCTTTCGAGTTCTTTAGCCATTTCATATAAGCATAGTAATACGGGTTTTAATACGGTCGTCAGTCAGACATCTTACGGACTGAGCAAACATATATCTTATTACGGAATAGAGGCCAAACACTTGCAATATTTGCATATTCCACTTCTATTTGGTATGAAATGGCAGAAACACCGGATTATGGTGGGCGCCGGTCTCAACTATTACCTCGGGGCTTTCGGACGAATCGCAGAAATCAATAGGGAAGGTCAGCCGGTAGAAGAAATCGGTACCGGCTGGATTAGCCGAAACTATGCAAACGACCTTATTCCGGAATTCAATCTGTATTACTCCTATCACTTGAAGAGGATGATATTTGGTGTTTCACTGCACTATACAGTCAAGCCCTCTTACCCCGAATCTCCGATTTTAGCCGGACAACGGCGGGACAATCTGGCGCTTGGCCTGGATGTAATCTATCCTTTATATAACCTGTTTAAAGGTAAACTATAGCACCATGAAACGAATTTATCTATATACTATCTTGCTTTTTGCGTCAATAGCTTGCCATAAGATTGAACCTCCCGACCCCCAACACCCCCAACCGGTATTCACGGCCAAGTTTGAGACGAATGGGGTTGAACAAACATATAAGGTTGGGGAAGACAGTCTGAAGATTGTTCCGTCATTTTATGTGGACAAGCATCGGGTACCGGTTTTTACCTCCTCCATCGAGTATGAAAACTGTCAAACCGGATCTTGCGAAAAATTGCTTTTCAGGTTTAATGGAGAAAAACTTTACAATAAAGACCAGTTTAATTTTGAGGAGTACTTTCACAAGGGGAGGTGGGATTATCAGTGGAAATTTGAGGACAAATCTGTGGAGTCGATAATACTTACTGATAAAAACACACAGGGCATACGTCTATTGGAAAGGTGGCGCAACAAAGCCAATGACTTAACCATAAAAGATTGGGAAGATGTCCCTAGATCGCAAAGACGTCGATTTTCTTTTGACCGGGACGTCCCGGCGAGCTTTGAGTTGTGTAGAGATGTTCGTAATTCAAGCATTCCGGCTGTATTCACCTCCTGTAAGCGCGTTTATGTCCAGGATGCAGGCAAAAAGAACGATAGTTTACGCGTTTCCATTCAGATAGAAGATGTTAATCGAGACTTCTATACCCTTAAGGCAATTGTCCATGGAGTGAAAAAGAAGGATTTAAGAAATCTGAAGTTTCATTGGAATCTGACTGGGGACAATACCAAATCTACCCTGAAGGTAAAAAATCTGGCTAAGAAGGAAATAACGGTTGTCGTTGCTGACCCGACTACAAATCAAAAAGTATATGCCTCCATTCGTTCAGAACTAGAGTTCACAAAGGGTTCAATTGATAAGTTACCCCGATCAAGTGATTTTTACATCTCCCGGTTCATCCGAAAGGTAAATCCGGATCTCAAACAATTGGGGAAAGTCTCTTTGCTATATACAAATAAATCCGGGAAGTTGTTTTCTTCTTCTGCATACAAACAATCTCCTTTTAGTTACTTCAAGGTATTGGCCATTGCAGATTATGCCGAGGAGAATAGTGATAAGCTATATAAAAAAATCAAGGTTGAATTCTCTTCCCGGCTCTATTCCCGCCAAGGCGAAATGGAGATTACCAATGGACATGCGGATATTGTGGTTGGTCTGCCTGAAAGATAGCACACCAAAACACCTTCAAACAGCCATTAAATTGTAATAACTGAATAGTTCTCCACTATTCAATTATTTGAAAAACCGCACTGTTTTTAATTAGCATTTGAGCTTTGTCATTGAGAAAAAGAGTTTTGACCTGTGCGTTGAGATAGACTTCCGGCCGGTTGTAATAGTACTCCGGTGATGGGATGGTCACTTTATCCGTAACGGCAGGGACCTGATTATTGGACCAGTTGCCCGGATTGTTCCACCGGTTGCCCTTGCATCCTGTCCAATAAATGCCAAATTCATACGCTCCCAAATCGGATGCTTGCATCAATGGCCTGAAGACCTCCTCTTTATCAAAAGCTGGGCTTTCTGTTGTAATTCCGGCATCGATACAAGGTGAAACGGATTGTAGATGATAGTCATGCTGGGCGATATCTACATACTTTGGATCAAAAGTAGTAATATGTGAGCCCGAAGGGGCAGCAAATCCATTGTCATAGAAGTTGGTGTATTCTATCGTAATATTCAATGGATAAGAAGTGGCTTGATGGTAGGCGGTACGGTAATAATTATTGATGTTGGTGACAATGCAGTTGACCATTTTATTGTCCTGATTGCTACGGTCACAGTTGAATAGATAATCTGCACTATCGAAAACACAGTTCTTAAAAGTGTTGCTGTCACAAACCGACTCTAAACTGTAATAAAAGAAATCAATGGCACTTTCTGTCGTATTTCTGAATATACAATTCTCAAAGACATTGTGGCGTCCGGTATATTGTGCTCCTCCGTCTTCATCAGTATCACTAAACCGGACAGCACTTTCATTGTGAATGCCTTCGCAATTTTTAAAGGTGTTATGACTGGCGCCGTCGCGTATCAGGAATCCTCCCAGATCATAGGACTTGCAGTGATCAAAAGTATTGTATTTACACCCCCTGTGGCGAACGTAAAACCCTCCGCTGAGGTTTTTCGCTGTGCTGTTTTTTACGAGGTTATGTTGACAGTCGCCCTTCAATCCTATTCCATGACCGTCGTGGTCCAGGAGGCCGACACGTTCGGCATGACAGCTGTCTACGGTATTGTAATCACCGGCAATATGGATATAATAATCCATAGCGGCACTGCCAGTATTTTGGTCACAGTAAACGGTACAGTGATGGAGTAAGTTGGAATCTCCCACCACATTAAAACCTTCAGCCGCCGCATTTTCGACAAAACAATTGCGCAATATGTTTTTATTTCCACCATTCCCTCCACCATCCGGAGTGAGGGATATTCCCTTTCCACTATAGCTCGAATCCACATTGCCAAATAAGGTGGCTGTAATATTGTCTAAGGTGATGTTGCTGGCATCATACCCGTCGATTCCCACTTCGTATTGAGTGACCTGAAAATTCTTTAGTATAATATGTTTTCTATGGTAGAAGGTAATGGCGACATCTCCCGAATCGCGATTGTTGGCGTCTAACAGAGGCATTACCGTTGAGTCCAAAGGGTCACCAAATGCATGGTGCAGGTCGGGGTTGTCTCCTGGAGTCGTGGTATATCCCATAAAAAGAATGGGGAGTGTGTCGGATCCGTTGGTTTGGAAGGCGACGTGCTCGGCTCCGTAATTTCCGGCTTTGACATAGACTACATCCCCGGCATTTACCGGGCTGGACGCGGAGGCTGCGTAGCTTATAGTTCTCCATGCCTGGCTTTCACTAAGGCCATCATTGGCATCATCACCCGTAGTAGATACATAATAGACCGTTCCCAAATCCGAGGCAGGTCGAATCAGGTAGGCTTTAGGGGTGATGGAGGGGATGTTTACCTCCAGGGTGAAGTTGTTTTCAGTAAAAAAGACGGATCCATTGCCGTTTTCTGTTATCTCATTGACGGCCAAGGCACCATCCATGCCGTACCGGCTTCCATCAAACGAAAAGGATACCGTCAAGCTATCGTCAATGACATTGGGTTCATCCGGAAGAGAGGCATTAATCAGAGACACCACCACGCTGTCGCCATGCTGCCAAACGGAATTCTGCACAGCAGGATAGTTCACATCGACATATCCTTGGTGTCCACCCCAGTCCCAAACATGATAGGTGAGGTCCGGGATTTTTCCACTGAGGGACAAAGGTTTCTTCATGGTCCCATACGACAAAAAATCCCGCAGTTTATAGCGCATTCTGCTCAGTCTTTTTACAAAATGTGACGCCATGGATTTGTTGGGATTTGCATCCGGATTGATGGCGAGCCAAATGTATTGTCTTCCGGTTTGTACCCCAAAAATGTATCCTTGTGCAAGTTTTGCATAAAACTGCTGGTTGCCGTATTGGCTTCCACCGGTTTTTGTCCCGAAAAGTTGCACTTTGCCCGAATATACCGCTTGCCAAGCCGGGACTTGATGGTCGGTGGTCCAACCTTGAACCATAAACGCATCCACCTCATCGGCGATATAATCACAACCCCCTTCCACCGTTAAAAATACGCTATCTGGAACCTTGTTATGGATATCCCCGAGCATCGTTTGGTATCCCTTTCTCCAGTAATCTCCTCCACCCAAAGGATGAATATGGGTCGTATCCATACACTCTACTGGGCTTGAAGCGGCCACCATATCCAGATAAAGCGCCTTGGCTCCAATTTGGGAAGGATTGGTAATGGTATCTTCGATATTTACCATACGATCACTCCAATCGGTTTGTTTGGGGCACATTACCGCAAAGACATTGCTCGAAAAGGTTTGTGTGTATTCGAGACTGTCTTCCTTTTTTGCTGCATCCGGATATCCGTCATTGTTATAAAAAGTGGCAGCTTCTGCGTCTCCGGGGTCGCTTCCTCCTTCTCCGGTATCCCATAACCGACCATTAGTATAGGGCATGATGACCGCATTGTTATTGGTTTGAATATTACTTACGAGGGTTGAAAACCCGGTTCTTTCGGGGAAGTAGTCCGGATAAAAATGATCGAATTCTTTGTAGTTCCATTCGTATGCGTGCACTCCCACAGGTACATCAAAGAAGTCGATGGCCGTCTGAATGTTATTCTCTTCTTCTGCCATGGTCGATGCTTCAGAAATGTAAGTCGTGAGCCATACACCGATATCACCAACCTGATGCTGTCTGGTATCTCGTTTGGAGGTGTTCTTCGGCCAATAATTGGCGTTGGATGAAGCCCAGGTTCTGTATAACTGTGCCGCCTCGTACCAATTGCCATCAAAGACATCCAACTCGAAAACTCCGGGAAGATCCCAGTCATTAGACCCCCGTGTTTTGTCGGGAGCGGGATACTTGCACTCGATTTTTATCCCGGAATCTGCGTTTTTTACCCTAAAGTGCTTGATAGAAGCATCGGGGTCATGATATCCTATGTACAATCCATAATTGTCGTTGTAATAGGACATAAATGGCATGGTCGTCCCCCATCCCCGGGGATACAATCCTACCGTGTTATCTCCATTGTCCCCAGGATCGTCAAAATAGTCTATACCCGAACCCGGATTTGGGGTAAGCCTACCCGAATAAAGAGGATATAAAAAGGTATCACTGCCGGTGGATTTGATATTGAGTTTTGGGAAAATGGTATTCATAAGAGAAAAGCTGGTGCCCAAGCCGGTGACAGACAGATCCCAATCCGACCGGTCATCATGCGTGTTTATGCTCACGACAGCACTTAATGAGGAAGGCAAATGGGTGTCTAAAGGAGTCCTAAATTGCAGGGTACAGCTCGAATCATTGTGCGTGATA
>Ga0256832_1002081_pt1 | contig 13652 bp, 17 predicted proteins | sample 134614metaG_FD_190534 | JGI IMG/M metagenome (GOLD analysis project Ga0256832, IMG submission 190534) | Hydrothermal vent microbial communities from Lau Basin, Pacific Ocean - 134-614 | ecosystem: Environmental > Aquatic > Marine > Hydrothermal vents | place: Pacific Ocean: Lau Basin | collected... | reverse complement strand
TTAGTGGAATTGCTGGACCTACAGGTGGAACTCCAACTAAACCTGTAGGAACAGTTTACATTGGGATTGAAACACCAAAAGAGAAAATAGTACAACTCCATCTTTTTAAAGGTGACAGAGAGAGTATTCAAGCACAAGCAACCGATACAGCAATTGAACTTTTAAAAAATAATCTGTAAATTTTAAAAAAACTCTTGACATATATTTTACCATAGGCTATAATTTCGTCCACTTATTTATTGCTAAGTAAAATATATGACCTTTTAGCTCAGTTGGTAGAGCAACTCCCTTTTAAGGAGTGGGCCCATGGTTCGAATCCATGAAGGGTCACCATTTTTTTCTTAACATTGTTTTGGTGCGGCGGTAGTTCAGTTGGTTAGAATACCTGCCTGTCACGCAGGGGGTCGCGAGTTCGAGTCTCGTCCGCCGCGCCATTTTTTTTTGACCCGTTAGCTCAGTTGGTAGAGCAACTCCCTTTTAAGGAGTGGGCCCTAGGTTCGAATCCTAGACGGGTCACCACTTGGTCGATTAGCTCAGTTGGTAGAGCGCTACCCTTACAAGGTAGATGTCACAAGTTCGAGTCTTGTATCGACCACCATTTTTACAAATATTGGTAGGTCAAAAAGATGACCCTTTCATCTAGTGGCCAAGGATATTGCGTTTTCATCGCAAAAACAAAGGTTCAAATCCTTTAGGGGTCGCCACTTGGTCGATTAGCTCAGTTGGTAGAGCGCTACCCTTACAAGGTAGATGTCACAAGTTCGAGTCTTGTATCGACCACCATAACTCTAAAGTTATATTAAGTAATTTTAGATAAAATTCTTTATAAATTGCGGCGGTAGTTCAGTTGGTTAGAATACCTGCCTGTCACGCAGGGGGTCGCGAGTTCGAGTCTCGTCCGCCGCGCCACAGTAACTTTTTTTAAATCAAAAAATATACTCCTTCATATTCATAATCCTTTTCAAAATATATATTTTTGTGCCTATTTTTATTATATGGTGCTTCTAAAACAGCACCTTGCGAGTTTATTTTTGATAAACTTATGACATGATAACTACAACAGATTACTTTAACAGACAGATTCAACTTTGGGGAGAAGAGGTACAAACCTCTTTAGAAGATAAAAAAATTGCCATTATTGGTTCTGGAGGACTTGGCTGTAGTCTTGCTATGGCATTGGGAACATCTGGTATTGGACAAATTGATATAGTAGACTTTGACAAAGTAGGACTACATAATATTCATAGGCAAATAGCATTTACACTCAATGATGAAAATCGACTAAAAGCCGAAGTAGTGGCAGAACTAATAAAGAGTAAAAATCCTTTTATAATAACCAATTCCTATATAATGGATTTTAAATCATTTACTAAGCTTGAAAATAGATACGACTTAATCTTAGATGCTACAGATAATCTACATACTCGCTATGAGATTAATAACTATACACGAGAGAAAAAAATTCCATGGATTTATGCTTCTGTAGAAGAGTTCAATGGTCAAGTTTGTTTTTTTGACAAAGCATCTTTTGGTGTCTTTAACCTAAGTGACCATAAACCAGGTGGAATTACTGCTCCTATTGTTATGCATATAGCTTCACTTCAAGCCAATTTAGCACTACGCTACTTAGCAGGATTGAGTGTTATGAAAGATAAACTATACTATCTATACTTTAATAGTGATGGAGAGTTAATAACTAAAAAATTTAATATGCCAAAATAGATAGGTTTAAGATTACTTTTAGGTAAAAATGTGCTAAAATATTTTTCAATTTTTTAAAGGAATATTTTATGAGATTAAAACTACTAGTTCTTAGTACTTTCTTACTTATGTTTACAGCTTGTACCCAAGAGACACAAAATAAACTAAGTCGTTCTATTCAAAACTGGACAGGTACAAATGGAACACTTGATATTTATGCTGGAGATAAATTAGTTAAACGATTTATTGAAATTGACAAACTAACCACAGCTACAGGAACAGATGTTGATATTCAACGTCCTTACCGTTTTGGGTATGGATATGATGACAAAAATTTTAATGGCAAAAGAGATAAAGGCGAAGAGAAGGTCTACTTTGAATTTTCAGACTACTCAACCTCTTATATCTTTTACGAAAGTAAATAAAAATAGAAAGGAAAAAATATATGAGATTTATTTCAACAGATAATGCACCTGCTGCTATTGGACCATACTCACAAGCCGTTGTAGTAAATGGAATGATTTATACATCAGGTCAAATTGCTTTAGATGAAAAAGGTGTTATGGTAGCTGATGATGTAGTCAATCAGACTCACCAAGTTATGAAGAATCTCTTCTATGTACTAGAAGCAGCTGGTGTTCACTTTAATGATGTTATTAAGACAACTATCTATTTAACCAATATGGACGATTTTGCTAAAGTTAATGAGGTTTATGCTCACTACTTTGGACACCATAAACCTGTAAGAAGTACTGTTGCTGTTAAAACTCTACCTAAAAATGCACTTGTAGAGATTGACTGTATAGCACTTGCTAATACTGAGTTTCACATCTAATGACCTCTAAGCTCTCCCATACTCTATCAAAATTAATCTTGGGAGGGTTTGCTTTATATTTTGTATTTCTACTATTAAATACCCTTTTAATCTCTAAACGACGACATATTAGTACTCCTGATGGAATCTATATTAATAACATACAAGAGAGTAAAAAACTATACCAACTTGCACATATACTTACAAAACATTGCCATACAAAAGAGTGTAAAATACAATCTATTTTAGACTATGTAACTAATATTCCATATAAAATTAACCACTTTAAAGCCCATTCACCTCAACAAACAATTCAAAAAAACTTTGGTGACTGTGACGACAAAAGTAATCTACTTGTATCTCTACTACATGAAATAGACATTAAAAGCTACTTTGTTTTAGTTCCAAAACATATCTTTGTAATTGTTCCTCTTACTAAAATAAAAAATAAAAAAGCACTATATATCAATGGTAAACCTTACTATATTTTAGAAACTACTGCCCAAAACTCACCCATTGGTTTCCCTCTTCATTATAGTTTAAATGATATTAAAGCGATTGTTGAACCTTTTGAAAATAGAAAAATAGATATAGAAACTATAGAGTATAAATAAATCTTTAGTTATAATTTTTTCAAATAATAACTAAGGATTACTAAATGAATGAACAAACTCTTGCAATCCATGCAGGATACACTAAAGACTCTATGGGAACTATGGCAGTTCCTATCTATCAAACAACAGCTTATGAGTTTAGAGATACCCAACACGCAGCAGACCTTTTTGAGCTAAAAGAGTTAGGAAATATCTATACAAGGCTTATGAACCCAACAACAGATATATTTGAAAAGCGTTTTGCTACTCTTGAGCATGGTGTTGCTGCTATTGGTACTGCCTCTGGAATGGCTGCTATCTTTTATACTATAGCAAATGTTGCAGAGGCTGGAGATAATATAATTGTAGCAAAACAGGTATATGGTGGCACAACCACTCTTACAGGACATACCATTAAAAGATTTGGTATAGAGACTCGCTACTTTGATGTTACTAATCCATCTGAGATAGAAGAGCTTATTGATGAGAAGACAAAACTTATTCTATTTGAGAGTATTACAAATCCAAGTATTGATGTAGCTGATTTTGATGCTATTGTGGCTATTGCAAAAAAATATAAAATAATAACTTGTGTTGATAACACTGTTGCTACTCCAATTTTTTGTAAACCAATTGACTTTGGTTGTGATATTGTAGTCCATAGTGCAAGTAAATATACAACAGGTCAAGGTTTAGCACTTGGTGGAATAGTAGTTGAGAGAGAAAATCTTGTAGAGCTTATTAAAGATAATCCTCGTTACGAACACTTTAATAAACCAGATGAGAGCTACCATGGTTTAGTCTACTCCAATTTGCCATTACCACTATTTTCTCTGAGAATGCGTCTTTCACTACTTCGTGACCTAGGAGCTACACCTAGTCCATTTAACTCATGGCTATATATTCAAGGCTTAGAGACTCTACCTTTACGAATGAGACAACACGCCTCATCAGCACTTAAAATAGCAGAATTTCTAGAGTCCCACCCAAAAGTTAAAAGAGTTAACTATCCTGGTTTAAAGTCAAATGCAAACTATGCTTTAGCACAAAAATATTTTCCTAAAGGTCAAAGTGGACTACTATCTTTTGAAGTATCAACAAAAGAGGAGGCACAAGCAATTGCTAACAAAACAGAGATATTTAAAGTAGTAGTAAATATTGGAGATAGTAAGTCGATTATTACCCACCCTGCTAGTACAACACACCAACAACTCTCAGCTCAAGAGCTTATTGATGCGGGTGTTCCTGGTGGGCTTATACGCTTAAGTGTAGGACTTGAAGATACTCAAGACCTTATTGATGACTTAGCAAAGGCTCTTAACTAGTCAAAGAGAGAGGCAAAAAAGCCCTTCTCTTCTTTCTCTTCCTCTTTTGCTTGTGCAATATATCTTTTATAAGCTAAACGTGTAGGGTCCCAAACACCATCTATAAAAATGGTTGGTGTACCTGTAACAAAAAGATGCTTTTTCATAGCTATATCAAAGTCTAATATCTTTTTTATTTTTGGACTCATTAGCTCTTTATGGGTAAACTTTCTCCCAATTTTTTTCTCTATAGCTTTTAAAATAACATCTTCTCTTCTCTCTTTCTCACTAACATCAAGATGGTACATCTTTTTATAATCTTCTACTTTTCCCTCTTCATGTAAAATAACCATAGCTTTTGTTACAACTGCCGATGCAGGGTGTATACGAACTAAAGGTAACTGATAACTATATAGAGCAAATAGGTCTGGATGTTGTTGAACAGCTGTAATTAATGGAGGAACTATCTCTTGACAAAATGGACAAAATGGGTCAGAAATCAATAAAATTTTATGTTTTGCATCTACATTACCGACTAAAAGATGTTGCTTGTTATAAGCACTTTTGGGTACTAGAGGCTTTAAAATCTTAGCATAATCCTGCCCTTTCTCATTTTTTAAGGAGAAGGTTATCTTTTTATCTTTAGCAAAAACTGTTTGAGAGAGATGTCTAGTACGATAGACTTTACCCATCTTTAGTTTAATATCTAATGATAAAAAGTAGACATGCCAACCATTAGTACCACCAATCTCATAAGTTGAGATTGTCTCAATCTTTTCAACTTTTGAGTGCGTTTTCTTCTCTATATACTTCTTAACATAGTACTCAACATCTTTTTTACTAACAGCAAAAAGTTGAACATATATTAATAATATAAATAATATAACCTTTAATTTCATAATACAACTCCTATGAAAGTTCTTTCTATTTTATCATATCACAATTAAATAAAACCATAAAACATAAAATTTGTTGAGAACAACTATTAAAAAAACTATTTTTCCAACTATATTTTATTTACTAAAGTACAAATTAGATAAAATTCACTCAATGAAAATAGAAACAAATATTGCCCACTTTACAACACCTCTATATTTGGAGAGTGGAAGAATCTTAGAACCATATAAAATTGCCTATGAGACCTATGGTGAGCTAAATAAAGATGCCTCAAATGTCATATTAATCTGCCATGCTCTTAGTGGGTCAGCTCATGCAGCTGGTCTTCATGAGGGAGAGAGGAAAGCTGGTTGGTGGGACAGGCTCATTGGTGATGGAAAAGCGATTGATACTACTAAGTATTTTGTTATCTCAACCAATGTTATTGGTTCATGTTTTGGAAGTACAGGTCCTATGGATAACGACTATCCAAAACTTACCCCATTTCGTCTAAAGTTTCCTGTTATTACAATTAAAGATATGATTAAAGCCCAAAAGCAACTCCTATCTAGCTTAGGGATTCACCATCTTAAAGCTATTATTGGTGGCTCTATGGGAGGAATGCAAGCATTACAGTTTGCTGTAGACTATCCTAACTTTGCAGACAAAATTATTGCCCTAGCAACAACCTATGCCACACAACCTTGGGCAATTGCCTTTAACAAAGTAGCTATGGAAGCCATAAGACGAGACCCAAGATTTCAAAATGGGAACTATGAAAAAGGTGCCTTTAGAGAAAAGGGGCTAGATGGTTTAGCTATTGGACGAATTGCTGGTCATATCTCCTACCTCTCACCTGATTCTATGAATAGTAAGTTTGGAAGAAACTATGTTAACAATGATGGACTATTTGAACTCTTTGGACGATATGAGGTTGAACGTTATATGGAGTACAACACAAATAACTTCTCTAAGATATTTGACCCACTTAGCTATCTATATATAGTTAAAGCTATAAATACCTTTAACTTAAGTCGTGGATATGACTCTTTACATGAGGCTATTTTACGTATAAAAGCAGAAGTTACACTCATCTCATTTAAGGGTGACTACCTATTTTTTCCAAAAGAGATGGAGCATATTCATCGTATGATGCAACGCAATGGACAAAATAGTAGTTACTATGAGATAGATAGTAATTATGGTCATGATGCATTTTTGGTAGAGATAGAAAAATTTGATACAATTATAAAAGATAAATTAAATATGCTATAAAGGTAAAGAAAGAGTGAAAACTGATACATTTGAACAGAAAGTAGAAGAGTCAAAAAAGATATTAAACCAATTAATGAATCCAGATATTACACTAGAAGAGAGCCTAAAGCTATATGAAAAGGGTCTTGCTCGTATTAAAGATGCACAAAAGATGATAGAAGAGGCAAAAGTTAAGATTGAGATTATAGAGAAAGACTATTCAGGTTCACAATAATGCAAAAAGATACAACACTAACTATTGCAGCTCTTCAACTTCCAACATTGGGAATGCAGGCTACCAAACTTGAATTCTATTTAAAAACTGCTCATAGTAGAGGGGTAAAAGTTGTTTTACTAGGAGAGTATGTACTTAACCATTTTTTTAAAGAGCTACTAAATTTACCCATAAATATGGTTAAAAAACAGAGTGACAAACATATAGAAATGCTTAAAAAGTTTGCTATTAAATATAACATAGTATTTGTTGCACCTATTATAATAGTTAAAGATGAGAAGTATATAAAGACAATCGTTAAAATTAGTGAAAAATCTATAACCTACTATGAACAGCAGATTCTTATACCTTATAAACATTGGAATGAGAAAAAGATATTTGCAAATAAAGTTAAAAAGTTAGAAGCCCCTCTAACATTTAAGGTAGAAGGGTTTAAAATTATGGTTATGGGTGGTTTTGAACTACACTTTGACTACTTTTGGCAAGAGGTCATACAAAAAAAGGTTGACCTAGTACTACTACCCACTGCTTCAACTTTTGATTCACATAATCGTTGGAGAGAGATTATTAAGACAAGAGCTTTTTTAAATGGTTGCTATATTTTAAGAGCAAATCGACTTGGAGAGTTTAAAGATAAGGAGATTAAATGGAAGTTTTATGGTGACAGTATGTTGGTAGAGCCTACAGGTGAAATCTACATGATGCTAGAAGATAAAGAGTCCATGCTTATAGAGAGCATTAGCAAAAAGGTTATAAAAGAGCATAGAAGCTCTTGGGCATTTGAAGAAGAGTTATCTCAAAGAGATAATATTTAGTATAATTTATGTAAAGAATAATCTTTTTTATTAGGTTTTAATTTAACTTAATAGTTAACATGTTACAATCTATTAAAAATAAAAAAAGGAAATAGGAAGCAATTATGAATACTGACTTAATGAAAATTGTAGAAGAGACAAAGAAGCTTAAAACACTTGTTTTAGAAGATGAGCCAGAGACAAATGAGTTAATGTGCACTACACTTAAAAACTTCTTTGCCAATGTCTACTCTGCGACTGATGCAACATCAGCACTACAACTATTTGAACAACATAGTCCTGATATTATCTTTATAGATATTGTATTACCAGGAAAAAGTGGTTTAGAGGTGGCTAGAGAGATTAGAGAGGTTAACCCTAAGCAGATTATTGTTATTGTATCTGCAAGTAATGATATGGGAAATATCTCAGAGGCTGTAAAAATTGGTGTAAATAACTTTATTAGAAAACCAATAGATACAGATAAGATGATTGATGTTCTAAAAGATATAGTTTCTGACATCAAGAAACAGAAGAAAAATAGAACAAAAATCTTCTCTATTACGCTTCCACTTGACCTTTATGAGCAGGTTGATACAGATGCTAAGAGTGAAAGTATCTCTAAAAATGCTATGATTATTAGAGCATTAAAACACTTCTATAACCTATAATAACTCTATCTGCAAGGTCGGGATTTTACGCCGACCAATAGAGTTTTTTATTTGGTCAATGTTGACTCTATAAATTTCAACTATTTATCTAATCTTATTTTAACCGACTTCTCATGAGCTGTTAATCCTTCTATATTAGCAATTAATGCACACGCCTCACCTATCTCATTTAACCCTTGCTGTGTAATTGAGATAATAGATGACTTCTTTAAAAAGTGTTCAACACTTAATGGAGAGTAGAATTTAGCTGTTCCTCCTGTTGGCAAGGTATGGTTTGGCCCTGCAATATAGTCACCTATAGGTTCAGGGGTATACTCTCCTAAAAATATAGCTCCTGCATGTTTTATTTGACCTAACAACTCCATTGGATTTGCTGTTACTACCTCTAAATGTTCAGGAGCTATTTGATTCATCAACTCAATTGCCTCTTGCATTGTCTGGGTTACAATAATCGCTCCTCTCTCCTCAATAGACTTCCTTGCAATCTCTTCACGAGATAGTTTTTTTAAAAACTCCTCTACCTTATATGCTACCTTAAGAGCTAAAGTCGCATCGGTAGTAATTAATATAGAAGATGCCATCTCATCATGCTCTGCTTGAGAGAGCAAATCAATAGCCAAATAGTCATCTTTAGCTGTTCTATCGGCCAATATTCCAATCTCACTTGGTCCTGCTATCATATCTATATTTACTTCACCATAAACTAGCTTTTTAGCTGTAGCTACAAAGATGTTCCCTGGTCCTGTAATAACATCTACTTTAGGAATAGTCTCTGTACCATAAGCCATAGCCCCAATAGCTGAAGCTCCACCTACCTTAAATACTTTAGTTACTCCACACAAGTGACAAGCAGCTAAAAGAAGTTCATTTATTTCATTATCAGGAGCAGGAGTACAGACAACTATCTCCTCTACTCCTGCAACAATAGCAGGAATAGCATTCATAAGTAGCGATGAGGGATAAGCAGCCTTTCCTCCTGGAATATAGAGTCCAGCAGAATCTACAGCAGTTACCTTTTGACCTAGCATATTTCCATTTTTCTCAAAATCAATCCAAGACTTAGGCATAAGCTTTTGGTGGTAGCTCTCAATTCTATCATAAGCTAGATGCAGTGCCTCTTTAAGCGTTGGGTCAATACTGTTGTAAGCCTCTTGCATGGACTCTATAGAGATTTCTAACTCTTGGTCATCTTTAGGTTCCCATCGGTCAAACTTAGCAATATGCTCTTTTAAAGCACTATTACCATTTATTTTAATCTCATTAAGTAACTCTTTAACTGTTGAAGTTACTCCATCTATATCCATTGCACCACGCTTTAAAAGCTTATCAAACTCACTCTGAAAACTATCATCTTCTGTATTAAATATATTCACCATACTTCCTTATATACCGAGCCAACATACTCTCATTTCCAATCAAGCCACCTTGATGAATATAGAGTGTTGGCTTCTCAAAAATTTGTGGGTTCTCTAACAGTGTTATCCACCCTTGTGGGTCATAGAGCAAATCAAACTCAATACCCATTTTATCTTGTAATTCTAGCCAAATTTTATAAGAGTCTCTATATAACTTTCCAAAGTGGCGTTTTTTAGTTGGTACTAATATTGTTGGGTGTAAATCTTCATTGGCTTCAAGCATCAAAAACTGTTTTTTTAAATATTTACTATCTCCTACACAAGGAACTGTATAAACATTACACTTAGGGGACATTGGTTTTGTCTCTGCAAGAGATGAAACCTCTCTCCCCCTAAAACCAAGCTCAAACTGGCAAAAAGCTTTCTGTAAAAAAATAGCAGTAGTTCCTGTACCAGATGGCAAAAAAATATTTAACTCTTTAAAACCTTGCTCCTCTTTCCACTCTAAAATCTCTTTGGCTAAAATCTTTACACCATACTCAGCCTCTTTTTGACGTCCACCCTCCTCTATAAATAACTCTTCATCTGTTATAGTAGAAGGTGGCTGACCTATATGAATCTGCATTCCATTTTTAAGAGCATATCTATAGTTCCCATGAGGGTTACTTTGTAAATAGGTAGAGAGATGTTTAACATAGTAGTCAAACCTCCACCCTCTTAACTTTGCTAAGACAGAGATTGAGTACATAGCATTAGATTGAGATGAGCCATAAGAGATAACTCTTTTGACATTTGGAAACTCATTCTCTAAAAAGTAGTGAAACTTTCGTGCTTTGTTTCCAGAGAACTCTTTTGAGAGCAAATCATCGCGTTTAATATATATAGTTTGGTTATAAAACTCTTTCATTTCTATAGGTGACTTTTTCATAGTGAGATTATAACAAAATTGACCAATATCAATATTATTCATAACATAAAACTTTATAATACAAAAATCTGAATCTAATGGAGACAATTTAAATGATTATTTCAAACTATCTAAGACCTGAACATAGAGAGTGCGATGAGATTTTTGCAGCAACAGAGAAATCTGTTATAGAAGGAGACTTTAAACAAGCAGAGCAACAGTTTTTGCTCTTTTCAAACGATACTCTTAGACACTTTAAAAAAGAGGAGGAGTCACTCTTTCCAACATTTGAAGAGGTTACAGGAAGTACAGAGGGACCAACTAAGATAATGCGTTATGAGCATGAGCAGATGAGAGGGCTTATTGGTAAAATGGCAGAAGCACTAGAGAACAAAGACAAAGATGCCTACCTCTCAATTGCAGAGTCTATGATGATTCTACTACAACAGCACAATATGAAAGAGGAGCAGATGCTCTATGCTATGTGTGATAGAGCCATTCCTCAAGATAAAAAAGAGGCTTTAATAGATACTATGAAGAGTATAGAACTATAGAGATGAAAAAGTTTTTTTTAGATGCAAGAGAGTTGGCTCACCCAGAGCCACTTAGAATCTCACTAGAGTATCTTAAAGAGATGACAGAAGATGACTACTTCTATATGCTAAATGTAAGAAAACCTATTCCACTTTTAGAGTTAGCAAAAGGTAAAGGCTACACTCTCTTTAGCCATGAAGATAAGAATAAAAATTGGCATATCATCATTAGTAAAAATCCTCAACACAATTTAGAGGAGCTACTAGATGTTTAATCAAGGTGGACTCTCTCTTGACCAAGCACCACCAATTTCAGTAGTGCTTAGATTTTTTGTAACAGCCTCTATTTTTGGTATTTTATTGGGTCTATTTCTACTCTCTCAATCTCTAAATATAACAACACTCTCATCATATAGCACTCAAATTATTGCCGTACATACTCTATCTTTAGGTGTTATGGCATCTTTTATGCTAGGAGCACTGTTTCAGATGTTACCTGTTTTAGCAGGAGTGGTCATTAAAACACCAACTATAAAAGCTATGATGGTTCATGGTCTTTTAAGTGTAGGAGTTTTTGTTCAACTCTTTGCATTTGGCATAAGTAGTAACTCTCTTCTTTTCTTTTTAGCATCTGCTTATCTTGGCTCGGCACTCTTTTATGCTATCTATTTAATGCTAAAAGAGTTACTAAAAATCAAAACACACTCTAGTTCATCAAAAGGGATTATATTTGCACTATTAAGTCTTATATTTACTGTAATATTTGGAATATACCTACTCCTTACACTAGGTGGATTTACTAATGGAGTAGATTTTACGCAAATAAAAGAGATTCACTACTCTTTTGCTCTTTTTGGTTGGGTTAGCTTACTTATTGTCTCTGTCTCATTTCAAGTAGTTGAGATGTTCTATGTAACACCTAGTTACCCTACAAATATGAGTAGATACCTAACTTTAACTATTTTAGGGTTACTTATTTTTAAAACTATTTTGACTATTTTGGACTACTCAACTAATCTATTAACAGCTACTATAGCCATGCTTTTTTTAGTCTATGCTACTGTCACAATTAATCGACTAACTCAAAGAAAACGCCCAACAGCAGATGCTACAGTATGGTTTTGGCTCTTTGGTATGGCTCTGTTTATTTTAAGTATGACTATTGTAGTTATTGGTTCTTTTTTAACTATAGATTCAACACTTCAACACTTAAGCTACATAGCCTTTATTGGTTTTGCTCTTAGTATTGTATTTGCTATGGTCTATAAGATTGTCCCTTTTCTAACTTGGTTTCACCTCTCTAACCAAGGCTACATGGAAGCACCTATGATGCACGATGTAATCCACCCTAAAAAGGCAAAGATTCATTTTTATATTCATTTTGTGACTATAGTTATTTGGCTATTAACAACAGATATAACTTGGCTAGGTAGTCTACTCTTAACTATCTCTTTTGGTTGGCTCTTTTATAATTTGATTTTTGCTATTAGGAAGTATATCTATACACAGAAACATTGTGAGAAGATTGAGTGGGGAGTTTAGTTTTTTTAAAAGGATAAAGATTTTATCTTTATCCCTCTAGCTACTTAGGAAAAGCTGTTATTCCAGGTGCTTGGGAAGTTCCTATATAGTCACTAACGCTATCATTACTTATTTTAATACAGCCAAGTATAACAGAAAAAAATACTAACCCTAATATAATCAAATGTACTGCTCTACGCTTTTCAGGTGTCTCTTGATTATTATAATCATCAATAGTATTTAGTGTTGGTTCATCTATTAATCTCATTTATTCTCCTTTAGATAGATTTTATTTTTTGACATATGTCAACAATATAGCAGTATTTTGAACATATGTCAAGTAATATGAAATTTTTATGCTATAATTCTCAAATGGGACGCGAAAAGCTAAAAAGAAATATACAGTTTAAACCACATTGTAGAGAGTTTATAGCTACAACATGTAAAAGTGAAGATACAATTCATCTTCTTCATGAGGAGATGGAGGCACTATATCTAATGGATAATCAAGGGCTATATCAAGCAGAAGCAGCTGAGAAGATGGGAGTCTCTCGTCCAACCTTTGCTCGTATTTTAAAAAGTGCTAGAGAGAAGGTAAGTATGATGTTAATAACAGGTGCTAATTTGATAATAGAGGATACAAAAGAGGACTACTCTGTATTAGTAGCAAGTATGAAGAGTAGAGAGCTTGTTTTAGGAAAACCAGATGCACCTTTTTTAATACTCTATCATATATATCAAAAAGAGATTATTGAAGTTTTTGTAATGGAAAATCCTGTTTTTGTAGAGAATAGACGACCAGGACAGATTTTACCAATACTATGCAATGAAAAGCGAGTAAATTTTTTTATTGCAACATATATTGGAGAGGGGTTAAAGAGTGCACTACTCTCAAAAGGTGTCTATGCTATGACCAAAAAGAGATGCACTAAAGAGGAGCTTGTATCTTGTTTATAAAAAGGAGAATAAACAACTACAAAGATTGTTATCTCCTGAATTCACTAATTTCTATCTAAACAGTTCAAATCAGAAAAAGCCTGTTCAAGTCGTTTAACCATTGAAAGTTCACCCTCTCTTAACCATTTTCTAGGGTC
>Ga0256832_1002080_pt1 | contig 13652 bp, 8 predicted proteins | sample 134614metaG_FD_190534 | JGI IMG/M metagenome (GOLD analysis project Ga0256832, IMG submission 190534) | Hydrothermal vent microbial communities from Lau Basin, Pacific Ocean - 134-614 | ecosystem: Environmental > Aquatic > Marine > Hydrothermal vents | place: Pacific Ocean: Lau Basin | collected... | reverse complement strand
AACTAGCGCAGCGATTCAACTAACGAAGTCCGAAGGACAAGCGAATCAACTAGCGCAGCGATTCAACTTTTCATCTAAAATCTAAACAGAATATCGAATGCAGAATGACCAATACAGAATAATGAAGTAAAATACAACCCACTACCCAAGCCAAAGACCAACAGCAGCTTGCTGCGTCCCAAAGACCAAAGACCAACATTCAAAAAAGTTACCTATCTTTACCCCTAGACTTACTTCAAAAACATCAAAAATAAAGTCCATGAAACCACTCATCATTCTCTTATTGGTCACCCTTTCCTGCTCTGCTTTCGCCCAAAAAAACTTGCCCCGGTCTGTTAACTTTCTTCATTCCGTCAAAAACAAAACCAGGACTAAAACAGAAGGAATTCCCGGCTCAAACTATTGGATCAACAAAGCCACCTACAAAATAAACGTCCAACTCGAGCCCTATTCCGGCCAATTAACCGGCAGTGAAGACATTATTTATGAAAATAACTCTCCCGACACCTTAAAAAATATGGTCATTGCCTTGTACCAAAACTTTTACAAAAAAGGCCTTTGCGCTGATTACAACACCGCCCCCGAAAAACAAACGGAAGGCGTACTCATCCAAAATCTGACCGTCGATGGCGTCCCATTAACAGGCGAAAAAGCCAAGCAAGTCCGCACAAATATGTATTTGGATTTAGACCAACCCATCTTACCCCATGCCACCGCCCGACTCCACATAGAATGGTCTTATTGGGCTCGCAAGGGCAATAATGTGCGCACCGGAAATTATGGCGAAGGCCGGCATTTTACCGGTTATTTCTATCCCAAGATTGCGGTCTATGACGATATGGACGGGTGGGATCGAGCCGATTATTTGGGTATCACAGAGTTTTACAGTGATTTTAATGACTACGATGTCCGTGTGACGATGCCCAAAAACTTTGTGGTTTGGGCAACCGGCATGCTCCAAAACCCCGAAGAAGTCCTACAACCCAAATTTGTCAAACGCCTAAACAAAGCCAAACACTCCACTCAAGTCGTCAGCATCATAGATTCGTTGGACGTACAAGCCGGCAATATTACCCTGCCGAAGGCACAATTGACCTGGCATTTTATAGCAAAACAAGCGCCTGATTTTGCTTTTGCGACAGACAAAGACCATCTTTGGGATGCGTGGATGGTCACGGTTGATCCCCAAACCGGTCGCCAAGCCTTTGTCGCCGCTTCTTACGAAAAAGAATCCAAAGATTACTACGGGGTCGCCAAAATTGCCGGTGAAGCCTTGATGAATTATTCCACCAAATTTCCCGGAGTCCCCTACCCTTTTCCGGCGATGACTATTTTCAATGCCCCGGCCGGGATGGAATTTCCGATGATGTGCAATGACGGGACGACCAATTCGTTGGCGAGCACCATGGGTTTGACTTATCACGAAATAGCGCATACGTATTTCCCCTTTTACATGGGCATTAACGAGCGCAAATATGCGTGGATGGATGAAGGTTGGGCTACTTTTTTCCCTAAACAATTTTTCAAGGACTATGTGCCGGACTATGATTTTCATAAAACCCGCGTAGAGCGTTATCTCCAAATCGCCGGAACAGAAGGAGAAGTCCCCGTCATCACTTTGTCGAAAGACCAACACAACCGCTTGATTTATCGCAACTCCGCCTACAACAAACCCTATTTGGCCTATTCTTTTTTGCAAGAATACCTAGGTAAAGACAAATTCAAATCAACTATTCAAGGCTATATCCGGGATTGGCACGGTAAACACCCGACGCCCTATGACTTTTTTAATGCCTTTAATACCCTTTCGGGAAAAAATCTAAATTGGTATTGGAAGAATTGGTTTTTTGATAAAAACTATGCGGATATTACTCTTTCCACGTTGGCCGACCAAGGGATTTATTTGGATAATGCCGGCGGCTTATTCGTCCCCATCAAAATTGTTGTCACGCCCAAAAAGGGGAATCCGATAACCATCGAAAGAAACTTTGACTTCTGGAAAGACGGGCTCGACCATCGTTTCATCATGCTCCCTTTGCAGAAAGATGAAATCAAATCGGTCGAAGTCAATAATTGGGGCCGAATTCCCGACACCAATTTGGAAGACAATATCATCAACACCAAGTAAAATGAAATACCTGCCCATACTCTTGCTATTCCTGCTCTCCTGCCGCCCCCCCAAACCGCAGAAAGCTTTCCGCAAGGACTTCACTACTGAAGAGCAAGAAATTATCCGTTTATCCAAAGACATCATTCGGAATTCCTACTTCGGCACATTCATCACCATAGACTCCGATGGCCAACCACGTGCCAGAGTGATGGAACCATTTGAGCCAACCCAAGACTTCATCATTTGGCTCGCCACCAACCCCAAAAGCCGGAAAGTCAAACAAATCCAAGCCAACCCCAATGCTACCTTACACTATTTCGACAAAAAAAATCTTGGTTATGTATCCCTAATGGGCCAAGCCACCCTAGTCAACGACCCGAAAATCAAAGCAACCAAATGGAAAAAAGGCTGGGAAAACTTCTACCCCAACAAGAACAAAGACTATCTGCTAATAAAGTTTGTTCCCGAGACCCTAGAGCTTATCAGCATCCCCAACAAATTTACCGGCGACCCAACCACCTGGAAACCCCACTCCATAGCTTTACGCCGATAGCAGGAGCCAATTGCATGTACCCCAAAAGAAAAACAAGATGAACAAAGTGTCCGTAAAAGCCAAAAACCCACCAATTTTCAAAATTTACGACAAGACGGTACATAACCATCCCCCCTTACAGCCCAATCTCATCAGATTTTGGAAATCTAAACCGGTAAAAATCCGCTAAAATGAATAAATCTAACGAAACCATCGCCTTGGAAACCATGAATTGGGTCAATCGTGTCGTCATCGGGCTTAACTTTTGTCCTTTTGCGAAGCCGGTAGTAACTCAAGATAAGTTGCATCTGAGAGTAGTCCAAGATTCAGATTGGGCAGCTATTTTGACGGAAGTCATTGACGAATGTAATCTATTGGATGCTTCCGCAAACAAGGAGACGAGTTTGGTGGTTTTACCGGGTTTAGAAGGAGATTTTTTGGCTTATTTGGATTTGGTTCAGTTGGCGGAAGATTTGTTGGAAATGCATGGATTTTTAGGAATTTACCAATTGGCTACCTTTCATCCGGACTATGTTTTTGCGGAAGCATCAACGGATGACCCGGCCAATTATACCAATCGCTCGCCTTATCCTATGTTGCATATCATACCCGAAGAACAATTGCAAAAGGCCATCGAATCCTATCCTGATGTAGCCCAAATCCCGAAAAATAATAAAAAGCTGGCTCGCCTGAAAGGATTAGCAGCCATGGAGACCTTGCGGAAAAATTGTTTTACGTAAACCTTGCGTTGCCCCACCAATCAATCCATTAGCCTTTCTTAAACCCCATAGATTTTTTCTGAAACACATCGCCGTCGTTATTGAGGGCAAAAGATTGGACATCGACCAGCAACAATCTATTGACAGAAGCAGACTTCCGCTTTTCGGCCGGTAAATTGGCTAAGCGGATATTTTGATTTTTGATGGCTTCTGTAACGACATTTCTGACGGTACGAGCATTGCCAAAGTATTTGTCCCGACGCTCGTGGATATACTTGAAATATTTTTTGAGATAGGCGAGTGCCTTGGGAGCAATTTTGATTTTTTCTTGCTCAAACATGTCCCGGGCGATTTCCAAAAGCATGTCCGGCTCGTAGTCATCAAATTTCAAAATCTTATCAAAACGAGAAGCCAAGCCGGGATTTGCCTTTAAAAAAGCCTCCATATTGTCCGGATAGCCCGTAGCGAAGATATAAAATTCTCCGCGGTGATCTTCCATTCGTTTTAGGATGGTTTGGATGGCTTCGTCTCCAAAGTCGCCGGAAGTCTTGCCGATATTTGACGTAAGTGAGTAGGCTTCATCTATAAACAGGACGCCTCCATACGCCTTTTCAATCATTTCATTGGTCTTGATAGCGGTTTGTCCCACAAAGCCGGCCACCAAACCTTGGCGATCTGTCTCGACGATGTGTCCCCGCTCCAATAAGCCCAAGGCTTTGTAGATTTTTGTTAAAATCCGTGCTACCGTAGTCTTTCCGGTGCCGGGATTACCGACAAATACGGTGTGCAAAAAGAACTTATTCAGTACATCTTTGCCACTTTCTTTATAATAGCGGACTAATTTGACCAACTCAAAAATCTCGTTTTTGACATTTTCCATGCCGCGGAGCTTGGACAATTCTTCCAAGGAAGTTTTGAGCAAAGGCTCATCAATCGGTAGATTCGGTACTTTGCGCTTACGCTTAAATTTGACCTTTTCAATATCCTGCAAGATGATGGTCGAAAGAGCTCTTTTGTCGAGTTCTTTTGGATGTTCCGAGCTCATGACGCGGAGACCAAGATTGATTTTGGCCTTTTCTAGGACGTCATTAACAAAACGGGCATTGCCAAAAGTGCGATCCCGATCCCGATAAGCATCTATAATGTGCCGGTTAAGGGCTTTGGAGGCGGCCGGCGAAAGGCTGACTTGTTTGTTGGCGCAAGCATATTCAGCAATTTCCATCAATTCACTAGGCATGTAGTCCCTAAAATTAAAGAAAAGCTTAAATCTGGATTTGAGTCCCGGATTGGAATCCAAGAAATATTTCATTTCTTTGGGGTAGCCGGCGACAATGACGACTAAGTTGCCGATGCCGTTGGACATTTCTTTGATAAGAATTTCTAGGACTTCCCGGCCAAAATCTTTGGAATCATCTTCCGAACGAGCCAAAGCGTAAGCTTCATCAATAAACAGGACACCGCCGCGAGCTTTTTCAATAGCTTCTTTTACTTTAGGGGCGGTCTGACCGATGTACTCACCGACCAAATCTACCCGGTCCACCTCATGTACGTGCCCTTTGGTCAAAAGGCCCATTTTTTTGTACAGCTTGCCCATCATTTTGGCGACGGTGGTTTTTCCGGTGCCGGGATTACCACTGAATACGGAATGGACTAGGGGGTTGGTATTTTCTTGAAATCCTTTTTCTTTGCGGAGTCTCAAATATTTGATGTATTGGGCATGGTTATAAACTTGGGTCTTAATTTCCGTAAGGCCAATCAAGTTGTTGAGTTCCAGCATGACATCGTCAAAACTCTCGTGGTCGTCTTCCGGTTCTTCCGGTAAAAATGCTATTTTGTCAACCGAATCGGGCACCATGATGGGCGCAGAGCCAAAAACGTCTTTTTCTCCAATTTCAAACGGCACAATCGCCAGTAGGTAGTCCATAAAGACGATTTCAGCGGTATAAACACCTTTGCTCCAAGAGCCTTTAACGTTGGAGCCCCAACCGGCAGTCAGATGGACTTCGTCATCGCCCCGTTTGACTTTGTGCAAACGGGTAGCTTGGCCTTTGAGTTCACGAGTCAGATTATTGAATTTGATGAAAATCTCACAATTCCACATCCGTTCAAAGACTAGATTCTCGAAGGTCATATCCACAAAAATATAGCGGGTACTATCCTTGCGGAAAGCGCTTTGGTATTTGCGGTCTTTCTCTTGCAAATCATCAAAAGTGCCTTCAAAAAGTTTGATGGACTTGACGGCAAGAAAAGGATTTTCGTAAGGATTATCCGAAAAAATAGAATCCGGCGACGGCTCTTCAATGTAGAAGTATTTGGTGCCTACTTTTTCTCCATCTATCCAAGCTTCCCAATAGTAGGAGCCCCGTTTCCAGAAGGTGCCCGGCTTTTTGTTGCCCCAGCCTTCTCGCACGTACATGATATTATCAAATTGGCTGACTTTTTTTTCTAGTTTTAGGGAGCAAATTTCTTTGTGTTTGCCCTTGGTTCGGCGGGTAGAGAAACATTTGAGTTCTAGGTTGGCATGCCAGTCCTTGCGGCCAAATTGAAGGTTGATAAAGGACAGCTCCAAGTAGATGTAAGCCACCTTGCTTTTCTCAAATACTTGTCTATATTTTTTGGTATTATTGGCTAGCCACTCTGTGGATGAATAAAGCTTAATTTCTTTGAACTTGAAATTGGAAGTAGGTTTTTCGATATTTCCTTTTTCTTCTAGCGGCATAGTCTTTTTTTCTGGTAACCAAACGAACCGGCAATAACGTTTATTTTTGGGAAATAATCAAAAAAAAGAAGGGGATTAACATTCTTTTGACTGAAAAGAAGTGAAAATCGCTTTTAGAGCCGGTTACTACATTTTTTTTTTTGCGGAAGCCATCTATTCACGATTTTTTTTATACCTTGTGGTAGCAACGATATTGTTGACAAAAAATGGAAAGGAATAAGATGAAAAAAACATTACTTTTATGGGTACTACTAGGTACTTTATTTTCAGCGCAAGCGCAGACTTTCTCGGACGACTTTGAGTCGTATGCCGATGGCGCTAAAATTGCAGCCTCGTCAAGTGATTGGACAACTTGGTCGGGGGGGACAGCTTCGGAAGATGCGCCCATCACAACAGAACAGGCGCATAGCGGTACCAAATCGCTAAAATTTCACGGTGTAGGCAATGGAGGCCCATCGGACATTATTTTGCCGTTTGGTGGTCAAAAAGTGTCCGGTAATTTTGAGCTGAGCTTTTGGATTTATGTAAAGTCCGATAACTCCGCTTATTTTAATCTTCAAGCAACAACAACGCCCGGGACGACTTGGACCGAAGACTTTTTATTTAATGCCGATGGCAGTCTGTCCGGTACAAAAATGCCTTTTGTCGGGACTTATTCCCAGGGGCAATGGACTCAATTTACCCTAAAAATCGACTTGGATCATAATATTTGGAAGATATATATGGATGATGTCTATCAAGGGAGTTATATTAACCCGGTGAATAAGATCGCTTCGATGGATATTTACCCTACGAATGGGGTCTCGGATTTTTACATTGATGATGTTTCCTACACTTATGATAGTGCGACTCCTGTTTTGCCGGCGTTGGATGCTTCTTTGGATTTTATAACACTTCGCCCCAGATATTTGGCAGGCACTACCGTCGCTCTTCAAGCTCGTGTGCGCAATGTCGGTACGGATACCATTCATTCGTTTGACATCCACTACCAAGACGATAACGATACGAACACAAAAAGCTATACGGGATTGTCGATTAAACCTTTGGAGACTTATATGATTCTTTTGAATGGGGATTCAACGGATATTCCGGCAGGCTCTATGATTGTTCAGGCCGCTGTCTTAAATGTCAATGGTGCAGTAGATACAGATTCGACCAATAATATATTCAATGGCATCACAAACGCTACTCAACCGGCTCCACACCGTAAAGTGCTTTTCGAAGAAGGAACGGGAACTTGGTGCCCTTGGTGTCCCCGGGGAGCCGTCTATATGGATCGAATGGCGGCAAGGTATCCTGATCATTTTGTAGGAATTGCCGTTCATTCGGGAGACCCGATGCAGGTTACGGGGTATCCTAATGGGGTCGGTTTTTCTTCCTATCCGAGTTTTACGACAGATCGTAGTGGGATTGAAGACTTGGATAATTTCGAGCATTTAGAAGGGAATTTCTTCACGAAAATTGTGACGAATCCGCCGGCAGCCGTTTTTAGTGGCGGTACGTATGATGTGGATTCTAACGAATTGACCTTGATTGCGCAAGCGGATTTTTTGCAAGATGTTTCCGTGCAATACAAATTGGCGGTCATCTTAGTAGAAGAAGAAGTGACCGGTACCGGCTCGGGTTACGCACAAAAAAACAATTACGCAGGCGGTAGTAATGGCTCAATGGGTGGGTATGAGAACTTACCTAGCACGGTGCCGGCTTCTCAAATGGTTTATAATCACGTAGGCCGCAAACTAGTGAGTCCCTTAGGCGGTGTAGTCAATAGCTTGCCGGCGAGTGCTTCTAACGGGGAGTCTTATAATTACCAGATGCCCGTCGCAAAGCTTGATACTGATTGGGATTTTGATAAGTTGCATGTTGTGACTTTGTTGATTTCGCCTTCCGGGAAAGTGGTCAATGCCAATAGCCAAACGGTGGCCGAAGTGTTGGACGCCGTCGTCGCCAATAATTATGTAGAAGCCAATTCCGATTTGGCGCAAGTATATCCAAATCCGATGAGTGACCAAGCTCAAATCTTTTTGAGTCTAAATGAACCATCTGAAGTTAATTTATTGATATTCAATGAATTAGGTCAGTTAGTCCAAAAAGTAGATTATGGCTTCCTTGCGGAAAAAACAAATCTAAATTTGGATGTCAGCCGGCTTCATGCGGGGGGATATACCTTACGGATAAATACCAAAAATACGAGTATTACCAAGCGTATTGTTATTCAAAAATAAGCGCTAGGGAATCACTCTAGGAAAAACTTACAAGCCCAATCCCCATACTGATTTTCGAGTGGGGCTATGGCTTGTGAGTTTTTTTTTGTAACTGTTTAGGTGCCCCAATTTTAAGGCAAAAAATAGGCATTTTTGTGTATGTTGGCGTAGGGACGCACGGCCGTGCGTCCCTACGTGAGAAATTTTTTTGCAAAACAGGCGCAAAAAGGGCATTTTTTGACCAAAATAATGGGTGCCTAAACAGTTACTTTTTTTTGGTATAATTGTAGCTCCATTGGAGCGACCAGTAGAGCCCTTTTTGGGGGCTTTTTTGTGTCCCGGGCTGGACGTCATCTTTGTCGGATCGTAACTGCGACACAGGGTTAAGACATACGACTTTTCGGAATCAACGCAAAGATGATTTATGTCTGCTGCAGAGATGAACAAAACGTCCTAAAAAAAATCCACACTTTATAGAAAAAATCCTACCTTTGACCCGCAAACAATGGGGGCGGAGAATGTGCTTCATTTTTTGTAACTGTTTAGCTACCTGCTAATTTTTGCTAGAAAATGCCTATTTTCTATCTAAAAATGGGGGCATCTAAAGAGTTATCATTTTTTTTCTAACCAAAACTAACAACATCATGATCATTGGTGTCCCAAAGGAAATAAAAACAAACGAAAACAGAGTAGCCTTGACCCCTGGTGGTGCTTTTGAATTAATTAAGCACGGGCATTCTGTCTATGTCCAAAAATCTGCCGGATTAGGCAGTGGCTTTTTGGATGCAGAGTACAAGCAAGCCGGCGCTAAAATTTTGCCCACCATCGAAGCGGTTTATAAAAAAGCGGAGATGATAATGAAGGTCAAAGAGCCTATCAAATCTGAATATGCTTTGGCTCGTGAAGGGCAGTTGCTTTTTACTTATTTTCACTTTGCTTCCGGTAGAGCATTGACCAATGCTATGATGAAGGCAAAGGCGACTTGTTTGGCTTACGAGACGGTTGAATTGCCTAATGGAGCTTTGCCGCTATTGATTCCGATGTCTGAAGTGGCCGGACGTATGGCCATTCAAGAAGGTGCAAAATATCTGGAAAAACCACAGAAAGGACGGGGTATTTTATTAGGGGGCGTACCGGGTGTCCCTCCTGCCAAAGTATTGGTCTTAGGAGGCGGTATCGTTGGAACGCAGGCCGCCAAGATGGCTGCCGGTCTAGGTGCTCAGGTGACTATTTTGGATATTAATTTGGATAGATTACGGTATCTATCGGATGTGATGCCCCCCAATGTCATGACAATGTACTCTAGCGAATTCAACGTAAGAGAAATGGTCAAAACGCATGACTTAATTATTGGTGCAGTCCTTATTCCCGGAGCTAAAGCGCCTAAATTAATCACCAAAGACATGTTAAAGACCATGCGTCCGGGGACGGTATTGGTGGATGTGGCTGTTGACCAAGGTGGATGTATTGAGACTACTAAGCCGACTACACATACCAATCCAATTTATATCATTGATGGCGTGGTGCATTATTCGGTAGCGAACATGCCGGGGGCGGTTCCTTATACTTCTACTTTGGCCTTAACAAATGCCACCTTGCCTTATGCCATCCAATTAGCCAACTTGGGTTGGAAAGAGGCTTGTCGTCGCTCCGAACCTTTGAAAAAAGGTCTGAATGTCATTGACGGCAAAGTGGTTTACAAAGGAGTGGCTGATGCTTGGAAGAAGAAGTTGGTGGATGTCGAGTCTTTCTTGTAAAAGATTGAAGATTAATATAGGATAACCATTCAGCAAGGATGCTTTTGTTTTTTAGCCGGAATGATTCGTGTTGAGTCACAGAATAAGAAGTCGGGGCGAATATTGATTTGGTCCGACTTTTTATATATTGCTCGGAAACTAATTTGGACTCGCCAATTCTAAGGGTTGACGATTCCACCAAAATATCCAAATATGAAAAAGCTAGTTTTGATAATTGCTTTGGTCTGGTTGCAGTTGGTTTTGTTTGCACAAAATATGGACACGACTTATGTTGGTGCCGATACCACAGCAGCCGGTTATAAGCTGGGTCGGAAAATAGGCGATTGGATACCTGTTGTGTTTATTATGACGATTATGCTGTTGTATATTCGGGGTGCTTATCGTCATGGGAACTTGAAGAAGGGGGAAATGGAAGATGTGGATTAGATTCTGTCAACTGTCCGGAAGTTTGGAGATTTTGTTCATCACTTTAATTTCTGACAGAGTGGACTTTTCGGAGCAGGCTCAACGCTTGAACCGAATACAAGCTTCAAGAATAAAATTTGGCAACTTTTCCGGCTATTTCTATAAAACCGACTTTTAGGATTAAGCAAACTTTTGGAAAGTTCATCATTCTTACAAGAAAACTACCTAACTTGTCGCTCAAAACAAGATAAGAATATGCCACTGAACAAAGCCATTTTGCGAAAGCTCAAAAACTTCAAGGGAGAAGTCTATAACGATGCGTTATCTATTGGGATTTATGCGACGGATGCTTCGGTTTATCAGATAAAACCATTGGCGGTGGTGGTGCCGAAGGATGAAGAAGATGTGATTTTGGCGCATCAGGTGGCGTTTGCTCACGACTTGCCCATTTTGCCTAGGGGGGCAGGGACTAGTTTGGCGGGGCAGACCGTGGCCAAGGCGTTGGTGATTGATTTTTCCCGGTATATGACCCAAATTTTGGAGATTAATCCGGAACAAAAAACTGCCCGTGTCCAGCCCGGAGTCATCCACCAAAGCTTAAATCGTGCTGTCCAAAAGTATGGATTGTTGTACGGCCCCGATCCCGCTACGTCCAGCCGGGCCAATATGGGGGGGATTATTGCCAATAATTCTTCGGGCTCGCATAGTATTGTGTATGGTAAAGCGGTCGATCATATTGTTTCCATGAAAGTGGCGCTGGATGATGGGACGGTGTTGACCTTCAAGGATGAAGCCTTGGATTCGGTGGCCCGAAAAGCGGTGGAACCGACCAGAGAAGGGGCGATTTACAAGGAATTATTGACAATTATCCACCAACATCAAGAGTTGATACTCCGTGATTATCCCAAAGTGATGCGTCGAGTGACGGGATACAATTTGGATGAATTTGCCGGTAAAGAAGTGTGGAATTTGGGGCAGTTGATTTGCGGGAGTGAAGGGACTTTGGCGACGATATTGGAAGCGACGGTAAGTTTGGATGAATTGCCGGCCTATAAGGCGGTTTGTGTGGTGCATTTTGATGACCGGATGAAGGCGATTCGGGCGGTTCAACCGATTTTGGGATTTGAGCCGGCCGCTGTGGAGCTGTTGGATAAGTCGGTGATTGATTTGGCTTTGACCAATCCGGCGACGAAGAAGATGGCCGGTTTTATCGAAGGGCAACCCGATGGCTTGTTGATTGTTGAGTTTTATGGAAGTAGTCCCCAAGAGTTGGATGAAAAGCATCGAGTTTTTAAGACTTTTTTGCAGGAGCAAGCGATGGGATATGCCTATCCGTTTTTTCATCAGAAACCGGATGATGCGAGCTTTCAGAATATTTGGGAAGTGCGCAAACAAGGGCTGGGCTTATTGCTGAGTATCCGGGAAGATGCTAAGCCACAGCCATTTATTGAAGATGCTTGTGTGCCGGTGCCCGTACTCGCCGAATACATTCAAAGGGTCGTTGATTTTTGCGAAAGCTTGGACACCCGGCTCATACTCTATGCGCATGCAAGTGTAGGCGTGTTGCATGTTCGTCCGATTCTCGACTTGCGTCAAAAAGAAGATATTGAGAAGTTTAAAAAGATTTCTGCCAAGGTTTTGGAATTAGTCAAACATTATGGCGGCTCGTGGTCCGGAGAGCATGGAGACGGCTTGGCTCGCAGCCCTAGAATTCCTGATTTTTACGGCCCGGAAATATATGGTGACTTCGTTCGTATTAAAAATACTTTTGACCCCAAAGGATTGATGAATCCGGGTAAAATAGTCCATGCAGAGCCCATGGATAGGCATTTGCGCTATGGAGCCGATTATAAAGACCAAGAAGTCGAAACGGTTTTTCATTATCGTAAAGAGTTGAGTTTCAGGAGCTTAGCGCACATGTGCAACGGGATTGGCGTATGTCAGCGCATAGAAGACGGGGTGATGTGTCCCAGTTATAAGGCTTCTCACCGAGAGATGGATTCTACCCGTGCCCGTGCAAATGCCTTGCGTTTGACCTTGTCAGGAGAGTTGGGCAAAGGGGATTTTACATCTGAAGAATTGGAGGCCGTACTCGACCTTTGCGTAAGCTGTAAATCATGCAAGACAGAATGCCCCAGCAATGTCGATGTCGCCAAGATGAAAGCGGAAGTCACCCAAATGCGTTATGATAAAAATGGATTGGGCTTGCGCGAAAAATTAGTATTAAAAAGTGATGCTTTCGCAAAAACATTTTCAGGGGCTTTTGCGGGATTGGTCAATTGGGGGCAATCGCTTTGGATTTTCCGAAAGGTCTTGGAGTCTGTCGCCCAAATAGATGCCAGAAGAAAATTGCCGAAATACGCCCGTTTCTCCCTAAATAAATGGTACAAGAAAAACTACCGGCCTTCTCAACAGCCAACCGTTATTTTATTTGCCGATACTTATATCAATTACCATGAGCCGCAAATCGGAATCGCTATCATTCGCCTATTCACTCAATTGGGTTATCATACTCAATTGGTGGATGTCGGGGGCAGCAAACGCCCGTTGATTTCTAATGGTTTTTTGCGGAAGGCCAAGGAACACGGAGAAGCTTTGGTGAATAAATTGATGCCGCACTTAGACCAAAACGTGCCTATTGTCGTGTGTGAGCCAAGTGCTTATTCTGCCTTAAAAGAAGATATTCCGGATTTGATAGACGATGCGGCCGGCGGGCAAAAATTGAGTAAAAATGTTATTTCTTTAGAGCATTTTGTAGCGGATTGGTTGGCGGCTCATCCGGATGCGCCAAAGTTTAAATCTAAATTATCCCAACATTATCTTTTTGGGCATTGTCATTCCAAGGCTTTGGAGGGGATGGAGTATTTGGAGGCGATATTCCGGAAGGTGGAGGGTGATTATTCGCTCATTGATGCCGGTTGTTGTGGGATGGCCGGGGCCTTTGGTTTTGAGAAAGAGCATTATGATTTTTCTAAGAAGATTTTTGACCAAGACTTGGGGCCTAAGTTGCAGGCAATTCCTAGTACGGCTACGGTATTGGCGACGGGATTTAGTTGTCGGGGGCAGATTGATGATTTTGGGGCGCAGGAGGTGAAGCATTGGGTGGAGATTTTGGAGGTTTGATTTTTTTTGCGGATTTATTTTTCCGCAGATTCTCGCAGATTTTTTTCCGCAGATGTGCGCAGATTTTCTTTCCCGCTGATTTT
>Ga0256832_1002079_pt1 | contig 13663 bp, 14 predicted proteins | sample 134614metaG_FD_190534 | JGI IMG/M metagenome (GOLD analysis project Ga0256832, IMG submission 190534) | Hydrothermal vent microbial communities from Lau Basin, Pacific Ocean - 134-614 | ecosystem: Environmental > Aquatic > Marine > Hydrothermal vents | place: Pacific Ocean: Lau Basin | collected... | reverse complement strand
CCGGGCTTCGGTGAAATCGTCCCGTTCCAGAAGCGCCCCGGCGGCCGCGACGGGCCAGCGCACCAGCTCGATCGCCTCCGGCTCGTCGCCGTCGAGCCGCGAGGGCCGCAGCCCGCGGGCGAGCATCAGATGGGTCCGATGCCCGAAATAGCCGGGAGCCACGGTCACCGTCCGCAGCGTCTCGATGCGCTCGGCCGCCATGCCGATCTCTTCCTGCAGCTCCCGGTTGGCCGTCGCCTCGGGGGTCTCGCCCGGGTCGATCCGGCCCTTGGGAAATCCCAGTTCGTAGCGCTCGGTGCCGGCGGCGTATTCCCGTACCAGCAACAGCTCGTCGCCGGCCACCGGCACCACCAGCACGGCCCCGGCCACGCCTGCCAGGCGCTCGTAGCGGCGTTCCTCGCCATTGGAGAAACGCAGGTGCAGTTCCTCGATCCGGAACAGACGGGACTGCGCCAGGGGGCGCACGGAGAGAATGACGGGTTTATCCTGCATGGGCCTGCGGTATCCTGTGCAATCTCGTCATTGTACATGAGCGGAACCCGCGACCCGTGAACCCACTGCCCTGGCGCGAGATCGACACGGTCCTGCTGGATCTCGACGGCACCCTGCTGGACCTCCACTTCGACAACCATTTCTGGCGCGAACACGTGCCCCTGCGCTATGCCGAACGGCACGGCATGGATGTCCGGCAGGCCAGGGAGAAGCTCGTGCCCCTGTTCCGCAGCACGGAAGGCACCATGCAGTGGTACTGCGTGGACTACTGGAGCGATGTGCTGGATCTCGACATCGCCGAGCTGAAGGCCGAGGTCGACCACCTCATCGCCGTGCATCCGCACGTCATCGACTTTCTCGACGCACTCCGTACCGCAGGCAAGCGCGTCCTGCTGGTGACCAACGCCCACCGGAAGGCACTCGAGCTCAAGCTGCGCAAGACCCGCCTCGGGGGCCACTTCGACCGGGTGATCTGCTCCCACGAATTCGGCCGCCCCAAGGAGGATCCGGCCTTCTGGCCCTGGCTGCAGACCCGCGAGCCCTTCGATCCCGAGCGCACCCTGTTCATCGACGACTCGCTCCCGGTACTGCGGGCCGCAGCCGGTTTCGGCATCCGCCATCTGCTGGCCGTGCGCCGGCCCGACAGCAGGGAACCGGAGAAGAACACGGAGGAATTCGAGGCGATCGACGGTTTCGAACCGCTGGTCGAACAGCTCGCCAGGGAATACCCGGGACGACAAGGGGATTGAGCGACCGATCAGGCCGGATCGCGACGGTACGCATCCCAGTGACGAAACCGGCGGCGGCAGTAGGCATCGACGTCGCGGTCGCTGCGGAAGTGGACGAGAAAGCCCTCCTCGGCCGGCGCGTCGAATTCGCAGTAGTCGTTGTCGTAGTCCCGGCAGATGCCCGGCCGGGTGGCGTAGATGCCACAGCGCCCATCCGGACGCAGGTGCCGACAGGGCGAGAGGAACATGAGATACCAGCCGCTCTCGTCGCGATAGCACTCCACGCCTTCGTGGGCCACCTGCCAGCGCAGGTGATCGAAGTCCGCGTAGGAGCGGGGCGCAGGGATCTTCTGGGTGACGTAGGTGCAGCAGCGCGTGCCGGGGCAGTAGCGGCACTTGATGTCGCGCGGCAGGGTGGCGGGATCGGGACGGCGCATGGTCACCGGGGCCCTCAGTGGCGCTGCAACTGGCCGCCCGACTCGAAGTGGTAGCGCCCTTCGGGATCCGGCCGACCGAGAAGCGACAGGGCCTGGCGCAGATTGTCGTCGGCGTTCCGGCGCGGCAGCAGGCTGCCCTCGATGTGCCAGGTGCCGTCGCGCACCAGCACCAGCTGGCCTTCCAGATCGAGCGGCCCGCCCGCATCGTCGAGATCGACGAGAATCCGCGCGCCGCGCACACCCAGTCGCGCCACCAGTTCCCCCAGGGTCATCTCGACCGGCGCCAGCAGCCGCGCCCCTGTCCAGCGCACCTCTCCTTCCAGTGCCACGGGCCAAGCATCGACCACCAGCACCCGGGAGATCCGTGGGCGGACACGGCCCTCGAGCGCCACGCCCTGCCGTGCCGCCGCCTGTGCCAGCAGCGCCGCCGGCAGATCGCCCTCCAGATCCGTGATCTCGCTGGTGCCCGACAGGCAGCGGCTCGCCCGCGCCTCGAACCGCCCACCGGGCAGGCCGGCGCGCACGTGGGCCGCCAGGCAGCCGAGCAGCAACTCGTGCGGCTGGACGCGCCACTCCACCGGCCCCAGCACGAAGGCGGAGACCTGCAGCCTGTCCACATGGCCGGACCAGAGGGTGCCGAGATAGCCGTCCGCCGAGACCCCGGGCGGAAGGAAACGGGCAGCCAGACGCGCAGGGGCGGTCACGGCCAGGAACACGAGATAGAACAGCAGCAGGATGCCGAGCCAGCGGGAAGTGGTCATCAGGCCTCCAGGGTCAGCCGCACGTTCACGCGGCCGGGCGAGGATTCCCGATCGATGCTCACGGAAGTCACGCGCACGCCGTAGCGACGATGCAGCTCCGCCAGCCAGCGCATCAGCGCATCGAAGGCCACGCCTTCCATGCGAACCCGCACGCGGGACTCGCCGTCCGGTTCCACCCGCCGGATGCCCGGCCCCAGCCCGGCGGCCCGGGCACTCTGGTCCACCACGGCGAGCAGGCTGCGCCCGCCCAGATCGCCGGCGCGGCTGCCCTGACTGCGAAGCTGCTGGATCTCGATGGCCGCCTCCTGCATCCAGCGCAGGGTCTCCTTCTGCGCGGCGACCGTCCGTTCCAGCGTATGCAGACGATCGAACAGGGGCTGGATCGCCAGCAGCCAGAGCAGCAGCACGGACAGGGTGACGGCACCGACGATCACCATCCGCCGCTGGCGCGGCTCGAGCCGGTCCAGCCAGGCCCTCATGCCGATCCCTCCCGGATTCGCAGACGCCCCCTGACCTTGCCGCCCTGTCCGGAGGAGGCCGACTGGATCTCCACCTTCAGCCCCTTCCCTGCCAGCAGCTGCTTGGCCTTGTCCAGACTCTGGACATCGTTGGCATCGACCAGCAGTTCCAGTCGACCGTCACGATAGCTGAGCCCCTGGATGCGAACCGAATCCGCCTGCCGCAACACCTCTCCGGTGCGCGCCAGCAGCTCCATGAAACCGCCGTCCTCGCCGCCCCGGGCCCGACGCAGGGCCTTGAGCTTCTGATCCATCTGCACCCGCGGGTTGACGATCCGCCGGGCATCCGGAAAGGTCTGGCGATAGACCGCCTCGATCCGGGCGGCGAGCTGCTGCTGGGCCTGCTTCAGCCGGTAATAGCGCACTCCGTCGGCCACCAGGGTCACGAGCACCAGACCGGCCAGCACGAGCGCCGCGGCCCGCCATGGCTTCAGCAGCTCGCCCCAGTCCTCGTGGATCCCGAACTCGCCCTGCAGCAGATTGATTCGCTCACGGTTCCCGGCAAGCCCCATCGCCAGATGCTCGAGCGGGTAGTTGGCCTCGCGCGTCTCGCCGGGGCTGCATCCCTCGGGCAGGGGCGGTGGCTCGGTGCGTGCGGCAGGGAACAGATCGATGCGACAGGCCGCTTCGGATTCCTCCGGCACGACCAGGGGCGCCAGCGTCGCCCACTCCTGCGTCAGACCGGCACAGGCCGCACCGTCCGCCCGCCGCAGCACCCAGCGTTCGGGTTCCCACAGCAGCGAGGCTTCGGATCCGTCGCCGGGTTCGGGCACGGCCAGAGGTTCGGGCACCATTTCCGATGCCTCGATGCCGGCGGTCTCCAGGGCCTCGACCCAGGACTTCATTTCGGTGCGGGCCACCGCAGCGACCAGCAGCCGGCCATCGTCGTCGGGCTGGTCGAAGGCGAAATGCAGCGTCTCCACGTCCTGCGTGAAGTGATCCTCGACCGCGTAGGGCACCGCCTTGCGGAGCTGTGACCGGCTCTGGGTCGGCATGTGGATTCGGACCAGCACCACGGCCTCCGCCGGCGCCAGCACCACCACCTCGCGGCCGGCTGCCTGGGCGGCGAGATCGGCAAGCGGCGCCTGCTGCTGGGGTGTCAGCAGCCGCCCCGCGGGATCGACCACGGCGTATTCCGCCGTCTCCAGCCCACCCCGTGAGAGTCTGATCAGCAAGGTTTCCTGCATGCTCATCCGTCTTGTCGTTGTATGCGCTCCCGCATCCCGGAGGACCGCCGCCGTGCCGGGCGGAGCCCCGCCCGACCATACCCGATGCGTGCCGGGGTGCCAAGCAGGGGCCCCATCAGAGCGCCCCCCGCGCGTGCCGGATGACTCGCACCCCGGCTTCCTCCCGCCGCATCACGGCCAGCAGCGGAATTCGCGCGGTTCCGATACGGACATCGGCCCGCAGCAGGAAATATTGACTGGAAACCGAGAGCGCATCGGCATCCAGGTTCCGTCCGGCCAGCAGCTCGAGCGCCAGAAAATCCTGCACGGTGGCGAATCCCTCGTCCCCGCGCGCCTCGACCAGCTGGGCAGCTTCCTGCGCGGTGAGCGTTTCGTCGAGCATCCGCAGCACCGCCGGCGAGGCCGTGTTGACATTCAGGGGCGTGGGGGTGGGCAATGCCGTCAAGACGGACGCCAGCTTGCGCCAGGCGGCCTCGTCCACGCCCCGGACGAGCCGCAGCTCGCTCAGGCTGGTCATGGCCCGGTTGGCTGCGCGGTAGGGCGGATCGAGAGCGAGGTAGTCATAGTCCTCGGCCCCGCCGGGAAAACGGGCCTCGAGGTCCGCGTCCAGCCAGTCGGCCACGGCATTGGCGAGCTCGAGCGGCAGATCGAGCGTGGCCAGCAGCCGGCGGAAGCGTTCCAGCTCGGTCGCGTCGATCCGACCCTCGGGCGTCAGAAGGTTGTTGATGTTGTAACGCCCCTGCAGATCCTCGATCCGGCCGCTCACCTGGCCGCCCTCGACCAGGATCGGCGGCAGTTCGCGCGCCCAGTCCTCGCCGGGATGATCCACGTTGTTGTCGAGCTGGTCACGTCGCAGCAGGCGCACGGCCCAGGCCTCGACGCCGTCGGCATAGGCGAGCGCCTGGTTCGTGTTGAGGAAGGTGGCACTGCGCCGCACGTCGATCTGCTGGCGCGAGGCCAGCGTGACGGCGGCCAGGGTGGCGAGCGCCACCATCATGAGCGCGGTCACCAGGGCCACGCCGGCCTGCTTCAGCCCGCCAGGCGGAACAGCCATCGCAGTTCTCCGAAACCGCCGGTCTCCAGACGCAGTTCCACGGCCAGCGGGCGGGGCGGCGGCGCCTCGGGATCCCGGTCGAGCGGGGGCCACTGCTCCTGCCAGCGGCGCTGTTCGTCGAGCACCCGGATGCGGACCTCGTCGACGCCTTCGAGCAGGGGTTCCTCGACCGGCGCGCTGTCCTGAGCGCGGTCGAGCACCGTCCACCAGCGCCGATAGAGAATGCCGTCCTCGAGCCGGTAGGCCACCCGCTGCAGCGTGCTGCGCGCCTGGCCGAGCGGATTGTTCCATCCGCCCCGGGTGAATTCGATCAGCAGTCCGTCGGGCGTGGCCAGACGGAGCGCGGGCGCCGAATCCCCGTATTCGTTGCGGACGGGGCGGTCCACGTAGCCCTCGATATCACGCTCCAGCCACAGCCAGGCCATCTGCAGCGAACGCAGCGCCTCGGCCCGGGCCTCCATGCCGTCGGTGGTGCGCAGCATGGTGTTCAGCCCGCCGTAGGCCATGGCCGCGACCAGCGCGAAGATCGACAGGGCGATCAGCAGTTCGAGCAGCGTGAAGCCGTGCGTGCGGTGACGATTCATCCCTTCTTTCCAATGAAACCGGCCAGCCGGGCCACGGGAGCCGCCTCGTCACTGTCGCGAGCATGCCAGACACGGATGTCGACGCGCCGCACCTCCGTGTCCGGCGTGGGGGATATCTTCGCTTCCCAGCGCCAGCGCCGGCCCGCCATTTCGACCTCGTCCGAGCGGGTCCCGGTCGCGGGCCAGTCCTTCTCGAGCTGAAAGATCGTCAACTGGTTTCGCGCCACCCAGGTGGCCAGCGTCCTGTCCTGCAGGTAGGCCTGATTGCCGGTGTACTGGCTGCCGGCCCGGATGATGGCCAGCATGGCCAGCGCCAGTACCGTGACGGCCACGAGCACCTCGATCAGCGTGAATCCAAGATCACCCTGCGGCGTCTTCATTCCACCGGCGACCACTCGACTTCCCCCAGCAGAGTGGAGCGGACACGGTAGCGATTCGGGCTGCCGACGGCGGAGAACTCCGCCACGAAGGGCGACATCTCGCCGCTGGAGAGCAGCAGGATCTCCGGCCTTTCCGGAACCGCCCCATCCTGCTTTTCTTCCTCCTCGCGGGCGTCGGACTCGCCGCCCGGGAGCACCAGCGGCCGGCCTTCGAGCTCCAGATCCACACGGGTGCCCTCGTCGAAGCGGCGCTCCCGAAACACGGGGTCACCGACCGGCACCCACTGCTCGCCGTCCAGCACGAGGAAGCCGTACCCTTCGGCATCGAGGCGCACGCCCCACTCCTCGGATCGCAGGATGGCCTGCTCGTCGGCCAGCTGGATCAGGGCGGCGAAGCGGCGGGATTCCTCGCGCAGCGCATCGCCGCGGCGGTCTCCGCCGACGTTCAGCGTGGCCATGGCCAGCACGATGCCGATGATGGCCACCACCACGAGCACCTCGAGCAGGGTGAAACCGCGACTCCCTCCCGGGCCGAGGCGCATGCCGGCTGCTCAGCGCAGGTTCCAGTTGCCGATGTCGTCGTCGCTCGGCACACCGTCCGGGCCGAGCGAGTAGAGATCGACCGCGCCGTGCTCGCCGGGGCTCAGGTACTGGTAGGGCCGCCCCCAGGGATCGAGCGGCACCCGGTCGATGTAACCGCCCTCCTTCCAGTTCGGCGGCTCGGGATCGGACGGCTTCTGCACCAGCGCCTCCAGGCCCTGATCGGTGGTCGGGTAGCTGTAGTTGTCGAGCTTGTAGAGATTGAGCGCGGATTCCAGGGCGCGGATGTCCTGTCGGGCCTTGGTGATCCGCGCCTGTTCCGGACGGTCCATGACCCGCGGCACCACGATGGCCGCCAGAATGCCGAGAATCACGACCACCACCATGATCTCGATCAGCGTGAAGCCGCGCGCGGCGCGGGCGTTCGAACAGGTATGCCTGAACTGCATCGGTTTCCCTCTGTGTGTTGCAGGGCGGCGTTTCGACCGCCCCCTGTGCTATGATCTGCCGCCGGTCGCGACAGTCCTTTCCTCGACCGGTTTCCGGCCCGCAGCAGCCAGCCGCGATCAGGGTATTTCATGATGGATATTCGGCAGGAACTTGTACAGGTTTATCGCTGGCTGCGCCAGTACGGCCTCAACGATTCGCACAGCGGCAACGCCTCGGTCCGAGTGGAGGACGAATTCTGGATCACGCCCACCGGAGCCTGCGCCGACACCCTGGGCGTCGACGATCTGGTCCGCTGTCCCGTGACGGGCGAGCTGCCGGAACGGGCCTCGCTGGACGCGCCGCTGCATCGAGCCGTCTACCGGGCCTGTCCCGGGGCGCGGGCCGTGCTCCACAGCCACGGGCCGGCGAGCATCGCCGTCACGCTCGACGGCAGGGATTTCCGCCCCGTCGATTTCGAGGGACAATACTACTTCCGCCAGGTTCCCGTCATACGCATGCCGTATTCCGCCTATGTCGAGCGATCGCCGGAAGCGGTCGCCGCGGTGCTGAAGGCCCATCCGGTCGCCGTCGTGTGCGGTCACGGCGTCTACGCCGCCGGCGAATCACTGGATCGGGCCTACAAGTGGACCTGTTCCCTGGAGTCCAGCGCCCGTCTCTGGCTCCTGGCACGCCAGGCGGGCACCCTGGACAAGGCGCCGGAGCCCTTCCCGGCGACGACAGAGGCGCAACCATGAACGAACCGGCCATCCATCGCGAGGTACCGGTGGTCGTGAGCATCGCCGGCAACGATCCCAGCGGCGGCGCCGGGCTGCAGGCCGACATCGAGGCGCTGGGCAGTCACGGCTGCCACGCAGCGCCGGTGGTCACCTGCGTGACCGTGCAGGACACCCGCGAAGTCAAGCAGGTGGTGCCGCTGGACGGGCTGCTGGTGGCGGAACAGGCGCGCGCCGTGCTCGAGGACATGCCGGTGGCCGCCTTCAAGCTGGGGCTCCTGGGCAGTGTGGACATCGTCGAACACGTCCATGCGGTGCTGGTGGACTACCCGGAGATCCCCGTGGTCATGGACCCGGTGCTCGCCAGCGGCGACGGCACCCCCCTGGCCGACGAGGAGACCCTCGAGGCCATGCAGGCACTGCTGCTCGAGCACGTGACCGTGCTGACGCCCAACAGCCACGAGGCCCGCCTGCTCAGCCCCGAGGCGGACAATCTGGACGCCTGCGCCATGGCCCTGCTGGAGCGCGGCTGCGAGTTCGTCCTGATCACGGGCACGCACGAGAACACGCCCCATGTCGACAACCGCCTCTATGGCAATCACCGCCTGCTCGAGGTCTTCACCTGGGAACGGCTGCCGGGCGAATATCACGGCTCCGGCTGCACCCTGGCCGCCAGCATCGCCGGGCTGCTGGCCCAGGGGCTCGAACCCTTCACCGCCATCCACGAGGCCCAGGAATACACCTGGGAGACGCTGCACCATGCCTACCGGGTCGGCATGGGGCAGCAACTCCCCAACCGCCTGTTCTGGGCCCGTGTCGAGTCGGACTGATGCGGGCCGGGCTGCGCGGCCTCTATGCCATCACCGATCCACGGCTCACCCCCGGTGAGGCAATGTTCGCCGCGGTCGAAGCCGCCCTGCGCGGCGGGGCCCGCATCCTCCAGTACCGCAACAAGGCGGCGGACGGCGCAACCCGTCTCCGCGAGGCCGGCCGACTGAGCCGCCTGTGCCGCGCGCATGGTGCCCTGTTCCTGGTCAACGACGACCCGGCGCTGGCGCAGGCGGTCGGCGCCCACGGCGTCCATCTCGGCCGGGACGACCCGGACGTCGCCCGTGCCCGCGACCTGCTCGGCCCCGAAGGCATCGTCGGCGTCTCCTGCTACAACGAGCTCGAGCGGGCCCGCGCCGCCGCGGCCGCCGGAGCAGACTACGTGGCCTTCGGCCGCTTCTTCCCCTCGCACACCAAGCCCGAGGCCGTGCAGGCGCATCCCGACCTGATCCGGCGCGCGAAGGCCGAACTCGGCCTGCCCGTGGTTGCCATCGGTGGCATCACCCCGGAAAATGGCCGCACCCTGATCGAGGCCGGCGCCGACATGCTGGCCGTCATTCACGGCCTGTTCGGCCAGCCCGACGTCGAGGCGCAGGCGGCGCGCTATGCACGGCTGTTCGAATCGCCGCCCGGAAGCTAGCCCGCGTGCGACACCACGCCCAGTGAAAAAATCACCAGGGCAAGGCGCGGAACCCGGAGCGGCCCTGCCGCCCATCCGGGATCGGCGCCGGCGAGGGGCCGCGCGGGCGACTCGCCGCAGCCGAGCATCGCAGGGAGGCGGCGGAAAAAGCGAGGGCTGTCCGAGCCTCGCCCGGCGAGGCGAGTTCCCGAGCGCGCCGCCTCCCGAGAAGCGCAGGGCACCCGAAGGGCAAGGCGCGGAGCCCAGAGCGGCCTGCCGCCGGCCCATGGCGGCAAACCGCAGAGACACTGGTTCCAGCTTGAAGGAGAACTCTCCATGACCCGATCGCACGAGCTCTTCCAGCGCGCCCGGCGCCACATCCCGGGAGGCGTCAACTCCCCCGTCCGGGCCTTCAAGGGCGTCGGCGGCGAGCCCGTCTTCTTCGAACGCGGCGAAGGCCCGTACCTGTGGGATGTCGACGGCCGGCGCTACATCGACTACGTCGGCTCCTGGGGCCCCATGATCCTCGGCCACGCCCATCCCGACGTGGTGGCCGCCGTGCAGGAGACGGCGGCCAGGGGCCTGGGTTTCGGCGCACCCACCGAGATCGAGATCGAGATGGCCGACCTGGTCTGCGAGCTGGTCCCCTCCATGGACCTGGTGCGCATGGTCAACTCGGGCACCGAGGCCACCATGAGCGCCATTCGCCTGGCGCGTGGCTTCACGGGGCGCGACAAGATCGTCAAGTTCGAGGGCTGCTACCACGGCCATTCCGACTCCCTGCTGGTCAAGGCCGGCTCGGGCGCCCTCACCCTGGGCGTGCCGACCTCGCCCGGCGTGCCCGTGGCGCTCGCCGAACACACCATCACGCTGGAATACAACAACCTGGACCAGGTCCGCGAGGCCTTCGCCCACGTCGGCGGCCAGATCGCCGCCGTCATCGTCGAGCCCGTGGCGGGCAACATGAACTGCGTACCGCCGGCCCCCGGCTTTCTCGAAGGACTGCGCGAGATCTGCGACCAGTACGAATCCGTGCTCATCTTCGACGAGGTCATGACCGGCTTCCGGGTGGCCCTGGGCGGCGCCCAGGCCCTCTATGACGTGCGCCCCGACCTCACCACCCTGGGCAAGGTGCTCGGCGGCGGCATGCCGGTGGGCGCCTTCGGCGGCAGGCGGGAGATCATGGAACAGATCGCCCCGCTCGGGCCGGTCTACCAGGCCGGTACCCTGTCGGGCAATCCCGTCGCCATGGCCGCCGGGCTGGCCACCCTGCGCCATGTCATGCAACCCGGCTTCCACGAGGCGCTGGCCGAGCAGACCCGACGCCTGACCGACGGGATCCTGGAACGGGCGGAACGCCACGGCGTCCCGATGACCGCCAACGCCGTGGGCGGCATGTTCGGCCTGTTCTTCACCGACCGGGATGAGGTGCGCAACTTCTACGACGTCAGCCAGTGCGACATCGACCGCTTCCGGCTCTTCTTCCACGGCATGCTGGAGGCGGGCGTCTACCTCGCGCCTTCGGCGTATGAAGCCGGATTCGTCTCCGCGGCGCACGGCGATGCGGAGATCGAGGCCACCCTGGAGGCGGCCGACCGCGTACTGGCCACGCTCTGATACCTCCCGGCCATGCTGGCCGAACTCCTGCAGCAGCTGATCGCCTTCATCGGCCAGCACCCCTACTGGGCGCTGGCCTTCGTGTTCCTGAGCGCCCTGCTGGAATCGCTCGCAGTGGTCGGGCTGTTCGTGCCCGGCGCCGTGGTGATGTTCGGCATCGGCGCCCTGGTGGCCACGGGCGCGCTGGATTTCTGGGCCGTCTGCGGCTGGTCCATCGCCGGCGCCGTGGCCGGCGACGGCATCAGCTTCTGGCTCGGCCGGCACTACCATCAGCAACTGCGCGAACTCTGGCCCTTCCGTCGCCACCCCGAACTGATCGAGCGCGGCACGGCCTTCTTTCACCGTCATGGCGGCAAGAGCGTGGTGCTGGCGCGTTTCGTCGGGCCGGTGCGTCCCGTCCTGCCGGCGATTGCCGGCATGCTGGACATGCCCCCCTGGCGTTTTCTCGCGGTGAACGTGCTCTCGGCCTGCCTCTGGGCGCCCGCCTATCTGCTGCCGGGCGTGGCGTTCGGCGCCTCGCTGGAGCTGGCCTCGGAGGTCGCCGGCCGGCTCGCCATCCTGCTCTTCCTGCTGCTGGCCTCGGCCACGGGGCTCTTCTGGGGCATGCGCCGACTGGCGCTGTGGCTGCAGCACCACGTCAATCGGGTACTGGACGCCATCGGCCGCTGGGCCCGCAGGCATCCCCGCCTGCAGCCGCTCGAGGCCGCCCTGCTGGAGCCGGATGCGCCGGAGTCGCGCGGCCTGTTCGTGCTGAGCCTCTCGAGCGCCGGGCTCTTCGCCCTGCTGGCCTGGGTTCTGCGCAGCGCACTCGTCGGCATGGACCAGAACCTCCACGCCTTCCTGCAGGGACTGCGAACGCCCCTGCTCGACGAATTCCTCGTCGTCTTCACGCAACTGGGCAACGCCCGCATCGTCACCGGTGCCGCGCTCTTGTCGGCCGGCTGGCTGTTCTGGCGCCGCGCGCCCTCGACCGCGCTGCATCTGCTGGCCAGCCTGGCGGCGGCCGGTGCGACGGGCTGGCTCGTCAAGGCCGTCACCGCCGTCCCCCGGCCGACGGCGATCTATACCGGCGTCAGCGCCTGGAGCTTTCCCAGCATGCACGCCACCCTCACGGCGGCCTTCATCGGATTCGTCGCCGTGGCGGCAGCCCGCGCCCTGCGCCCGGAGCGCCGCTGGATCGCCTATGCCCTGGCGGCGCTGTACATCGCCCTGATGGATTTCTCCAGGCTCTATCTGGGCGTCCACTGGCTCACCGATGTGGTCGCCGGCACCGGAATCGGTCTCGGCTTTGCCTCCCTGTTCGGCATCGCCTACCGGCGCCACGCACACGAACGCCTGCCGCTCGCCCACTCCGCGCTGCCGCCGGTGCTCGCGCTGGGTCTGCTGGCCGCCCTCGGGCCGGCCCGAGACCCGGACGCCCTGCTCGCACAGTACCGCCCGGCTCCGCAGGTAACCCGGCTCTCCCGGGAGAACTGGCTGGCCACCGCCTGGGCGAACCAGCCCGCGGCCCGGGAAGATCTCGCCGGCGCCGCGCGCCATCCGCTGACGCTCCAGATCGCCGCCACGCTCTCCTCGGTGCGGGACGCCCTCGCCCCCCTCGGCTGGGCCCCTCCCCGGCCGGTGAACGCGCGCACCCTGCTGCGGCTGTTCGCCACCGGCCTGCCGCTCGAGGCGCTGCCGGTGATGCCGCAGATCCACGCCGGCCACCGGGACCGACTGCGGCTGCTCTACCAGGATCCGGAGACGGGCGGCTACCGGCTGCTGCGCCTCTGGCCCGGCGATCTCGTGCTCGAGGAGTCGAACCTTCCGGTCTGGATCGGCAACGTGGCCCGGCTCGAGGCCCGCACCCTGGCAGGCTTCATGCGCTTCCCCGTGACCGCGGGAGATTTCGAGGCCGCCACGCGCGCGCTGGTGAGGCAGCTGCGTGCCCTCCCGGGCTGGCGGGTCCATGAACGCGCCCGGGAAGACGGTCGACGGGTCTGGCTCGTCGAAGGGCCGGCCTCACTCCCCCCAGCGCACCGCCAGGGTGTGCGCCACGCCGATCCGGTCGAGGATGCGCGCGACCACGAAGTCCACCAGATCCTCGACCGTCTCGGGCCGGTGATAGAAACCGGGACTGGGGGGCAGGATCACCGCCCCGAGCCGGGCCAGCTTCAGCATGTTCTCGAGATGGATCACGGACAGGGGCGTCTCGCGGGGCACCAGCACCAGGGGCCGGCCTTCCTTGATCGCCACGTCGGCGGCCCGCTCGATGAGGCTGTCGCTGGTGCCCTGGGCGATCGCCGCCAGGGTCCCCATGGTGCAGGGGCAGACCACCATCGCGCGCGGCGGGTTCGAGCCGGAGGCCGGGGGCGCCGTCCACTGCCGGGGGCCGAAGACCCGAAGCTGGCCCTCCTCGGCCCCCAGATACTCGTTGAAGAAGCGTTCCAGCTCGCCGGAACGCCCCGGCAGCTCGAGCTCCGTCTCCAGCCCGGCCACGATCCGGGCGGCATCGGAGAGCATCAGCCACACGGCCTCGTCGGCCTCGATCAGGCACTCGAGCAGGCGCAGGGCATACTGGATGCCGGAGGCACCGGTGACGGCGACGGCGATCGGACTCACGTCCCTATCTCCCGGGCGGCCAGAGCATCGAGCAGCCGCTCGTGGATGCCGCCGAAGGCGCCGTTGCTCATCACCAGGATGCGGTCGCCGGATCGGGCCTCGGCCACCACCCGGGCGACCAGCGCGTCCAGGTCGCCGGCCACCTCCGTGCGCG
>Ga0256832_1002078_pt1 | contig 13665 bp, 11 predicted proteins | sample 134614metaG_FD_190534 | JGI IMG/M metagenome (GOLD analysis project Ga0256832, IMG submission 190534) | Hydrothermal vent microbial communities from Lau Basin, Pacific Ocean - 134-614 | ecosystem: Environmental > Aquatic > Marine > Hydrothermal vents | place: Pacific Ocean: Lau Basin | collected... | reverse complement strand
CCACTCTCAAACGAACGGCAGGTAAAGATGTCAGCATATTTGAATCGACCGCAGAACGATTAAGCCAATTTAGCGTGCACGAGCCAAACCGTTTTGGCGAACGCTTTTTTCCTACGCCTATTCCACGACTGACAGAAGCATTGCAATTATTGAAACGCTGTCCCAAGGCATGTGCACTGGTGGAAATAAAAGAAGAGAGTATTACCCGCTGGGGACTTAAAACCGTCCTGGGCCCCCTGCTTAATGCCTTGGAACCTTATAGACAACAATGCGTTTTAATTTCCTATGAGGATGAAGTTTTAGTCTTCGCCCACCAACAAGGGGGCTGGCCTGTTGGTTGGGTGCTTCATCGGTATGACAACAACCATAAAGTAAAAGCCCAGGCAATCCAGCCGCAGTTATTGATCTGCAATGTACGCAAAATCCCCCAAAAGCAGCTTCTGTGGCAAGGACCATGGCGCTGGATGATCTACGACCTTATGAATCCAGAGCTGGCATTGTCCTGGGCTGATAAGGGGGCTGAACTAATTGAAACCGCAGACATTGGAGGTATGTTGAGCGATCCCCGCCTGGTGGAAAAAGCGTGTCATCATGGATTATGATGTTGTAGTCATTGGTGCTGGCATACATGGCGCGGGAGCAGCCCAAGCCGCGGCGGCAGCAGGTTACAAGACGCTGGTTCTGGAACAGTATCCCGAACCTGCTCGCGGGACTTCCAGCCGCTCCTCAAAATTGATACACGGCGGTCTTCGTTATCTCGAGACAGGTCAATTCCACTTGGTTTGGGAGTGTTTACAAGAACGCGCTCGGTTACTCCGAAATGCACCCCATTTGGTTCGCATGGTGCCTTTTCGCATTCCTGTCTTCCCCGAAACCCACAGGCGTCCGTGGAAAATAGCACTTGGTTTGGCGATTTACTCGATATTCAGTTTTAAACCATTTTATTTTATTCCCAAACACCGTTGGGATGACTTAGATGGGCTGCGCAAACAGGATTTGCAGGCATTATTCAGTTACTACGATGCCCAAACGGACGATGCCCTCCTGACTCGAGCGGTGCTGGCTTCAGCGGCATCATTGGGCGCGGAAATCTATTTTCAAGCATGCTTCGAACATGGCGAAGTTTATGATCATGGCTGCACTCTGGATTTTTCAACCCCGGAAGGACGGAAGCAAATCAAAACACGGGTGATCATAAACACTGCCGGCCCGTGGGCCAATGAAGTATTGGCTAAAATCATCCCACCTCAAAGACCTTATGCCATCGATTTAGTCCAAGGCACCCATATTCAGATTCCAGGCCATTTGAAACATATTTATTATCTGGAAGCCCCTCAGGATCAAAGAGCTGTCTTTGTCATGCCTTGGCGGGATAATATTCTTGTAGGGACAACGGAAACTCCGTACCAAGGAGATCCTGCCCAAGTTACGCCTCTGCCCCAGGAAATTGAATATCTGTTGGCTGTCTACAACCACTATTTCGAGGAATCAAGAGCTCTGGAAGATATTCAGGAAAGTTTCGCCGGGCTTAGAGTTTTGCCTGCGGGAAAGGAAGGCGCTTTCTCTCGGCCACGGGAAACCATATTTTGGGTTGACCGTTCAACACAGCCACGTCTTATAACGCTCTATGGAGGAAAACTGACTGCCTACAGGGCGACCGCAGAAAAGCTCATTAAAAAACTTAAAAAATCTCTACCTAACCGTAAGCCTATTGCCGATACCAGCAAGTTAGCGCTGCCCCGAATAGACTAAGTGAAAGGGTCGATCCTGAGAGACTTTTTGGTATTCGGGCAAATCCACCTGGATCATAAAGTATTCCGCCCGCCTACCATCGGATAATTTAACCACGGAATTATAGGAGCGCACTTCCCCTCGATCAAGCACGTCCAATGTCGGCAATCCATTTTCGTCAAGCCCGATACTTGATGAGCCTACTTGAATCCCCAGGCGATCAAAAAAAAGGATTTTGACAATGGGATGAATCGCCGTCAGCGTGTCGTTTTTTAAGGTCATCTTATATTCATAATTCCTATCTTGTTCGTGGCCTATCAGGGTAAAAATGATATTGCGCACGTATTTTTCCTTAATTGGAATTACCTTATCGAATTCCAGCTTATGTAGCGAAGGCAAACGCCCCATGACAAGCTCATCGATTTCTTTTTTTAGCTGGTCCAGCTTGGGCCGCATTTGCTCCAATTCCCGAGACTGCTTTTTTTCTATCATGTTCAGCTCGGTAACTTCCTTTGCATACATGCTTAGCTTAACGGAAACAAACATCAATACTGAAAAAAGTATTCCAACAGCCGTCCACAATCCATAGATCAATTTGGTCCGTTTTCTGTGAGAATGAGAAGATCTGCGTGATACTCTGACACGATCCCTTCTGTTTTCTACTGAATTTGATTTCAATGAAGATCGAGATGTGGGGGTGTCTGTAGTTTCAGTATCCATAGAGCTATTTTAAACAAGTTTTAAGGAGTAGACCAAAGCATCAAAAATTAAAAAATACCCGCTGTGTATTTGTAAAGCACTAAATGACTCATCAGCACTCAGAAAGTATCATTATGTGCTCACGAAAAAGCATAATGGCATGAGCAACTTACAATACAGTTATACCAGAATTTTAGCTATGGCATAACCACAAAATTAGGTGTCACACAAACCATTAGCGATATCGGAGAGGTTGGGATAACATTTTTCTAATGCTTAGAAGGTTTCGGCAATGATACGGGCCCGTGCCTTGTCGTCAGGTGCGGAAGAGAGTTTTTTGTAGAGTTCGATGACCGATATGGAAGAAAATACAAGGAATTTATATTCGGTTCATTCTATCATGGAAAGGATTTTGCAACCGGGACGCTGAGGCGTGAAGGAGTTATAGTCAAATCTGGTGTATCAGGAATGGCTAATCAGGCGGCATTCCTGTTCTCCTCGGTGTGTTCGTTCATCTCGCTTATCTCGATGCCATCTTTGAATTTCACGCCCTCGATGAACTTGGCAAGCTGGTCAAATCCGCGGATGCGCCGCCACCTTTTCTCGGCACACATACCCAGCTTGTAGATCATCACTAGCATGGTCTTTCTGCTCACGCATCCCCTGGCTCTGTCGGTAAATGTCAAAGTAACTGTCGCCAAAAGTTGAAAATTAATGAATGATATTGAGCTTGTTGACTGAGCGCGAATCATTCTGTTTATCAGGATTTAGGCAGACGTCAGGTTGCCAATCCCAGTTTCTGGTATGTTGACTCCATCGTTTGGGGTTTCGTGCTTTAGCAGCCTCATAGACCGCCTTACGTTGAATTAATATCGCCTGATCTTTAGCGTCATGGCGTTGAGCCGGTGTGACAAATTGAATACCACTATGCCGATGCTGGTGGTTGTACCAGTCCACAAAGCCGCTTACCCATTCCCTGGCAACAGCTATTGTCTCAAAGGGCTGTGAGGGATATTCAGGCGTATATTTAAGTGTCCTGAATAGGGATTCGGAATAAGGATTGTCATTACTCACTGCCGGGCGACTGAGTGACGTCGCTACCCCCAGTTTTTGCAAGGTTGCCAGCATGGTTGCGCCTTTCATTGGGCTACCGTTGTCAGAATGCAAAACCAGCTGCTCGCGTTGAATGCACTCACGTTGGCAGATATCGGTGATGACATCGGCTGCATACTGGCTGGTTTCTTCCTGGTAGACCTGCCAGCCGACAATTTTACGGCTAAAGATATCCATAAACAGGTACAGATAAAAGAATTGTCCTTTGACTTGCGTTGCCAGGTAGGTGATATCCCAGGTGTAAATCTGATTGGGCGCTGTTGCGGTCAAGGCTTTCGGTTTGCTGCGCGAGCGGGGTGTCCGACTGGCATGCCGGTGTGATAATTGATTAGCCGCCCCTAAAACCCGATAAAAGCTGGATTCTGACGCAATATATTGACCACGCTCGGCCAATATCGGTACGATTTGATGCGGCGTACAGTCCTTGAATTCGTCCGAATTAGCGATAGCCAGTATCTCGGCCCGTTCCTCGTCGCTGAGCTTATGGCTCGGGGTAAACTGACGCTGTGTCCGACCATCGACCGGTAGGGTTTCAGGCTTTCGCCAACGCTGCAAGGTGCGCAAGCTGATGCCAATGATCTCGGCGGCTTTTGATTTTCTGGCGCCCAGGCTAACGGCTTCATCAAAATATTCCAGCCATTGTTCGCGTTCTGCAAGCGAAATCATCACGCCTTTTCCTCCCAGAACGCTCGGCACTTTTTTTGTAGCACCAATAAGGCGGCGGCTTCTGCCAAGGCCTTTTCCTTGCGATTTAATTCTTTCTCCAGTTGTTTAATCTCATCCCGTAAAGACCTGTCTGATCGGGATTTCCCTGATTGTTCGGCTTTATCGGCTTTTTTAACAAACTCGTCTTTCCAACGATCAAGATGATGCGGAAAAATACCTTGTTGACGGCAAAAGGCATTCAACGCCTCACCTTCTAAAGCGGCGCTTTCCATTAATAAAGCAAAACGCTCTGCCATTGACCTATCAACTGGGCGTTTATTCATCGGGGTGTCTGTCATAGGCGTTGTTCGAGGTTTCTTTAGCCAGTTTTTAAGGGTAAACAAGTTTACATTCAATTCATCAGCGATACCCTGTATCGTTTTATCACCACGTTGCAATACTTTTGTTATGGCTTGTTCTTTAAATGCGTCACTATAACGTTGGGACATCGTTTAATTCCTCTGTTTTATAGAGGCGACAACTAGTCTGACGCAGGGGGTCAATCAATCCATTACGTGTTTGAATGACATGGTCCTGAATGGATCAATTCGCTGTGGTTTCAAGTTGGCGGACGAAGCAGGACCCGGAGGAAAGCGGAGATATCTGAGGCTTTAATTTGCCAAAGCTTCACTGGCAAGCCGTGTGCCGAGCACCCGACTACGGATCTTGGCGAAGGCAGTGTCGCGCCCGGTTGACGTGTCGTCCTCGAAGGGGGAGAAGCCGCAGTCGTCGGTGGTACCCATCTGCCCCGGGGGTATGAAACGGGCAGCCTGAAGAAGCCGGTCACGCACGGTTTCCGGCGTTTCCACCTCAGGATCAAGGACGTCGATCACGCCGATGAAGGCCCGCTGCCCCGGTTGTAGATGGCGGGCAATGACGCCCAGGGCCTTCTCGGGATTCGGTTCACTGGCCATCTGGAAATAAAAGTTATCCGCTTGAAGACGGAAGAGTTCCGGCAGCAAGTCGGCATAGTCCACGTCGGCACTGTGGGTAGAGTCCTGATCGCCCCCCGGGCAGGTGTGGACGCCGATGCGGTGACGTTCCTCGGCAGAGAACCGGGCCAGCACCCGGTTGTTCAGATCAATGAATGCCCGCAGCAACTGCCCGGAGGGATCTAACTTGACCGCCAGCCGCCCCTCGGTGAAATCAAGCTGCACCCGGTGAGCCCCAGCCTGCAGACAGCCGCGGATGTCCTCCACAGCTTCCCGGACCAGATCTTCCAGAAAAGCCTCTCTCGGATAACCTTCGATGCCTTCCTCAGGATAGAGGAGGCTCAGGGCAGAGGGTGCAATAACCGCCTGCTTGACCGGTACGTGGGCGAATCGCTGGGCGGCGCGCAGATAATTTTCAGCGTGGGTTCCATAACGGAAAGGACCCTCGGTCAGGCGTGGCAAACGGCGGCTATGGCCGTCTGCAAAGACGATCTTCACCCCGTCTGGGGCGATGTTGTCGAGGCCGTCGAGAGGGTAAGTGGCGAAACTGGGCTTGGCCTGCTCACCGTCGCTGATCACCGGTGATCCGGTGGCCTCGAAGCGACGGATAGTATCTCGAAGCGCCTCGATCTGGATGCATTCCAGTTCCTCCCGAGACAGGTCGCCTGCACGAAAAGCCTGCAGGGCGTCCAGAAGCTGTGGTGGTCTTGGGATGCTGCCGATGGGTTCAGTGGGGATTTGCATGACGGGTTCTCTAGTGCTGTCAGATCAAAAAGCCTTGACTTCGTACCCTGCTACGGCCTTTAGCCTGTCAAAGTCGGAGAGATTGCATTATGCCCCTCATTACCATCTTCGACAATCCCAAATCATTACGAAAGGAGAGCGCCATGAATATACATACCCGTTTCATCAAAATTCTGGTGATAATCCTGTCACTGTGCCTACTATCGGTCCAGCCTGCCGTTTCCCATGAAAAGAACCTGCATCGCCTGGATACCAATCCCCACGTCAGAACTCCCATCACCCACGGGTTCTGGTTCCCCAAACTGGTCACCCTAGGTGAAGAATGGTATCGGGGACGACTGATCCAACAGGACGGACATGGCGAAACCGGGGAACTGCCAGACAAAAACGACACTGATGGCCATCTGGGGTTCACAGCGGTCAACGCCACCCGCTGGCTGATCACCCATCACTGGTTCAACGGCGACGATGTTCTGGCAGATGATCAGCTCTATTCCCGCAATCCTAACTGGTTCTTCAATGCTGCAGATCCTGCCGATTCGGTCATGGGGGTCTTCGCCTTGTTTCGCTGGGGAATCATTGATGAAATGACGGCCCGGCTGATGATCCACAGGATGATCAATCGTTATACGGACCAGACCTATTCCATTCTCGGCAATGGTGCCTGGCTTCAGGCGATGGCTGATCTGTCGCAAACAGACTTCACGGACAATAATGGTATAAGGGATGTACCCAATCCTTTGGATCTGCCTCCCGCAGAAGCCATCCGCAACGAAGTCGCCGTGATCATCACCCACCATTTCTTTGGCCGCAATCGCAACAACACCGACCGTGTCATGACCAGAATCTACCCTGATCTGGTTGAAATCCTCATGAAATTCAATAGTCATAAGATCAGTGAGCGGGAAGCAAGGTTGAAGATTGCTGTGCTGGCAACCCGGATGGGTCGAGGAAAACGCCATGGAGATGTAGACAATCGATAGAAAACTCAAGGGCCCAGTCAATCCACCGCTTCCAGCTCCCGCCGACGCTCGGCGGCCCAATGCAGGAACTCGGTTTCGGTCAAGGGAGGACTAAAAAAATAGCCTTGAAAATAATCACATCCCAGGGCGCTCAGAGTTGCATACTGCTCCGGCGTCTCCACTCCCTCGACCACCACTTTCAAACCCAGACCGTGCGCCATATCGACGATTGACCGGATCAAGGTGACGTGCGAATCAGCCAACGCCATGTTGGTCACGAAACTGCGGTCGATCTTGAGCACGTGCAGGGGGAACTGCTGCAGACGGGCCAGGGATGAATGGCCGGTGCCGAAATCGTCGATGGCGATCTTGAAACCACCGGCCGCCAGTTGGCGGACTTGTCGCACCATGAGATCGAAATAATGCTCCATGCTGGATTCGGTCACCTCCAACTCGATCGAATCGGCCGGTTCCCCGCACAGCCGGCAGGTCTCGATGAAGTGCCGGACCACATGCGGCGACATCAGTTGCAAGGGGGACAGATTGATCGCCACGCGCGGAAAGGCGTCATATGCGAAAACCTGTCTTTCGTGCCAGCAGTGCAGATGACGTAAGGTTTCCTCGAACACCCAGGTGCCGATTTCGATGATCTGGCCCCCTTCCTCCGCCAGAGGGATGAACAGATCCGGTGGCACGGCGCCATACTCGCCATTCTCCCAGCGCAGCAACACCTCCGCCCCGACCAGCCGGCCATGAACGTCCACCTGCGGTTGGAAACGCAACGACAGTTCCCGTCGTTCGACAGCGTGAATTAACAGGCCGGCCAGATGCTGTCGTTGGCGAACCTTTTCTCCTAGCGCTTCGCTGTAGATCAAATAACCAGAATCGCTCGTCTGCCGCTTACAAGCGGCCAGTGCCGTTGAAGCCTGCTTCAGCAGGATTTCGACATCCAAGTCCCCGCTCCGGCACCAACCCGCCCCCATGCGGCAGCGAAGGTCCAACGACTGATAGGCATGCTGGAAAGGCACCGCTAAACACCTTTCCAGCCGATGGATCTGCCGCAGAATCGCGGACTCGGGCGCATCCGAACCATGCCAGACCACCGCGAATTCATCGGTACCTGTGCGGACGATTTTTCCGCTCCTGACCGCCTCGCTCAGACGCCGGGTGATCTCCCGCAACACGGCATCCCCGACGTTGTGTCCCAAGACCCCGTTGATTTCCTGAAAATGCGTCGCACTCAACAACAACAGAAACAAATGTCCGCCGTCGCCAAGGCTCTCCAGCTGGCCCGGCAGCAACCCCTTGAGCCAGTTCAGGTTGGGCAGGCCAGTCACTTCGTCGAAGTAGGCCAGGTGATGGATTCTCTCCTGGGCAGCCTTGATCTCCGACAGATCCACGTACAGACCGGCATATTGCAGCGTTTTTCCATCCTGATCCTTGAGAGAAAGAACGCTCAGCCAGTGGGGATGGATGTCGCCGGCCCGGTTTCGGTTCCAGATCTCTCCTTCCCAACGGCCCTCAGCTTCGATCCGGTGCCACATCGCTTTGTAAAACGCCGAATCGTGGCGGCCGGAAGCGAAGATCCCTGGGGTCATGCCGACAAGCTCCTCGAGGCGATAGCCGGAGATGTGCTCCAGTGCCCGGTTGACCCATTGGATCCGCAACCGGTCATCGGTAATCAAAATGCCGTGGCTGCTGTGTATCAGGATCCGGTCTGCTAGTGCCATATCCTGACGGATCCGCCAAGTATGGATCAGCAGCCCGATTAGATCCGCAAAGTCCTCGAGAACCTTGACTTCGTCCTCATCGCAGGGATGATGAACCGCCACGTATAGAACCATGATGCCGACCACCTCGTCCTCCCAGCGGATCGGCACCACATAATGGCCATGATTGGACATCCCCTCATACTGGGTCTCGTGACGCTCGTCCACACAGTCCACATGCAGCAACCGCCCTGTCTGGGCGACCCGGCCGCACAGACAATGTCCATGACGGACCTGGCTGCAGGTGCCGGCGATGTAAGGCGTGAAATTGATTTGGGTCAGCAGCTCCAAACGCTTTTCCCGGGGATGATTGAGGAAGATCCCGCCGGCATCCATCGCCAACCAGGGTAATTGCAGAATGGTTTCCAGAATACTTCGCAGAACCTCCGCCAGACTGTGGTTCCCTAGCTGGGTGTCGATCCCGCCCAAACGCGGCCAGATTTCTTGTTCTGCTTTCATTTCAGACGCTACGCGTTCGCTGCCGGTGTTCCTGATAACGCGGAGCTGAGAGACTTCCGTTCTGGCGGCTCTGAACGGGCCGGCAGAACGGAGATTCGACTCCAGCGTCTTGATAGGCGGCGCCCCGTTTATTCCGTAGACGTTCGTAGATTGTCATGTTATCTAGCCTTCATACCCTTCGGTTAGCCTAAGCGCTGCCGGAATTGTGACTCATCTCTTGCCGGTCTGGCTTGGTTGCTTTCCTTCCCCGTCGCTCAGCTCCGCGATCTGTACCGTTTGTTGGACAAGCCTGGCCCGGATGGATTTGATTATAGACCACATTACCCGGAACGGAACTGTACAAAGGGATGCCATCGAGTATCAATTGACCCTGACCGGCGTTCACTCCGCGCAGCGCTAAGGCACTCAAGCCCCCTCGGATAATGCGCTGTGGACGGCCGTTCATTTTCGCAAGGCGGCCCCGGTCTCTTGTGAAAGGTTGCTGGTTTTTGGATCCTTAGACTGCTGCCTCGATGATCTGCCGCCAGTTCCTTTACCGGCTTCCACCCTATTCATGCTTTCTGGCATGGGTTTGACCGGGCTGCTGTTTGGACAGCATAAAAAAACAGACCGTTAGAAAAGCTTCTGCTTGACAGTAACGGGGAAATAGTTAAAATAACGGATCAATCAACGCGGGAATAGCTCAGTTGGTAGAGCACAACCTTGCCAAGGTTGGGGTCGCGGGTTCGAATCCCGTTTCCCGCTCCAAGTTTTCGATACCGGCCGCGTTGGATGCGGCTTTTTTCATCTTAGGAATCTCTTATTCATTACGAGATTCCTTCGGTACAGGGATGTGCCGACAAAATCATTTGCGCCAAGCAAATGATTTTGTATAAAAAACGAAAATCGCACTTTTTGTTTTTTATATTCTAAGAATTCATGGATGAATTTCTTAGATTCCAAAAAAGAAATGGCTGCGTGGCAGAGTGGTTATGCAGCGGCCTGCAAAGCCGTGTACGCCGGTTCGATTCCGACCGCAGCCTCCAATTCTTGCTCTCCTTTGTTTAAATCAAGAACTTTTGCTTCCAGGCATATGAAAAAGCCCCGGTTTCCCGGGGCTTTTTCTTGGTGATAGTCTTGAGAAAATTACAGGCTGTAGTACATATCTAATTCCACCGGATGGGTGCTCATCCGCAGACGGGTGATTTCTTCGTTGCGAAGGTCGATGTACGCATCAATCATGTCGTCGGTGAAGACGCCGCCGGCTTTGAGGAAGTCGCGGTCATCGCTCAAAGCCTGTAAGGCTTCATCGAAGGAAAAGCATACTTTGGGGATGGCCTTTTCTTCTTCCGGCGGCAGGTCGTAAAGGTCTTTGTCCATGGCGTCGCCCGGATGGATCTTGTTCTGAATGCCGTCCAGCCCCGCCATCAACATGGCTGCGAAAGCGAAATAAGGGTTGGCGGTGGAATCGGGGAAGCGGACTTCAATCCGACGCGCTTTGGGGTTGGCGATAAAGGGCACGCGGATGGAAGCGGAACGGTTCCGGGCTGAATAAGCCAGCATCACTGGTGCTTCAAAGCCGGGCACCAACCGCTTGTAACTGTTGGTGGAAGCATTGGTGAAAGCATTCAGGGCCTTGGCGTGCTTAAGGATGCCGCCGATATAAAAAAGCGCGGTTTCAGACAGGCCGCCGTACAAATCGCCAGTAAAGATATTGGTGCCGTCTTTGGACAGGGATTGATGGACGTGCATGCCGTTTCCGTTATCCCCCACCAGCGGTTTGGGCATGAAGGTGGCGGTTTTGCCGAAAGCGTGGGCCACGTTCATGACCACGTATTTTAGGATCAATACTTCGTCGGCCTTTTTGACCAGGGTATTGAATTTACAGCCGATCTCGCACTGACCTGCGGTGGCTACTTCGTGGTGGTGGACTTCAGTGGTGACGCCCATTTCTTGCAAGGTTTCGCACATGGCCGAACGCATGTCCTGCAAAGAATCAACCGGAGGCACCGGGAAATAACCGCCTTTCAGGCCGGGACGGTGACCGATGTTGCCTTCTTCATAGACTTTTTCGGTATTCCAGGTGGCTTCGGATGAATCCACTTCATAGAAGCAGCGGTGAATGTCAGCGGCCCAACGCACGTCGTCGAAGACGAAAAATTCGTTTTCCGGACCAAAATAAGCGGTATCGGCGATACCGGTGGATCGCATATAAGCTTCGGCGCGTTTGGCCAAGGAGCGTGGGCAGCGCTCGTAACCTTCCATGGTGGAGGGTTCGACGATGTCGCAGCGGATGATCAGGGTCGGCGCTTCGTAGAAGGGGTCCACCACGGCGGTTTCCGCCTCCGGCATCAAGATCATGTCCGATTCGTTGATGCTTTTCCAGCCGGCAATGGATGAACCATCGAACATTTTGCCGTTTTCAAAGAAGTCTTCGTCGATGGTGTGGGCCGGGACGGTGACATGTTGTTCTTTGCCCCGGGTGTCGGCAAAGCGTAAATCGACGAATTCGATTTCCTTGTCTTTTATTATTTCAAAAACTTTGTCAACGGACATAGGTTATCTCCTCATTGTTAAAGTCAATCGTTCCCATTATCGGGGTTTATAGCAATTATTGTGCCGCGGGCGGCTTGTCTTTTTCGATCGGTTCATGGGTGCTTTATTGAGTGCGAGCGAAAGTTTCCGGTGCATTCTGCACTTTTGTGGTGCGATTTTGCTCTTCAGCCATAAAGTAAACTTGAACCAAATCGATAAATTTATACTGTTTCACAGCGTCGCGCAATTGCCGGATGATTTCTGCCGCCGATCTTTCCGGGGTAATGACGGACAAAGGCAGATAAACCTCTACCCGAATGCGCCCTTCCAGATAATGTAAATTGATTTTTGAGATTTGTTTGACGTAAGGCAGATGTGACCAGGCCTGACAAAGTGCCTTAAGCACCTCGTTCCGTAAAGGCAGTTTGCTGGAAGGGCTTTGCTCCAGGTCAAGCTCGGCGTCGATGTGGACCGTCACATCGCTGATTTCTTCGAACTCTTCCAATAGTTTGTCCCGAACCCGGTCGGCAATGGCATGTCCCTCGGAGACGGAAATCTCCGGGGGCACCTGGATATGAACATCCACCAGAGCTTCCCCCGCCATTTGCCGGGTGCGCAGGGAATGCAAGGATTCCACGCCTTCCGATTCCAAGATAGCCTGGTGAATTTGCTTGACGCGGCGGGCGGGCAGGGCGGTATCCACCAATTCCCGGGCGCTTTCGATGACCAGGCCAAGACCGATTTTGGCAATCATCAATCCCACAATAATGGCAGCTACCGCATCAGCAAATTGATAACCATACAGCGTGCCCGCAACCCCAATGAGCACGACAATGGAAGAGACGGCATCGCTTCGATGATGCCAGGCATTGGCGCGCAGTAATTTAGAGCGGGTCCGGTGGGCGATATGAACGGTGTAATGATACAGTCCTTCCTTAATCAAAATGGAAACGCCAGCGGCAATCAAGGCCCAGGGATGAGGATGCCAGAGGGGCGCTTCTCCCTGGAGCCGCCTGGCGGCATCCCAAATAATGCCTCCCGCCAGTGCGGCGAGAAAAAGACCGAGAATGACGGTGGCAATGGTTTCGAAGCGGCCGTGGCCATAAGGGTGAGACTCATCGGCGCTTTGGCCGGAGATTTTGAAGGTGATCAGTATCAAAGCGTCGGTGGCCAGATCGGAAAAAGAGTGAATGCCATCGACAATCAAGGATTGGGAATGGCCGTAATAGCCCGCGATGATTTTTCCTACGGCCAAAAACAGATTAGCGATACCGCCGATCAGGGTAACGCGTTGTTTGGCTTTGAGTAATTCGGCCCGGTTGTTGCTCATTCGCCTAGTTTCAGCAGGATATGAAATTCGCCGTTTTCCTCGCGGCTTTCGAGTATCTGGTGGCCACTGATTCTGCACCAGGCCGGCACATCATTCAAAATCCCGGGATCGGTGCCAATCAGTTCCACCAAAGTATCGGGCGGCAGGCTTTTGGCGGCATCCTGGAGGCGGATGACCGGCAAAGGGCAGAGCAGTCCGCGGGCATCAATCCGATGGGGAGTTATAGCATCCATTCCGCGGGAATTTCGTGGGGTTTCATGGGAGGGACTCTGAAGGAGCGGGTCTGGCCGGCTTGGGTGGCTGCCACTTCCACCATGTCTGCATCGCGCCCTTGGCTGTAGCGGGCGAGAATACGGGCGGCCAATTCCAAATCCTGGTCCGAAGGATTGCCGTCAATCAAAGTCAAAGGACCGCCATGGCTAATGGGTTGCAGATGGGTAAAGCGGTTTTTGTAGCCTTGCAGAAATCGGCCTTCCCCTTCTTCCCGGGCGACAATCAGCTTGAAGTGCGGCGCCGGGCGGATATGGCGGCCGACTTTCAAGAGCATGATATCGTCCAGTTCGTATTGCTTGTTACCGCGTGCTTGCCACAGATCGGACAATTTGCGGGAATAGTTTTCATCGGTTAAAAAGCAGCAGCCGCCGGCGGGCTGGGCATAATCCACAAAGCCGAATTGTTTGGCTAGTTCCATTTGTGGTTTGCGGGTG
>Ga0256832_1002077_pt1 | contig 13666 bp, 12 predicted proteins | sample 134614metaG_FD_190534 | JGI IMG/M metagenome (GOLD analysis project Ga0256832, IMG submission 190534) | Hydrothermal vent microbial communities from Lau Basin, Pacific Ocean - 134-614 | ecosystem: Environmental > Aquatic > Marine > Hydrothermal vents | place: Pacific Ocean: Lau Basin | collected... | reverse complement strand
AAATCAGTATTATTTTTCAGTTTAATATTATTTAGTGTAGTATTAATGTACAGCTTCAAAAATGCAGATAATTTCAATGCAAATGATGGAATTGCAGTAGAGAAAGCAGCAAACTTAGATTTCAACAATACTTCATCTACTTATAAAATGAATATCACTGACAAGTGTGGAGGAAGTTCAAAAGCAGTTAAATCTTCAAGTAAAGACAGTAAATGCGGAGCCGGAAAATGCGGTGAAGGTAAATGTGGCGCAGGTAAATGCGGAGGCGACAAAGCAGAATCCAAAAAACATAGTATTATGGATGCTGACTCCAACGGAGACGGAAAAGTTTCATTAGAAGAATTTTCTGCAAGTGCAACTACAGAATTTCCTAATAAAGATAAAAATAATGACGGAAAGCTTTCAAGTGATGAATGCGGAATGTTTGACAAATTCAATACAAATGGAGATGATTTCGTATCCAAAGAGGAGTTTGCTAAGGGACATACAATGGTATTCAATAAATTAGATAAAAATCACGATGGTTTTGTTACCGCTGATGAAGCTAAAGCATTCAATAAATGCGGAGATGGAAAATGTGGTGACGGAGCAAAAGCTAATGAAAAGAAAAGTGAAGGCAAATGTGGTGATGGCAAATGCGGTGCAGGCAAATGCGGAGGTGGTAAATAAGAAGCATTAGCATAGTTAAGATTTTAATCTAAACTTTTAAGGAGGTTGATCATTATCTAACCTCCTTTTTTGTCTTTTTGACGACACTTTTTGTTATTTAAAACCTATATAAATAATTAATTAGGTTTTTCTGAAAATAAATCTGCATTTTAGCGTTAAAATATCATTATTTAACAAAAATTAAAAAAATCATGAATTTAAAGACTACTAAAAAAGTATTTTTCTTAATGGCCTTTATAGTATTTGGCGCAACTATAATGTTTGCTACTACAAATATTACAAATAACCAGGAAGAGGGAAATAAAATTATCAAAAAATCAAGTTTTAAGTCCAATACGTATCAAATATCTATCAATGATTTTGGAAAATGTGGTGGATGCAAAAAATCCAAAGCAGCTAAATCAAAAGATGCAAAAAAATGCGGTGAAGGAAAATGCGGTGAAGGAAAATGTGGTGCAGGAAAATGCGGTGAAGGAAAATGTGGAGGTGCTAAATCCGATACTAAAAAACCAGGTTTTATGGACAAAGATACCGACGGTGATGGAAAAGTTTCATTTGAAGAATTCTCTGCTTCAGCTAATAAAGAATTTCCAAAAAAAGATAAAAACAAAGACGGTAAAATAACTGCTGACGAATGCGGAATGTTTGACAAATTCAATACCGATGGTAATGACTTCCTGTCAAAAGAAGAATTTGAAGCAGGCCATAAAGCAATGTTTGAGAAAATGGATGCTAATAAAGACGGATTTATCGAAGCATCTGAACTTAAAAACATGCATAAATGCGGTGAGGGAAAGTGCGGTGAGGGAAAGTGCGGAAAAGGTAAATGCGGTAGTGGAAAATGTGGTAGTGGAAAATGTGGAGGAGCCAAATCAGATAATATGAAACATAGTTTTATGGACAAAGATACTGATGGTGACGGAAAAGTTTCATTTGAAGAATTCTCTGCTTCAGCTAATAGTGAATTTCCAAATAAAGATAAAAACAAAGATGGTAAAATAACTGCTGACGAATGCGGAATGTTTGACAAATTCAATACCGATGGTAATGACTTCCTGTCAAAAGAAGAATTTGAAGCAGGCCATAAAGCAATGTTTGAGAAAATGGATGCTAATAAAGACGGATTCATCGAAGCATCTGAGCTTAAAAACATGCATAAATGCGGTGAGGGAAAATGTGGAGAAGGTAAATGCGGTAAAGGAATGATGAAAAAAGCAAAGAAAAAAGGAAAAGGTTGCAGACATTAATAACTTGTTAAACACAATCTACGTAAATATATACCATTAAATAATAATCCGGGGTTAAATTGAATTATCCCCGTTTTTTTTTTTATTTTAGCATTCTGATGAAAACAAAAAAGTTAATAATAAAAAGTACCCATTCCAGACGCCAGTTTCTAACGGGGTTAATCGGTGCCGGTATAGCTATTAATTTACCGTTGATGAATTCCTGTAATTTTTCAGGTGATGATGGCATTTTAACAAAAAGACAAAAAGGAATAGCTGTTTTTACTATGAATTTTCTTTGGCCTGACGGCAAATACGGACCAAATATACAAGAAATACGGGTTTTTGAATATCTTATTTGGATGCTAAATGATAAAAATATCGATCCTGAAGAAAATCAATATACTATTAATGGTTTGAACTGGATTGACGAAACAGCAATGGAAGATTATCAAAAGCACTTTGAAAAACTATCCAAAAGAGAAAAATACAGATTATTGAATAAAATATCAAATCTTGAATGGGGAGAAAGTTGGCTATCTAAGATGTTGAGTATTATCATTGAAGCGATGTTTGCCGACCCTGTTTATGGCTCTAATCCGGATGGTATAGGATGGAAATGGGTTAATCATAATCCCGGACAACCACGACCTGATAACGAAAATAAATATCCCGTAATATTAAACAGAAAAAAAGAAAATATTTTTATAAATTCATTAGGGGAATTGTAAAACCAAATATTCTTGATAATTGATAAATATGGATAATGTAACTACTCAGGTCAAATATTTAGTATAAGCGAAATATAATACGTTGAAACATCGTATTCGCATAATAATATTTCCAAAACTTTCTATTTTGAACCCTTTCCCTCTGTTAAACACTTCGTTGGTTTCACGGGGCAAGTTATTTCCCTTAAAGGGAAAGGATAATTTAGAAAATATCATTATGCTTTCAACTCTCAGATAATCAATAAAATAAACCACCTGAGTAGATACTGGATAATTAAGGGGAAATAGTTAAAAAAATTTGATATGTTGGATTATGTCATATTAAACCATGTTTAGACAAAATATCTCTAACTTTCTCTTCTGATATATCCAAAATATCCGCTATTTGTGAAATATCAAATTGTTTTTCGTACATTCTTATCACATTTTTCTCGATAGTTTTTTCAGATCCTTGTTCAAAACCTTGTTCGAAGCCTTGTTCGATACCTTGTTTTTTATATTTTTCAGCTATAAAATCATAAGTAGTCATAATCTTATTTTTTATTGGTGGTGGAATTTTTTCAATCAATTCTACAAATTTTTCTTCAGGTAATTCTACAATTCTAATAAAGTAAACAAAAAAAGATCCAATTAAGTTCCTGTTAGCATCAGGAAATAGATTCCCGAATATCAAATCAATTTTGTTAATCAATTCTTGAGGGTTATTGCTATATTTTTGTGTTAGCAGTGCAGATGACATAAATGTATTTCCTATATCAACCAATTGCTTGTCTGAAAACTTTCCCAAATCAATAAATACAATTTTCAGTGTTGGTATGTAATCTAAAAAATCTTTTGATATCCCCTCAATCAATTCATTCAATGATTTCATCTTCCAATTTTGCCCACCATGGTAAAATACTACCGGCAAGATAAACTTTAATGGTTTTCCAGCTTTGACTTGTGCGTTATAGGCACTTATAATGTAACCCATCACCTGCAATTCGGTATATTTGTACGGTTGGCTTTTATGTTCAAGCAAAATACTGATATACTTTGATTTCTCATCGCTACCCATTTTGCATTCAAATATCACATCGGCAAAAGTTTCCTTAAGTTCTTCGGAAATAAAACTCTTGTTTACAAGTTTTAATGTTTTTAAATCAATCTTTTTACTTAAATCTTTCGGAAGGAATGTTTTGAAAAAAAATTTAGCATTACTATCATCCGATAGTAAAGTTTTAAAAAATTTATCATGGATATTTGCCGGCATAATTACTTTTTTACGAATATAAGGTATATCAATAAATAATTAATGCTAATATGTTTATTTTTTTCTATTATCTTTACAATTCGGGTAGCTACTCAAAGAAAATCATTTTGACCAATATAAAATAAATATGCCAAAATCTATAAAAAAATATGATATATGTATAATCGGTAGCGGTGCAGGTGCAGGACCTGTGATCTACGAATTGAGTAAAGCAGGGTATTCTGTGATAGTACTGGAAAAAGGTCCGTGGTACAGAACAAAAGATTTTACAAAAGATGAAGTTACTGCTGTCAGAAGAAGTGTTTACACGCCCAATCTAATGGACGAAAGGCACGTTTTGGAGGACATAAACAGCGATGGAGAGTGGATAGGAAGAAATACTTATGATACAGGCAATGATTTCTGGAATGGAAATTGCATCGGCGGCTCATCCAACTTCATGAGTGGTTATTTTCAACGATTCAAACCGGTTGATTTCAGGTTGTTGAGCGAATTTGGGGAGATAGAAGGAGCCAATGTAGTGGATTGGCCTATTACTTATGATGAAATGGAGCCCTATTATACAAAAGTGGAGAATATCGTCGGAGTGTCGGGTAAAGTAGTAAAACACAAGCATTTGGAACCTCGTTCCACCCCTGATTTTCCCTTTCCTCCCTTGGCGGAAAACATTGTTTCCTACTGGATTGATGCTGCTGCTAAAAAGTTGAATATCGATATTATCCCTATGCCAAGAGCTATTTTGTCAAAACCTAAAGATGATAGAAACGCTTGTGTTTACAGCAATTATTGTGGCAGTTACGGCTGTGCTTCGGATGCAAAAGGCAGTTCAAGAGTGGCTCTCATTCACGATGCATTAAAAACAGGGAATTGTACCGTTGTTCCGAATGCAAAAGTATTTCATCTGGAAACAAACGGAAACAAAAAGATAAAAAAAGCATGGTTTTATAATGTAGAAAACAAGAAAGAATCGGTTGAAGCAGATATTTTTGTTGTAGCAGCACAGGCAAGTGAAACTTCCAGACTATTACTGATGAGCAAGAATAAGGAATTTCCAAATGGCTTATCCAATAATGCAGGACAAGTAGGAAAAAATTTCATTTTCTCAGCCGGAGGAGTAGGTGGAGGTGAATTTTATCTTGACAATTTTTCTGAAGATGATGCTCTTGCATTATCAATACCCGGAGTTTTTGTAAACAGAACAATGCATGAATATTATCAATATACCGATCCTCAAACCGGAGAGAAACTAAAAGGAGGCACCGTGGATTTTCTGTTTGAACATGCCAATGCAATGACAAAATCTATCAACCAAAAATGGGATGATTATGGCAATTTAAAATTTGGCAGCAGTTTCAAAAAGGAATTGAAAAGCTATTTTACCAATGTCAGAAAACTAAAATTTGAAGTTTTTGTTGACTGGTTACCTACGGATAATTGTTTTGTATCTCTTGATCCCAAAGTAAAAGACAAATGGGGAGATCCGGTAACAAAAATACGTATTGGTAACCATCCCCACGATATAAAAGTTGGGAAATTTCTTGCTGCACAAGGCGAAAAAGTACTTGAAACGATGGGTGCAAAAAATATTTATTCGGGTATTAGTGGTGCTCCTCCTTCCAATCTTCAGGCCGGAGGATGCAGATTTGGAGATGATCCGCAAACATCTGTTTTGGACAAAAATTGCAAATCCCACGAAGTGGACAATCTCTACGTTACAGATGGGAGTTTTATGCCGACAGGTGGCAGTGTTACATACACTTGGACTATCTATGCCAATTCATTTAGGGTGGCGGATAAAATATTGAGCAGATTATAAAGATATTAAAAAATAGCTATATTTGTAGAAAAGGGTAAATATGAAACTTGAAATACTTACATCTCAACTTATAAAAGCTTACACTGACTCTGTAAAAGAATCTCCTTTGGATAAATTAGATAACTTGAAAAAAGTTGAAATGCAAGTAGATTACTTTCAATTTTATAAATCTGTTTCCTCTGTATATTCTTCAAAAATAGAAGGAGAAGACATAGATTTTGACAGTTACTTCAAACATAAATTTTTAAATATCAAATTCAAACCGGATTACACAAGAAAAGCTGATGATTTGTATGCTGCTTACGATTTTATAGACAACCATAAATTAAATCTAAAAAATGTACAAAAAGCATACTCAATTTTAAGCTCAAAATTACTTCCTAAAAGTCAACAAGGACTTATACGTACAAATCCAATGTTCGTAATTAATAGCGATGATAAAATTGAATATGTTGCAGCAAAACCGGAAATAGTAAAAAGCGAATTGGAAAAATTATTCAGAGACATTGAACTTTTGATAAAAAAGGAGTTAAATCCATTTGAAATATTTTATTACGCTTCTTTGATACATCTGGTGTTTGTAAAAATTCATCCATTCCAGGATGGAAATGGAAGAACTGCCCGTTTAATGGAAAAGTGGTTTTTAATCGAAAAAATTGGACAAAAAGCAACTTCTATTCAACTGGAAAAAAATTATTATCTGAGAATAAATGATTATTATTCAAACATTAAAAAGCTTGGTCTGGAATACGAAGAGTTGGATTACAGTAAAAGTCTTGATTTCTTATTAATGACTGTTTTCGGAATTGATGATAAAAAATAAAGCACATTTTTAAAAATCTACAAAAAAAATATTGCATTGAGTAATTTAAAAGTTTTAATATTGACTATTTCTGTTGGAATATTATCGGGTATAATAATTATTATTGCTTTTTATATATTTCTTGCCAATGGTTTGTCTTTAGATGAAAGCGAAATATTAAAGGATACAAGAGAAGCATTTGTAAAAGAAAAGTTTAATAAAGAAGTATTTGACAGAGCTGATGATATCAAAAAACTCTCTATGTTTCTAATTAGAAATGCTGACACTTTGGTAAGTTCCGAACGAAATATATTGAAAAAAGAATCAAATTTAACAAATAATAAAGGAAATAATAATTGTCATACTTTCAATAATTGTTATATTTTCAATATTTATAAACAAAAATATATAAGTCAATATTTTCCGCCATTTTTGATAGATAGTGTCAATTATTATAAAAACACTTTTGATTATGATAATATTGTGAAATTTGTTTCATTATGTGGAAGCAAAAATACAGAATCAATTAATAAGTTTTTTGGTAATATATCTTTTAAATTATATATAAATGAAAGAGAAAAAATAAATCCAAATTATCATATAGAACATTTGATTCTATACAATAAAAAGATTGAAATCAATAATTCCATAAAATCCATTTGGGATGGTGCTTTGGTCAAAGACACCATCTTAACCGATAATTTGCATTACATCATCAGAATTACACCCTATACCGGTTTCTAAACAATATATCCTGTTGACTTTATTTACCTTCTCACACTTTCCTAATAAACATCAGACCGTCTCTTATTGGCAAAATCATATTTTCCGTTCGGTGATCCCTATTCACATATTTATTGAATTCAATGATCGCATTTGCTGTTTTATCCTCCGGGTCTGTTATTACTTTACCACTCCACAATACATTGTCCGCTATGATCAATGCACCTGAATTTAGTTTGGGAAGTATTTTATCATAATAAAGGATATAATCTTCTTTGAAGGCATCGAGAAATACCAAATCATAAGTTTTATCCAGGTCATCAATGGCATTTCTTGCATCACTATATATCACTTCTATTTTATCTGCCAATCCGCTTTTCTTAATATATCTTTCAATGATATCCTTCATTTCAAGATCATACTCAATAGTAGTTAATTTCCCCGTACTGCTCAACCCTTCAGCAAGACACAATGCAGAATAACCGGTGAATGTTCCTATTTCGAGTATATTTTCAGGACTGATCAGTTTACTTATAAAACTCAGTAAACGTCCCTGAAGTCTTCCTGACAACATTTGGGGCATCAATGTAGTGAGATTGGTTTCCCTTTCCAATTCTATCAAATATTCCGGTATTTTCATTGAATTGGATAAAATATATTCTTCTATTTTTATATTAGTAAAGTTCATTTGTTCTTTGTTTATTTTTCAGATAATATCAATCGAATCCGGTTCATTTTTAAATTTATTTTTCCTGAATTTAACATAAGTATCTAAAAACACCAAAGAAATTATAAATAACATCCCTAAATAAACCATTGCCGAAACCTCCCTATAATCCTTTAGCAACAAAGCAGCCATAATAATTCCATATATCGGTTCCATATTGAAAGCCAGACTGACATCAAAAGCGCTAATATGATTAAATGCCTTGAGATACAAATAATATGCAATAACAGTGCAGAACAAAGCAAAAACAAACATGTAGAACCAGTCTATTCCATGTGGAATTTGATATTTTAGATCAAATATTCCTGAAAAAATCAAGAAAAACAAAGATATTGTAATCACTACAGATGTTAATTGAATATATGTCATCTTCAACTCCTGCCCTGTCACAAGCCATTTTTTATTTAAAATAGAAAATATTGCCCCTAAGATAGCAGCCCCTATACCAATCCATAATCCCTTTTGTTGCAACTGATCAGAATTATAAAAGATCATAATAAATCCCGGAATCACAAGAATTCCCAAGATTACATCTACAAGTCTGAATTTGGCTTTTCTTATAAGCAACGGTTCCAATAATGCCGTGATCAAAGCTGAACTTGATAATGCTATCAATGCCATTGTAGGATTTGATATTTTGATCGAACCATAAAAAAATAACCAGTGTATAGCCAGAATAAATCCAATAAATGTATGTTTTGCAATAGTTTTTAGAGAGAATACTTTCAAAAAAGTACTGATCTTAACCATAAAAACCAAAATCATAGAAGTCATCAAAGATCGCCACCATACGATTGACGGGAAATTCAGATCAATAATATCTCCTAATATTGCAGTGAATCCAAACAGGAAAACGGACAAATGTAAAAACAGGAATGCTTTTTTATGTTGCTCCATTTTGAAAGGAATAAATTTTCACTAAATACAATTATTATAAAATATCATCAAGCATGTATTCGGCATCTTCATTGCCCAATTCTGCAGCGCGTTTTAGATCATGAATATAACCGCTTTTACCCGAATTCTTTTTTGCCATGCCTAAATAAAAATACTTATCTTTTTCAGGAATTTTTTCTTTACCATCTTTTATTTCCATTGATTTCTCAAATAACTCCAACGCTGCATTAAAGTCATATTGATTATACTTCACTATTCCATAATTAAATAGATCTTCTTTTCTCCAGGCAAAATTTGGATTAGAAGGTTCAAATTTTCTTGAAATTAATAGTTTCAATTCAAATTCAGCTTTGTCCCATTCCTCATAAATTATATGAATATTTGCTTTTGCTCTTCGTGATTGCCAATGCAAAGATTGTAATGCAACTGATGTTTTTAACGCAAAATTCAAATGTTTGAGAGCTTCATCCAAATCGTTTTCATACATCAATATCTTAGCTAAACCCAAATGAGCTTCAGAAATACTGTTGTCCAAATTCAAAGATTTTTGAAAATCCTCTTTTGCTTCCTTATAATTCTTAAGCATTATATTAACAACAGCTCTTCTTTCATAAGCTAATGCATTTTTATTGCACTTTTCTATGGACATACTCAGTGCATCATGCGCTTCCTTTTCCTTACCTTCAACATTGATATATTCTTTACCCCTTCTGAAATTAAGAACGGCCGATCTGTCTCCTGTCGGTTCAATCTCTTTGAAATCCAAAACCTTTCCTTCTTCTACTTTCCACATCAAGACCCTGCCGGAAACAGCAAACTGGGCGCAACTTTCAAATAGATTAATAGTATTTTTCCAAACTTTATCAGTATATTTTCCAACATGCCGTGGAATATTTACCATAAAATTTTCATCATCTAAAAACTCCAATTCTTTAAAAACAATATCATTTTTATAATATACAGCATTCTTTTTATTGATAACGCCTACAAGCTTATCATAACTATTACTGTTTAAAAAGTAAAATTTGCCTTGTATTATAACTTTATAAAACATCAATTAATGGAATTCTTAAATTATTAATTGGAAATACTATTTAAAACAAATATTTCCTTACCTTATCTTACACTGAAAATATTGTACCAAAGTACATAATCACGCATTAAATTTTTGATTTATTTTATTAAAAGATAAAAAAACACTAAATATCAACTATTTAAGCTTTTATTTTATCAAAATAATTTAACACTACTAAATTTTCATACATTTATCCCGGTTACATTTAACAAAACTTTTTATCAATAAGTTGCCTGATTATCCAAATTCTTATTAAAGTATTTAATTATAGAACAAAAAAGTTTATTTTTGCATCCAAAAAAGAAAAAATGACAAATACTAACTCAATAAAAGAACTTTTGACCGGAAATAAAAAAGGAGAAACAGTAAATATAAATGGTTGGGTCCGGACTTTTAGAAATAATCAATTTATAGCATTAAATGATGGAAGTACTATTAATAACCTGCAAATAGTAATTGATTTTAATGATTATGAGGATTCGTTTTTAAAAAGAATAAATCCGGGAACTGCAATTGGTGTTGAAGGGGAATTGGTAGAATCTCTTGGAAAAGGCCAAACAGTTGAAATAAAAGCCAATAAAGTAGAGATATACGGTGATTCTGATCCGGAAAAATATCCTTTGCAACCAAAGAGACATTCTTTGGAGTTTTTGAGGGAAATCGCTCATTTAAGATTTAGAACAAATACTTTCGGTGCTGTTTTCAGAGTCAGGAATTCTTTATCTTTTGCTATTCATAAATTTTTTAATGAAAGGGATTTCGTATATATGCATACTCCTATTATCACTGGTTCTGATGCTGAAGGTGCCGGAGAAATGTTCAAAGTTACGACTCTTGATCTGGAAAATCCTCCTAAAAATGAGGAAGGACATATCGATTACAAGCAAGATTTTTTTGAAAAACCTACAAATCTTACTGTTTCCGGACAACTTGAAGCTGAATTGGGAGCAATGGCTTTTAGCAAAGTTTATACTTTTGGTCCTACATTCAGAGCTGAGAACTCAAATACATCAAGACATTTAGCCGAATTTTGGATGATCGAACCAGAAATAGCATTTGCCGATATCAATGATGATATGGATCTGGCTGAAGAACTGCTTAAATACGTTATAAATTATGTATTGGAAAATAACATTGAAGATCTTAGGTTTTTGGAACAAAGATTGATTCAGGAAGAAAAGCAAAAACCTCAAAATGAAAGATCCGATATGCCTTTGATCGAAAAGTTGAAGTTTGTACTTGAAAATGATTTTGAAAGATTGACATATACTGAAGCTATTGAGATTTTATTGAGATCTAAACCCAACAAAAAGAAAAAATTCAAATATGTGATCGAAAAATGGGGTGCTGATCTGCAATCCGAACATGAAAGATATTTAGTTGAAAAACATTTTAAAAAGCCGGTTATCTTAACTGACTACCCTAAAGATATCAAGGCTTTCTATATGAAGGTTAATGATGATAACAATACAGTGAGGGCGATGGATATCTTATTTCCCGGGATCGGTGAGATAGTCGGCGGGTCCCAAAGAGAAGAAAGATATGACGTCTTGTTGGAACGGATGAATAAAATGGGTGTTCCGGCAGATGAAATGCAATGGTATCTTGACACACGAAGATTCGGATCTGCAGAACATGCAGGGTTTGGACTTGGTTTTGAGAGACTAGTGCAATTCGTTACAGGAATGGGAAACATCAGGGATGTAATCGCTTTTCCAAGATATCCTGGTAATGCCCGATTTTAATATAGAGTTTAGTTTTTTCTATATATTTATCTTTGTGTACCTTTGTGCTCTTTGAGCCTTAGTGTCTAAACAAACCAATATAGACACAAAGGCTCTAAGCAGTCAAAATAACATCAAAACTATTTTTTTATATATCTTTGTATCTTGATAATTTATATCATAGAATAAAAGCTATTTAACTAAATGAAATATACCGACAACTACAGACTTAAAGGATTGAGAAAAAAATTGGTGGAAACAGTCAGGTCAAAAGGAATTAAAGACGAAAGAATATTGGAAGCGATAGAAAATATTCCCAGGCATTATTTTATTGATCCTGAATTTGCCGAATGGGCTTACAAAGATACTGCCTTCCCAATAGAAGCAGGGCAAACTATTTCACAACCTTACACTGTTGCTTTTCAAACTGAGCTTTTAGAAATACAACCCAAGGATAAAGTTCTGGAAATAGGTACCGGATCAGGATATCAGGCTGCAGTTTTGAGTTATCTCGGAGCCAAGGTTTACACTATAGAAAGACAAGAAAAATTGTTTTATAAAACCACAAAATTCCTTGAAGATATAGGTTTCGGGACAATCAGGACTTTCCACGGAGACGGTTATCTGGGACTTCCAATATATGCTCCTTTTGACAAGATCATAGTTACAGCAGGAGCTTCTGAAATTCCACAAGAACTGGTCAAACAATTAAAACCGGGAGGTATTATGGTTATTCCTTATGGTAGTGGAGATATTAAGGATATGGTAAAATTGATAAGGTTAGACGATGACAATGTTCAAATAGAAAAACACGGGAAATTCAGTTTTGTTCCTTTCGTAAAAGGGGTAAACAAAGATAAATAATTCCGCAACTTTTTTTTTCTTTACTTAAATACAGAGTAGATTTGAAAAGAAATTGGATAGCACATATTTTTCTATTGGGAGCAGCTTTGATCTATGGAGCAAATTATTCCATTGCCAAAATTGTGCTTGACGGAGACTATATTTCACCAATGGGATTGGTGCTGTTTCGTGTTTTGACCGCATTCATAATCTTTTTTGTCTTCCATATATTATTTATAAAAGAAAAAGTCGAAAAAAAAGATATCCCAAAAATTCTTTTTGTATCATTATTCGGTATAATAATAAATCAAAGCTTTTTTATAATCGGATTAAAGCATACCGTACCGATAAATGCAGCTTTATTATTGACTATGGTACCGATTTTAGTGTTTATTTTTTCTGCCATATTATTGAAAGAAAAAATTAATACAAGGAAAGTCATTGGAGTTTCAACAGCTTTTGCAGGAGTCTTGTTGATCATTCTTAATAAAGGCGATATTCAATTCAGTTATACCAATATGAAAGGAGACATCCTTGTATTTTTGAATTCGGTATCATATGCATTATATTTGGTTAAAGTCAAACCACTATTGAAAAAATACAATCCCGTAACCATTACTAAATGGATGTTTTTTTTCGGTATGATCTTCATCACTCCTTTTGGCCTGAAAGGGGCTTTAAATGCCAATTGGCAATTATTTGATACCGAAGTATGGCTTTCTTTTTTCTATGTTTTAATATTTACGACATTTTTAGCATACTTATTCAACATAATTGCTTTAAAAAGAGTAAATCCTTCTGTTGTCGGTGTATATGTTTACCTGCAACCTGTTTTGGCTACTATCGTTGCTTTGATGATTGGGAAAGACAGCCTTTCCGCCTTAAAGATCATTTCTGCTATCCTGATTTTTATAGGGGTTTATCTGGTAAGCTATTCCGGTGAAAAAGATATTAAGTCAAAAGCATAAAGAAAAAAGTACGCTAAAGCGCACTTGACAAAAATGGCGTGTTACACATTATCCCCCCAAATAAATTTGGGGGCTATTCCTATGAATCGATACCTTGAAATTATTTACCGGAGCATAAGAATAGCCCCTAACTTCAGTTAGGGGGTAATGTAGATACCGGCGAGTTTGAATAGTGCGCTTTAGCGTACTTCTTTCACCCATCAAAAAAAGAGT
>Ga0256832_1002076_pt1 | contig 13668 bp, 10 predicted proteins | sample 134614metaG_FD_190534 | JGI IMG/M metagenome (GOLD analysis project Ga0256832, IMG submission 190534) | Hydrothermal vent microbial communities from Lau Basin, Pacific Ocean - 134-614 | ecosystem: Environmental > Aquatic > Marine > Hydrothermal vents | place: Pacific Ocean: Lau Basin | collected... | reverse complement strand
CAACGACGGCAACGACGGCAACGACGGCAACGACGGCAACGACGGCAACGACGGCAACGACGGCAACGACGAAACGAGCCCCGACCGCTTCGCCGAGAACAACACCTACGAGACCTCCGTCGTGGTGCCCGGCAAGCCCACGGTGCTCTACGTCGAGGGCGCCCGCGGGCGCGCCCAGTACCTGGCCCGGGCCCTCACCGCCGGTGAGTTCGACGTGGACGTGCGGAGCCCGCGGGCCATCCCGACGAGCCTGCGTGAGCTCGAGCGCTACGACTTCTTCATCCTCAGCGACGTCAGCGCCGACCAGGTCAGCCTGGCGCAGATGGACGCCATCGAGCGCTACGTCCGTGACCTCGGCGGGGGCTTCCTGATGGCCGGCGGGGAGCGAGGTTTCGGCCTGGGCGGCTGGCAGGGCACGCGGATGGAGCGGCTGCTGCCGGTGCGCATGGACAGCGAGCGCCGCCGGGACCAGCCCTCCCTGGCCCTGGCTCTGGTGATCGATCGCTCCGGCTCCATGAACGGCCAGAAGCTGGAGCTCGCCAAGGAGGCCGCGAAAGCCACCGCCGAGCTCCTCAGCGGCGACGACTACATCAGCGTCGTCGGCTTCGACACGCGCCCCGAGCGCATCGTACGTATGCAGAGCGCAGGGAACCGCCTGCGCATCCTGCGGGACATCGGACGCCTGCGGGCCTGGGGGGGCACGGCCATCTTCCCCGCCCTCGACATGGCCTACCAGGACCTGGCCGTGACGCGCGCGCGGGTCAAGCACGTCATCCTGCTCACGGACGGTCAGGCGCCGGAGCGCGGCATCACGGAGCTGGTGCAGGTCATGCGCGCCGAAGGCATCACCGTGAGCACCGTGGGGCTCGGCTCCGACGTCAACCGGGAGCTCTTGCAGTCCATCGCGAGCCTCGGCGGCGGTCGCAGCTACCTGACGAACGACCCGCACAACGTGCCCCGCATCTTCATGCGCGAGACAACCACCGTCGCCCGCTCGGCGGTGGTCGAGGAGTACTTTCAGCCGCTCGTCCATCACCGCGCCGACTTCCTGCGGGGGGTCCCCATCGAGGGGGCGCCCTTCCTCCACGGCTACGTTGCGACCCGCGCCAAGCCCGCCCCCGCGCAGGTGGTCCTCGCCTCGGAGCTCGGCGAGCCCATCCTCGCCCGCTGGCGGGTCGGGCTCGGCTGGGCGCTGGCCTGGACCCCGGACGTGAAGAACCGCTGGTCCGTCGAGTGGATCCGCTGGAGCGCCTTCAGCCGCTTCTGGGCGCAGCTCGTCCGCGAGCACATGCGCCACAGGCGCCGCCAGCGCCTCGACATGCGCGCGTGGGTGCTCGGCGACGAGGTCCAGGTCGTCGTCGACGCCATCGGGGCCGACGACCGCTTCCTCAACGGCCTCGACTCGATCTTGAAGGTCGAGGGCCCCATGGGCGCGCGCCGGGCGCGGGAGGGCGAGACCGACCCGCAGCTCCGCCGCACCCGCGAGATGCCGCTCCGCCAGACCGCACCGGGGCGCTACGAGGCGCGCTTCCCCCTCGACAGCTACGGCAGCTTTGTCCTGACGGCGCTCCACCGCCGGGACGGCCGGGTCGTCGCCGAGAGCGCCGCGCAGCTCGCCAACCCCTACCCGGCCGAGTACCGGACCCTCGAGCCGGACGAGGTGCTGCTCGACCGCGCTGCGGCGCTCACCGGCGGGAGCGTGGACCCGGCCCCCGCCGAGGTCTTCGACGCCCACGACGAGACGATCCGCGCCCACGAAGAGCTGTGGCCCTGGCTCCTCTACCTCGCCCTCGGGCTCTTTCTCCTCGACCTCTTGCTGCGCCGCGTGCGGCTCTTCGACCGAGACTTTCGGCAGGCGGCCTGATGCGCTGCGCGGGCGTCGCCGCGGGGTCCACGCTCCGGGCGCGACCGGCTCGGTGCGGCAGCCCACGGCGCGCTGTCATGCTACGGTCTGAGCCTGGCCCGCAACAGCGCTGCCGGGCCCCGACGAGCCGCGAGGGAGGCACGGAACGATGAGGACGAATGCGGGGAGGGCGAGCCTGGGGCTGCTGACGCTCCTGCTGGGGGGCTGCTCGCTGCTGGTCGACGCGAAGGCCTACAACGAGGGCGGAGACGAGGACGCGGCCGTGGACAGCGGGCTGCTGGACGCCGGAACGGACGCCACCGACAGTGGCGGCACGGACGCGGCAGCGGACAGCGGCGGCACGGACGCCGGCCCCCCTGGCTGCGACTGCGGCGACGGAGAGATCTGCCTGGTCGGCGGGTACTGCGTGTCTACGACGGGCTGCCCAGGCCCGGAGGCGCCCTCCTGCGGGGGAGCTGGGGAGGGAGGCGAGCTGCCGCCCATCCGCGTCTTCAGCGTGGGGACGGGTCACCCCACAGCCCCGACGAGGCCGAGGCCGGAGCTGCACCTCACCGAACGCCCCGACACGAACCGGGGCTGGGCGATCTTCTGGCGCGGTGGGGAGCAGGCAAGCGCGCGCGTCGCTCTGGTGAACGCCGGCGACGGCGGCTGCTACGAAGCACAGCTCGCGTTTCTTCTCCAGTGCAATGATGGTGGTTCGCCCCCAATCGGCCAAGTGAACTACCTGGACGTTCGGACCATGGGCGACGCAGGAACCGCCCTCGCCACTGAGAAGCCGATGGACTCCGGCGTACAGCTCTCCGCGTGGACGATCCGGGCGGAGTCCAGTACCGGGATCTGTGCCGAACGGGTCAACGACAACGAAACTTCCAATGACACCAAAGGGCTCTCGCTCATCCCCTATGCGCCCGACATCACCGTGGACTGGGTTTTGAACCCCAACATCGTGCGGACCGTATTCACGTCGACAGCCCTCCTGCCTTTCAACTCGGTCGATTCGGTTCGTGGCGATCTTGCCGCAAACCGAGGGATCTCGCTGGCAGTTGGGTCGAACCGATTTGTCAGGGTTCATAAAACGTCGTTGCGCCTGGATGTTGCGCCTATCTCGCTCTCCATGGAGCCGGGCCCGGCCCCGGCAATCGCCGCCGCCGTCGACCCCATGCCAACGCGTGGCGACGGTCACTACTTCGTCGTCCGAAAAGCCGACAACGCCCTCGCAATCCTATCGTGCAACTCCAGTACGACTAGGTGCGGGGGCGCTACCACCGGCGTACCCGGCACCCTCCCGACCGTTCCAGAGGGCCCGACCTTCGCGGCCTACCGGCTCAACGGCGAGGTGACGGTCGTCGCCGCAGGCGAGGACGGCTTTGCTCTGAGGCGTCACGTAGGTTCGAGCAACCGCATCCTCCTCGACGACACCGTCGTCGACGGCCGGCTCCAAAGCGTGATCGCGGTGGACGCGGAGGTCCTCCGAGAGATCGACGGCACGAACAGAGTCGGCTGGAACGAGGTGTGGGCCGCCCTCGTCGAGGTCGATCGCGCCGGAGAAAGGAAGATCGAGCTCTGGACCGGCGCCCGCCGGACCTGCACTCCGTGAGCACGGGCGGCGTGGTTCCCACCGCCGGACCTGCACTCCGTGAGCACGGGCGGCGTGGTTCCCACCGCCGGACCTGCACCCCTCGCGGAGCACAGAACAGCACAGGCCCGCTCCGGGACCCGTCAGGCCCGCGCCGCCGGCAGATCGCCCGGCGAGGACACGCTCGAGTCCGCCGGCTGGGGCATCCGGATGGTGAACGCCGTCCCCCCGGGGCCGCTCTCCACCTCGATGGCGCCGCCGTGCTCCTGGACGATCTGACGCACGATGGCCAGCCCCAGCCCCGTCCCCCCCTTCTTGCCGTGGGTCGTGAACGACTCGAAGAGGTGCTCGCGGATCGCCTCGGGCACCCCGGGCCCGTCGTCCTCGAAGCGCAGCAAGAGCTCGCCCTCGGGGGTCTTGTCGACGACGATGCGGAAGGTGCCCCGTTCCTCGCGCTCCTGAGCGGCGATGGCCTCCGCGGCGTTGCGTGCGAGGTTGTGCACGGCGCGCTGAATCTTCGCCGCGTCGAAGTGCGCGACGCCCCGATCCCTGAGATCGAGCTCCACGGCGATCCGGTCGCCAAGCGCCTGCCGAAGCTGCTGCGCCAAGTCCTCGAAGAAGCGGTAGAGGTAGACCTTGCGCACCCAGAGCTTCGCGTCCCCCCGGGCAAAGGCCAGCGTCTCGCGGGTCATCGCGTCGAGGATGTCGACCTGCCGCAGCACCGCCTCCATCAGCTCGCGCCGAGCCTCCCCGTCGGTCTCCTTGGCGAGCATCCGCGTGTAGCCCTTGATGACCGTCATCGGGGTCTTGAGGTCGTGCAGCACCCCCGAGAGGAACTGCCCCAGGGTCGACAGTCGCTCCTCCCGTTCGCGCCGGCGGCGCGCCCGCGCCTGCTCGATCGCCGTCGAGATGTGCCCCGCGATGACCGTCGCGAGCTTGAGATCGTCGTCGGTGAAATCCGCCCGCCCCCCAGCCTTGTTCAGGAGCTCCACGGCGCCCACCCCACGCCTCCCCTCGCCGTCGTCCCAGCGTAACGGCACGCAGAGCACGCTCCGCGGGTGGTACCCCACCAGCTCGCTGATGTGCCGGGAATGCCGCGCGTCGTCGTCGACCTCGTTGACGAGCTGCGCTTTGTTGTGCCGAGCGACCCAGCCACAGATCCCCTGACCCGCCTCGATCCGTACGCTCTGGACCCGCTCCGGACGCCCGCCGACGGCGGCCCGGAAACGCAGATCGCCGCTCCCTTCGTCCGCCAGGAGGATCGACGCCGCCTCCGCGTCGACGGCCCGCATCGTCCGAGCGAGCACGCCGTGGAGCAGCTCCTCGATCTCCATGGCGCTCGCCGAGACCGTGGCGATCTCGAAGAGCACGTCGAGCTCACGGATCTTCTCCTGGAGCTGCTCCTGCGTCTCCATGAGCTCCATGTTCTTGCCCACCACCGACAAGAAGAGCTTCGAGTTCTCGATGGAGACCGCCGCCTGCGCCGCGAGGGCGCTCAACAGCTCTTCGTCCCGGGTCGTGAAGTAGCCGTTGCGGCTGTTGAGCACCTGCAGCACGCCGATGATCCGCCCGTGCTGGTTGCGAAGGGGCACGCAGAGCACGGAACGCGTGCGGTAGCCCGTCTTGCGGTCCCACTCGGCGTCGAAACGCGGGTCGAGGTAAGCGTCCTTGAGGTTCAGGCTCTTGCCCGTCCTGGCGACACTCCCCGCCAACCCCTCCCCCACCTTCAGGCGGATCTCGACCGTCTGCTCCCCCTGGGCCACTTTGGACCAGAGCTCATCGCTCTCGTCGTCCAGCAGGTAGAGCGTCGAGCGATCCGCGTCCATCACGTCGTTGACGCGGTCCAGCACACGGGTGAGGAGCTCGTTCAGGTCGAGGGTCGACCCAAGCAGCGTCCCCACCTCCTGCAAGGCGCGCAGGCGCCCGCGCTCCCGTTCGAGCTCGCGACGAGCTTCGTCGAGCTCGTCGTCGCAGGTTCTGCGCGGCGCCGCCACCCCCTCAGGGTCGCCCGGAACGCGCCCTCGAAGCAACGGGGACGCCCACGCCGGCTCAGAAGCCCTGGCGGAGCTCCACCCTGTCGCCCACGGTCACCTCGCGGGTGGACGCGGTGATGAGCACGGTGCTGCTGTGCGGCCTGACGGCGACGACGCGGCCCTCCGCGATGACCTCCGGCGGATAGTCGTCCTCCCTCGGCTCCGGCGCGTCGTCGATGGTCGCGCCGTAATCGTGCCGATCGCTCGTGAGCGTGCGGCGCCACTCGTCACCGGTACGAATGACGAACCAGCGATTGCCGAGCTGCACGCCCTCTTCGGAGCCGGCAGCGACGAAGACGATCTGCTGGTCGCCGAGGATCTGCTGCGGCCGCAGGGTGGCGACGACCTCCGACTCGACGTCGCGAGCGTTCGGGCGCGGGGGCACCACCTCGAAGCGTCGCGGCACCGGCGCGATGCGGAAGCCGCGCTCGATGGGATCGAGGGCCTCGGTAATGGTGGCTCGCCCGACGCCACGCTCCGGATCGTAGCTCCGCAGCCGCACGGTCCCGAAGATGCGCACGAGCTCGCCGCGCTCGCCCGGGTTCCGCTCCTCGTCGTCGATGACCCGGAAGATCGTGTACTCGCGGCCCGGCTGCACGCGGACGCCCTCGTCGAAGCGCACGTACACGTCATCGTAGGTCGACAGGAGCATGTTCTCCTCCGGCGAGCCGACGATGACCCCTGCGTCCTCGAGGGCCTCGCGGTCCAGATAGCCCTCGTCCCGTAGCCAGATCGTGCCCGCAAGGGGGCGGCCGGAGCGCTCCGTGGTCACGACCGGGAGCGCCACCGCTTGCTCGGCCCCAGGCCTGAGGCGGAGGCGGTCGAGGGGATAGATCCAGTGCGGGTTGGTGATCTCGGGGTTGTACGACCACACCCGAGGCCACTCGTAGGGATTCCCGTAGAAACGACCGGTGATGTCCCAGAGCGTGTCGCCACGCTGAACCGTGTAGATGGGCGGGATGTAACGCCCGCTCCGCCCCGAACCGATGACGAGGGCGCGGCCCGAGATCTGCGCCTCGTGAAGATTCGCCGCACCCCGCGCCGCCGGGTCGTCGCCCCCCTGGGCGGAGGCGACGGGCCCAACGCCCGCCAAGCCCAGAACGAGAGCCAGCCGCAGGTGCTTTTTCATGATGCCTCCCGCGACGCCGTGCGCGCCGCGACGCTGTTGGGATAGGTGCGACGCAGCCGCTCCAGGGCGCGCCGCGCGCTCGCCTCGTCGCCGAGACGACGATGACAGAGCGCGAGCTTGTAGAGCGCATCGGCGGCCTTCCGCCCCGCCGCGTGCGACGAAAGGTACGACGCGAAGGCCGCTCGGGCGTCCTGGTAGCGCCGGAGGATGTAAAGGACCTCCCCACGCCAATAGCGGGCGTCCGCCGCCTGAGGGTGGGTGGGCGCACGGCGCAGGAACGCCTCGAAAGCCCTCAAAGCGTCCTCGAAGCGGCGCGCGCGCAAGGCGCCCAGGGCCTCCCGGTACTGTGCGTCCACAGCCGTCGCCCGAGGCCGCGACGGCGCCAGCGCCGGCGGCGGCACGTAGACAGGCGCTGGCCGCGCGACCACCGGGGTGGCGCTCCAAGCACCCGAGCTGGACGTAGCCGGCAGGGGGTTCGGCGGGAGGCTCGCCGGGGGCAGATCCGGGGCCCGCAGGGCCGTGTCCGGCAGGCGGACCGCGGGCGAACCGTACAGGCGGAGCGTCGGGCGAGGAGCGTTGGAGGCCTCCTCGGGGAGCTCCTCGGCGGGCACCTCCCAGTCGTCGCCGCCCTCGTCGTCGAAGAAGAGCAGGCCGTCCTCATCGCCCTCCCCGTCCCCCGAACGAATGCGCACCGTCTCGGCCCGCGCCGGCCGCTCCCGGTGCCGAAGCTCTTCGGCCTCGGCCTGCGCGAGGGCGAGACGGCTGCGCAGCTCGCGGATCTCCTGCTCCCGTTCGCGGAGCGTGGCCTCGAGCTCCGAGAGGCGTTCGGCGCCTGCCGCTTCGGCCCGTGGCGTCGTGGGAGAGGCCGGCGCCGCGGCTGCGCAGCCAAGGGAGAGCGTCGAGACCAGGCAGAGGGTTCGCACGGGGTTAGAGCGCATCTCAAAACCCCTCGCCGCCGCTCCGCGGCCTGCGCACGGCCTCTGCCGCCATCCTCTCCCCTCGAGAATGCTCGACATTCCCTCGCCTCGCGGATGCGCCAGGGGGCCCGCCCAGCCCACGGATCGATCGACGATCGTTTTTTGAGATGCGCACTAGCCGCATCCTAGGAAGGGATGGGAACCCGGGGCAAAAAAGCGGCGGAGCTCAGGCGATGCGGCCCATCGCCCGGAACTTCGCATAGCGGTCCTCGACGCGCTGCTCGGCGCTCATCGCTTCGAGCTCCGCCAAGTGCACACGCAGGCGATCGGCGAGGTTTCGGGCCGCCAGCGACCGGTCGCGGTGCGCCCCCCCGACCGGCTCCTCGATGACGTCGTCGACCACGCCAAGGTCCTTGGCGTTGGAGGCAAGCATCCGGAGCTGCTCGGCGGCCGCCGGCCCCATCGTTCCGTCGCGCCAGAGAATCGACGCGCACCCCTCCGGGGTGATCACCGAGTAGGTCGAGTACTGCAACATCAGCACGCGGTTGGCGACGCCCAGGGCGAGCGCCCCCCCCGAACCGCCTTCGCCAATCACCGTCGCGATCACCGGGACGCGGAGCCGCGCCATGACCAGCAGCGAGTGACCGATCGCCTCGCTCTGCCCGCGCTCCTCCGCACCGAGCCCCGGGTAGGCACCGGGGGTGTCGATGAACGTCAGCACCGGCCGGCTGAAACGATCGGCGAGCTCCATCAGGCGGCAAGCCTTCCGGTAGCCCTCCGGGTGCGCCATCCCAAAGTTTCGCTTGAGCTTCTCCTTGGTGGTGCGGCCCTTCTGGTGCCCGATCACCGCGACGCTGCGCCCCTCGAAGGTCGCGAAGCCCGCGACGATCGCGGGGTCGTCGGCGAAGGAACGGTCGCCGTGCAGCTCGACGAAGTCCTCGAAGATCGCCTCCAGGTAGTCGAGGAAATACGGGCGGTCCGGGTGCCGGCTGAGCTGCACCTTCTCCCACACACCCAGATCTTCGTAGAGCTCGCGCTGCAGTCGCTCGGCGCGCGCTTCGAGCTCCGCGATCTCGGCGTCGATGCCCTCGACTCCCTGCGACGCCGTCTTCAGCTCTCGGATCCGTGCCTCGAGCTCGACGAGCGGTTTCTCGAATTCAAGATGCGCCATGGACCTCGTGGGGTGATTCAGCTCCGGGAGGCGCCCACCGCCGCAGGCGCGGGACGGACCGCTTCGCCGCAGGGCAAGCTCAGACGGGGCGGGTGCGATCGTCCCAGATCCGAGAAGGATCGCCTTTGTACCTGAGGACGTTGTAGATCTTGAGCGCCCGGGACTTGCCCTTGACCATCTGCGGCGGCAACTCCTCGACCTCGAAGTGATCCTTCACGTGGGCGTACGTTTGCTCGCTGATGATGCACTGCCCGGCCTTGGCGACCGAGCATAGCCGCGCGCCGGTGTTCACCGTGTCGCCGATGACCGTGTACTCGAGGGCTTTGCTGCTGCCGAGGTAGCCTGCGACGACCTCGCCGGTGTTGATGCCGATGCCGATCTGCAGCGTGGGTTTGCCCTGCCGCAAGCGCGTCGCGTTGAACTCACGGTCGAGGACGTCGAGCATCTTCATCGCCGTTCGTACCGCCCGCAGCGGGTCGTCGTCGTGAGCCACGGGCGCGCCGAAGAGCGCCATGATCTCGTCGCCCACGAATTTGTCGAGGGTGCCTTCGTTCTCGAAGATGATCTCGACCATGAGCTCGAAGTAGTCGTTGAGCATGTCGACGACCTCTTGCGCCGGCATGTTCTCGCTCATGGAGGTGAACCCCCGGATGTCGCTGAAGAGCACCGTGGTCTGCCGCAGCTCGCCGCCCTTCTTGACCTCGACCCGACCGCTCAGCACTTGCTCGGCGATGGCCGGCGAGAGCAGCCGCTGGAAGCGCTCGCGGGTGACCGCCTCCTGCTGGAGCTGCGCGGCGTAAAGCGAGTTCTGGACCGCGATCGCGGCCTGGTTGGCGACGTTCTGGAAAAGCTGGAGGTCCTTCTCGGTGAAGGCGTTGGCCGCGATCTGCGAGTCCAGCATCATGATGCCGAAGACCTCATTGGCGTGCAGGAGCGGGACCGCCATGGTCGAACGGATGCCCTGCATGATGATCGAGTGCGCCCCCTGGAAGCGCGAATCCACCGAGGCGTCGCTCGACAAGACCGCTGCCTTGTCCCGAAGCACCTCCTCGATGATGGTCGTCGAGAGGACCACCTCTTCGCCCTGCGCTTTGGGCTGCTTGGTGCGCACGCAGCGCGGCTTCAGCTCGCGGTCCTCGTCGTACAGGAGGATCACCCCGCGGTCGGCAGGCAGGAGGGAAAACGCCGCGTCGAGGATCTTCGCGAGGAGGCGATCGACATCCAGCTCGACGCCGATGGCCTGCATCAGCTCGTAACTGGCCCTCAGCTTCTCGTAGTCGCGCCGTAGCGCGGCGTTGTCCCGCACCATCGCCTCCGGCAGGAAGCTCTGGTCGAGGAGCGGCGCCAGCTTCGTGCGGATGTGGCTCTCGACCATGCCTGGAGCGATGGTCACCTTCGAAGGCGTCGGGACCGGTCGCGCCGGCGCCAGGCTCGGGCTCTCCTGGTCTCCGCGAAAAATGATGCGTGTCGAGCCCAGGGTGATCTCGTCGCCGGACTCGAGAACCCGCTCGGTCACCCGCTCGCCGTTGACGTAGGTCCCGTTGAGCGATCCCAGGTCCTTGAGCACGTAGCGACCCGACACCTGGTCGATGTGGCAGTGCTCCTTCGAGACGATGCGGTCGAGGATCTGGTGCGTGTTGTTCGGGTGGCGCCCCAACGTGTTGTGAGGGCCGAGCTCCCGCTCCTGCTCGCCTTCGGGGCCGATGATCGTGATCCGCGCCATGGTCGGAGGACGCCCGTGTGTGCCCGATGCTAGCCACCCCGCACCCCGGAGTAAAGCCGCAGATGGTCGCCAAGACCCGCGAACCCCCGATGCTTGCTCGGGACAGCGCCCGTTGCTAGGGTTCGCGCCCGCCGGGGCCCAGCCCCGCCCAACCTGGAGCTCCCATGGCCCGCGTCACCGTCGAAGACTGCCTCGAGCACGAAGAAAACCGCTTCGCCCTGGTCATCCTGGCCAGCCGCCGCGCCCGCCAGCTGATGAAGGGCGCTCCCGCCCTCGTGCCGAGCAAGAACCGCGAGGCGGTCACGGCCCTCCGCGAGATCGCCGCGCAGAAGGTGCGCTGGAACCGCCCGGTCCGCGAGGCCGTCGAAGAGTTCATCGTCGAGACGAAAAACGCCGAGATCCGCTGAAGATCCCGCCCTCCCTCACCGGAGTCAGCCGCGGGTCAACGGCGGTTGCGCCCGGGATCGCGGGCCCGGCTGAGCTTGTCCTGAGCCCCAAGCCGGTAGAAGCGGCGCAGCTCCTGCACCAGACCCCGGCGATCGCCGCCGGCCACGTAGCGCTCCTCGAGGTGTGCGACGTAGCGAGCGGCGCAGCGGTGGGCCACTCGGTACCGGTCCCCTGCCTCGGTGCCTGCGTCGTCGAGGAACTCCGCCCGCGCGAAGAGCCGATGGCGCAGCTGCCGGCTCCGCTCCCGGAGCGCTCCGACGCCCCAGCCTTCGAGGAGCGCCGTGGCGTACTTGTCGACCTCCGCCTGCAGCTCGAGCTCCAGCTGCGAGACCGGCTCCTCGTTCTCGGCGCGAAAGAGCAGGTACATGAAGTGGCTGACGCCCTCGGCCGCCAGAGAGAAGGCCTCGAGGGAGCCCGCCAGGCCGTCCCGTTCGAGCCGGACGAGGGCCTCCTCGGCGACATAGAGGCCTACGAACACGCCGTCGGCCCCTTCGGCGACCAGCAACACCTCGCCCCGCGACGCCGCATCCCCCACCACGGCCCGAGCCTGCCCCTCATCGCAGAGAAACGGTGCAATGTCGGCGACTTCGATGTCGTAAAGCTCCCCGAGGCGCGCCTGGATGCGGCCCAACACCTCGCTCATCAGTGCGTCACCACGTCGGGGCGTGGCACCGTCGGAAAGACCCCAGCTTCGTGCAGCCGGGCGGCGATCTTGGAGCTGCCGGTGCGCCGCCACTTGTCGTAGAGCCGCACGATGTCCTGGGGGGTCTTGAGCACGGTCTCCTCGCGGACCTCGTCGAGGAGCGCGACCATCCGCTCGAAACCGCTGGCGAGCTCGTCGTACACGCCGGCGCGGCGGGCGCAGAGGGTGCTCGCGGCGCGATAGGCCCGCCCACCCATGCCGATGAAGTAGGCCTCGCTCACCCCGCGGGTCTCGAGATGGTCCGCGAAGAAGCCGCAGGTGTAGAGCGCGGCGTCGCCCGTGTCTCGGAAGCGCCTGAGGCGCTCGCGGGGGTCGTCCGCCTCCAACGCCCGCGCCCACTGCTGAACGAGAGGCTCGTCCGGGGTCGCCAGGCGCTGACGCTCCGCGAGGAGGTCGACGAGGTAGTGCTCGGTCTCGGCGGTCACCGAGAGGGACAGGCGGCTCATCGCCGTGCGGACCTTCTGGTGAAACCAGCCTCGAATGTCTCCGTGGGTTTCGATCATCTCCCTCACCCTATCGGGCGAGAAAGGCTGCAGCCAAAGGAACGGCGCAGGGGCCGGAGAGCCCCCCAGGGGGGCTGGCAGCCGCCGAGCGAGAGTGCTAGCAGCCGATCCGAGTTGCGGCGACCCACCTCCTAAGTCCTTGAAATTACAGGACTACGTGAGAAGCCTCACGGGCCCGAGGGGGCCGCCGTTGACTCTGCCCAGGCGGGTTTTAAGGTCTGGCCACTGTCAGCACTCTTGGGGGGCGAGTGCTAACAAAACATTTCAACCCCCACGAAGCTAGGGAGGAAACCGATATGGCGATTCGACCGTTGGGTGATCGCGTGCTGGTCAAGCGCGTCGAGGAAGAGACGACCACGAAGGGCGGGATCATCATCCCCGATACCGCCAAGGAGAAGCCGATCGAGGGCAAGGTGATCGCTGTCGGCAACGGCAAGCGCCTCGAGAACGGGGAGCGCGTCGGCCTCGACGTGAAGGAGGGCGACCGCGTCCTCTTCGGCAAGTACAGCGGCACCGAGGTCAAGATCGGCGGCGAGGAGCACCTCATCCTGCGCGAGGACGACATCCTCGGCGTCGTCGAGTGACCGGCCCCCTACCCTGAATTTCTAGAAGCAGAACACGGAAAACGGAGAAGCAATCATGGCTGCCAAAGACATCCTGTACGACACCAAGGCGCGGGCTCGCATCTTGGCCGGCGTCGACGCCCTCGCCAACGCGGTGAAGGTCACCCTCGGCCCCAAGGGCCGCAACGTCGTCATCGAGAAGAGCTTCGGGGCGCCCACCGTCACCAAGGACGGCGTGACGGTCGCCAAGGAGATCGAGCTGCCCAACAAGTTCGAGAACATGGGCGCTCAGATGGTCCGCGAGGTCGCCTCGAAGACCTCGGACGTCGCCGGTGACGGCACCACCACGGCGACGGTGCTCGCCCAGTCGATCTTCCGCGTCGGCTCCAAGATGGTCGCCGCCGGACACAACCCGATGGAGCTCAAGCGGGGCATCGACCGGGGCGTCGAGCGCGTCGTCGAGGAGCTCAAGAAGCTGAGCAAGGCGACCAAGGATCCCAAGGAGATCGCCCAGGTCGGCACCATCAGCGCCAACGGCGACGAGACGATCGGCTCGATCATCGCCGAGGCGATGGAGCGCGTGGGCAAAGAAGGCGTCATCACCGTCGAGGAGGCCAAGGGCCTGGAGACGGAGCTCGAAGTCGTCGAGGGTATGCAGTTCGACCGCGGCTACCTCTCGCCCTACTTCGCGACGGACACCGAGTCGATGAAGTGCGAGCTCGAGGACCCCTACATCCTCATCTACGAGAAGAAGATCTCGAACATGAAGGACCTCATCCCGGTCCTCGAGAAGATCGCGCAGCAGAACCGCCCGATCGTCATCATCGCCGAGGACGTCGAGGGCGAGGCGCTCGCGACGCTCGTCGTCAACCGCCTCCGTGGCTCGCTCAAGGCCGCCGCCGTCAAGGCGCCTGGCTTCGGCGACCGCCGCAAGGAGATGCTCAAGGACATCGCCATCCTGACGGGCGGCACCTTCGTGAGCGAGGACCTGGGCATCAAGCTCGACAGCCTGCAGCTCAGCGACCTGGGGCAGGCCAAG
>Ga0256832_1002075_pt1 | contig 13674 bp, 9 predicted proteins | sample 134614metaG_FD_190534 | JGI IMG/M metagenome (GOLD analysis project Ga0256832, IMG submission 190534) | Hydrothermal vent microbial communities from Lau Basin, Pacific Ocean - 134-614 | ecosystem: Environmental > Aquatic > Marine > Hydrothermal vents | place: Pacific Ocean: Lau Basin | collected... | reverse complement strand
AGGTGCGCCCGCCGCTGCTCGTCCGCCCCGAGGCCGCCTTCGGCACCGGCCAGCTCCCCGACAAGGAGGGGCTGATGTACGAGGTCAAGGGCGGCTACTACCTGATCCCCACCTCCGAGGTCCCGGTGACCAACCTCCACGCCGGCGAGATCCTGGACGCCGCCGAGCTTCCCAAAAAGTACACCAGCTATACCCCCAACTTCCGCGTCGAGGCCGGCTCCTACGGCAAGGACGTCCGCGGGCTCAACCGCCTTCACCAGTTCGACAAGGTGGAGATGGTGGTGATCAGCCATCCGGACGAGTCCTACGCCTGGCTGGACCGGCTCACCGAGCAGGCGGAAGCGCTGCTTGAGCTCCTCGAGCTCCCCTACCGCCGCCTCTTGATGTGCGCCGGGGATACCGGCTTCACCCAGGCGAAAAAGTACGACCTTGAGGTCTTTTCCGCCGGCCAGGAAAAGTGGCTGGAGGTGAGCTCGATCTCCAACATGGAGGACTTCCAGGCCCGGCGCATGAACCTGCGCTTTCGGGAAAAGGGCCAAAAGCCCCGGTTCGTCCACACCTTGAATGGCTCGGGGCTCGCCTTTCCCCGGGTGATCGCCGCCCTCCTCGAAAACCATCAGACCGAAGACGGCCGCGTCCGCCTGCCGAAGGCGCTCGTGCCCTACATGGGCAAGGAATACCTAGGCTAGCCGGCCGCCAGCAGCTCGTCGAGCCGCCGGGCCACCGTCTTGGCCTCCTCGGCCTTGCCGGCGGCGGTGAGCACCTCGGCGAGCCGCTCCAGGAGGTAGGGGTCCTCGGGGTCGATCTGCAAAAGCTTGCGGTAGACGCTCTCCGCCTCCTGGGCACGGCCGGCCTCGGCCAGGAGCTCGCCGGCCCGTTCGCCGGCGCGGATCGCCTGCGCCCGCAGATAGGTGCGCTCGGCCTCGGCCCAGGTGGCGTAGGGCTCGTCGGCGAGGAAGTCGCCGGCGTAAAGATCGAGCGCCTCCAGGTAGTGGCCGAGCGCCACCTCCCCGCTGGCCCCGTCCCCGTCCCGGATCGCGCGCTCAAAGCGCTCGACGTCGTAGTCGTAACTCTCTTCAAAGCGCAGCAAATAGCCGCCGTCCACGCGGGCGAGGGCCACCGCGCCGCTTTCCTCCAGCCGGCGCCTGAGCTCGTGCACCACCCGGGGCACGCGCTTGACGGCGCGCTCCGGGTTGGCCTCGGGCCAGAGCGCCTCGGCGACCTCCTCCAGCGAGAGGGGGCGCTCGGGGTGGGCGAGAAAGAGCTTGAATAGCCGCCAGGGCAGCGTCTTGAGCTGATCGGCGGGCAGGGCCGTGCCGTCGAGCTGGACGCGAAGCGCCCCGAGGGCCCGGACCACCAACCTGGCCGGGGGTTTTTCGGGGGCGCGCCCAGGCCGGGCCTGGATCGCCTGCCAGGCGAGCCGCTGCATCCAGAGCAGGGGGGCCATGGCCCGCGTCGCCGGCCGCGGCACCCGGGCAAAGAAAAGGGTCTCCATGGCCACCACCTCGCCGTCCACGACCACCGGCAAGCAGTAGCGGGGCCGCCCGCCCTCGACGTAGGGGCAGGGCTTGCCGCCGCTCTTCACCGCCATCGGCTCCCCGCGCCAGACCCCGCAATCCACCCGCTGGCAGGCAGGGGGCAGGCTGGCGGGCACCGCGGCGCGCCGCCCCTCGCGGTCGCGGAACACCGCCGCCGACGCCCCCGAGAAGGCGATCGCGGCGCGCAGGAGCTCCTCGACCACCGCCCCCGCCTCGCGCGGGCCGCGGCGCAAAAGCTCGATCAGCTGGCGCTCGCCGAGCGCGGTCAGGGCGGCGTAGATGCCCGAGGCCAGCACCGGGGCCACCGCCTCCAAAAGCTCGAGCGCCGCCCGCTCGTCGGCGGCGGGGTCCTTGCTCGCCAGGTTCAGCACCCCGATCACGCCGCGCGGGGTCTCGAGCGGGTAGACGAGGTAGGTGTGATAGCCGGCCTCCTTGACCTTCTGGCGCAGGTAGCGGGTGTCCCGCTCCAGCTCGTGGGTGACGAGGGGGGCGCGCTCGAGGGCGACGATCCCCGGGTAGCCCTCGCCGATCTCGAACCAGGCGCGCTCCAAAAAGGCGCTCTTATTCTCCGCGTCCACGGCGGTGAGGATCAGGTGCCGGTGCTCGGGGTCGGCGATAAAGAGCTCCGCCGCCTCCATGCCCACCGCGCGCCGGAGCTTGGATAAAAAGAGCTCCAGCGTCTGGAAAAAGCGCATCGGCGCCTCCCCCATCCGCTGGGTGGCCCAGGCCAGCGAGTAGAGCACCTCGCCGAGCCGGGGGCGGCGGCGCTCGTCGAGCACGATCTGAAACCCTTCCTGCAAGGCCAGGCCGTGGCAGCGCATCCGCTGCCCCCGGACCTTGATGGGGACCTCGGCCTCGTAAGCCCCGCGCGCGAGGCGCGCGATCACCGGGCAGCGCTGGCAGACCGGGCGGCCGAAGTCGTCCACCCCCTGGACGACCTCCCAGCAGTACCGCCCCTTTAGGGCCTCCGCCGGCTCGCCAAAAAACCGCTCCATCGCCGGCGTGACCTCAACGATCCGGCCCTTTTCGTCCAACCTCCAGCGCTTCAGCGGCACGTCCTCACTATAGCCTCCACAGGGACGTTTGTCCCAACCGGCGAATCCCGGGCGAAACCCGGCCCCCTAGCCTGGACGGCGAAGGAGGTGAACGGTGCGAAAAATCGCGAAGCTCGCCCTACTCTTCGCCCTGGTCCTCGGGGGCATGGCCTTGGGAGCCGGCGGCGCCGCCCTCTACCAGGCCCACTGCGCCGCCTGCCACGGCCCGGGCGGCGAGGGGGTGCCCGGCGTCTTCCCGCCGCTAAAGGGCAACCCCCATGTCCAAGACCCGGCCTACGTGGCCAAGGTCATCCGCGAGGGCCTAAGCGGGCCCCTCACCGTGGGGGGGACGACCTATAACGGCCAGATGCCCCCCTTCGCCCAGCTCTCCAGGGACGAGGTCGAGGCCCTCGCCCGCTACGTGGTCGGGGGGCTGAGGGCCGAGGAGGGCGCCGCCCCGGCGGAAGCCGCCGCGCCCGCGGGCGACCCGGTGACGGGCCGGGCGCTCTTTATTGGCCAGCGGCGTTTTAAAAACGGCGGCCCGCCCTGCGTGGCCTGCCACAACGCCAAGGGCATCGGGGTGCTCGGGGGCGGGACGCTCGGCCCCGACCTCTCCGATTCCGCCAAGAAATTCGGGCCCAGCCTTCCCCAGCTCCTCGAAAAGCCGGGCTTCCGCGTGATGCGAAGCGTCTACGCCGATAAGCCCCTGACCCCGAAGGAGGCGGCCGACGTCGCCGCCTTTCTGGAAAAGCCGGGGCCAGGAGCCAAGGCCACCCGCGCCGGCGCCACGTTCTTTGGCCTCGGCGCCCTGGGGACGGGGCTGCTCTTTTTGCTGATGCTTCCTGCCTGGCCAAGGCAGAAGGTCACCTACCGCGACCTGCTTAAGAGGAGGCAAAAATGAAGGACTGGATCAAGGAAGTCGAATCCCCCGCCGAGCGCAAGTGGGAGGAGTTCTACAAGAACCGCCACCAGCACGATAAGCGCGTTCGCACCACCCACGGCGTCAACTGCACCGGCAGCTGCAGCTGGGAGGTGTTCGTCAAGGACGGCATCGTCACCTGGGAATTGCAGGCCACCGACTACCCCCTTTTAGAAGAGGGCCTGCCCCCCTACGAGCCCCGCGGCTGTCAGCGCGGCATCAGCTACTCCTGGTACCTCTATAGCCCCATCCGGGTGAAGTACCCCTACGCCCGCGGGGCGCTTTTGGACCTCTGGCGCGAGGCCAAGAAGGCGCACAAGGACCCGGTCGAGGCCTGGGCGGCGATTCAGTCGGACCCCGAAAAGCGCCGCCGCTACCAGCGCGCCCGGGGGAAGGGGGGCTTTCGCCGCACCAGCTGGGACGAGGCTCTTGAGATCGTCGCCGCCAGCGTGGTCCACACCATCAAGAAGTACGGCCCCGACCGGGTGGTGGGCTTTTCCCCCATCCCCGCCATGAGCCAGGTCAGCTACGCCGCCGGCAGCCGCTTCCTTTCCCACCTCGGCGGCACCATCCTGAGCTTTTACGACTGGTACTGCGACCTGCCCCCGGCCTCGCCCGAGATCTTCGGCGAGCAGACCGACGTCAACGAGTCCGCCGACTGGTACAACAGCCGCTTCATCGCGGTGATGGGCTCGAACCTCAACATGACCCGCACCCCGGATACCCACTTCATCTCCGAGGTGCGCCACGCCGGGGCCAAGCTCGTGGTCTTCAGCCCCGACTTCTCCCAGGTCGCCAAGTACGCCGACTGGTGGGTGCCGGTGAACCCGGGCCAGGACGGGGCCTTCTGGATGGCGGTGGACCACGTCATCCTGAAGGAGTTCTACGCCGATAAGGAAACCCCCGCCTTCAACGACTACCTCAAGACCTACACCGACGCCCCCTTCCTGATCGAGCTCAAGGACGGCCGCCCCTACCGCTATCTCCGGGCCGGGGAGATCCGCGACTACGCCGACGTCGAGCACAAGGATTGGAAACTCCTCGTCTGGGACAAGGAAAAGGGCCCCCGGATGCCCCAGGGAACGATCGGCTATCGCTGGGCGGAGAAGGAAAAGGGTAAGTGGAACCTGGAGATGAAGGACGGCAAGACCGGCGAGCCGCTCGAGCCCGAGCTCACCTTCCTCGAGCGCCACGACGAGGTGATGGAGCTCGAGTTCGACGACTTCGCCGGGGCGCGCACCCTAAAGCGCGGCGTGCCCGTCCGTTACGTCGAGACCGCCCGCGGCCGGGTGCCGGTGGCCACCGTCTTCGACCTCCTGATGGCCCAGTTCGGCGTGGACCGGGGCTTGCCCGGCGACTACCCCAAGGGCTACGACGACGAGCTGCCCTTCACCCCCGCCTGGCAGGAGGGCTACACCGGCATCAACCGCGAGACCGTGATCCGCTTCGCCCGGGCCTGGGCTGAGAACGGCCTTAAGACCGGCGGCAAGAACATGATCATCATCGGCGCCGGCGTCAACCACTGGTACCACAACAACCTGATGTACCGGGCCGGCATCGTGGGCCTGATGCTCACCGGGGCGGTGGGTAAGAACGGCGGCGGCCTTGCCCACTACGTGGGCCAGGAGAAGGTCGCCAACCAGGCCTCCTGGGGCTCGATCGCCTTCGCCCTCGACTGGGGGATGCCGCCCCGCCACCAGAACACCCCGAGCTTCCACTACGTCCACACCGACCAGTGGCGCTACGAGCGCGGCGCCCGCGACTACGACCGCACCAAGGAAAAGAACGACCTGCACACCATTGACCACCAGGTGCGGGCAGTGAAGCGGGGCTGGCTGCCGTTCTTCCCGCAGTTCAATAAGAGCTCCTTAGCACTCGCCAAGGAGGCCGAGGCCGCGGGCGCGAAAAGCGAGAAGGAGATCATCGACTACGTCGTCGAAAAGCTGAAAAAGGGCGAGCTCAAGTTCGCGGTCGAGGACCCCGACGCCCCCGAGAACTGGCCTCGGGTCTGGTTCATCTGGCGGGGCAACGCGATCGGCACCAGCATGAAGGGCCACGAGTTCATGCTCCGCCACTACCTGGGCACCCACACGAACGCGGTGGCCAAGGAGTGGGCCAAGGACGCGGTAAGCGAGGTGGTCTTCCGCGAGCCCGCCCCCGAGGGCAAGCTCGACCTCGTCGTGGACCTCAACTTCCGCATGGACACCAGCGCCCTCTACTCCGACCTGGTGCTGCCGGCCGCCAGCTGGTACGAAAAACACGACCTCAACACTACCGACATGCACACCTTCGTCAACCCCATGCAGCCGGCGGTGGGGCCGGTCTGGGAGTCCAAGCCCGACTGGGAGATCTTCGCGCTCTTTGCCAAGAAGGTCGCCGAGCTCGCCGAGACCCACCTCCCCGAGCCGGTGAAGGACGTGGTGATGCTGCCCCTGCAGCACGACACCCCCGACGAGCTGGCCCAGACCGAAGTCAAGGACTGGTGGAAGGGCGAGGTGGAGGCCATCCCCGGCAAGACCATGCCCAAGTTCCGGGTGGTCGAGCGGCGCTACCCCGAGCTCTTCGAACGCATGGTCTCACTGGGTCCCGCACTTGAAAAGAACGGGGTCGCCGCCCACGGCCTCAAGATTCCCGTGGCCGAGGAGTACGAGGCCCTAAAGCGCCACCAGCCGAGGAAGAGCGAAAAGCTCGGCGGCATCTTCCCCGCCCTCGAAAACGGCAAGCAGGTCGCCGAGGCCATCCTCCGGCTCGACCCGGTAACCAACGGCGAGATCGCCTACCGGGCCTTCCTCGAGGAGGAGAAGAAGACCGGCCTCAAGCTCCGCGACCTGGGCGAGAAAAACCGCAGCGTCAGGATCACCTTCGACGCCATCGTCGCCCAGCCCCGCCGCCAGCTCACCACCCCCACCTGGTCGGCGATCATCAACGATGGCCGCGCCTACAGCCCCTTCACCCTGAACGTCGAGCGGCTGGTGCCCTGGCGCACGCTCACCGGCCGGATGCACTTCTACCTCGACCACCAGGGCTATCTCGCCTGGGGCGAACACCTGCCCACCTACAAGCCCCGCCCCGACGTCACCGAGCTCCTGGAGACCGAGGTCAGCCAGAAGGAGGCCCCGGGCCGCTTGATGAACTACATCACCCCCCACGGCAAGTGGTCCATCCACTCGACCTACTCGGAGAACAACCGCATGATGACCCTCTCCCGGGGCGGCTATCCGGTCTGGATGAACGACAAGGACGCCGCCGAGCTCGGGATCGAGGACAACGACTGGGTGGAGCTCTTTAACGACAACGGCGTCTTCGTGCAGCGGGTGATCACCTCGGCCCGCATCCCCCGAGGCACGGTCTTCGTCTACCATGCCACCGAGCGCACCGTGGGCATCCCCAAGTCGCCCCTGAGGAAGCGGCGGGCCGGCATGAACAACTCCATCACCCGCGCCCGCCTGAAGCCGGTCCTAATGAACGGCGGCTACGCCCAGTTCACCTACTTCTTCAACTACTGGGGGCCGACCGGCGTGAACCGCGACACCTGGGTCTTCGTCCGCCGGGTGGAGCGCCCGGAGTTTTAGGAGGAACGCGATGAACGTTCGAGCCCACATGAGCATGCTCTTCCACCTCGACAAGTGCATCGGCTGCCACACCTGCTCGGTGGCCTGCAAGAACCTCTGGACCGACCGCAAGGGCGCCGAGTACATGTGGTGGAACAACGTCGAGACCCGGCCGGGGACCGGCTACCCCACCGGCTGGGAGGACCAGGAGCACTACCAGGGCGGCTGGGAGTACGACGGCCGCGGCGAGCTCAAGCTGAAGCTGCACAGCAAGGCCCAGGGGCTCACCCGGCTCTTCTTCAACCCCGCCCTGCCCGACCTCAAGGACTACTACGAGCCCTTCACCTTCCGCTACGGCGACCTCTTCGCCGCCCCCGAGGGCGACGACCAGCCCACCGCCAAGCCGATCTCGATGATCACCGGCGAGGAGATCGCGATCGAGACCGGCCCCAACTGGGACGACGACCTCTCCGGCTCCAACATCTACGCCCGAAATGACAAGAACCTCGAGGGGCTACCCGACCACGTCCGCGCCCAGCTCGAGGAGATCGAGGGGGTGGTGTTCAACTACCTGCCCCGGATCTGCAACCACTGCCTGAACCCGTCCTGCGTCGCCGCCTGCCCCCAGGGGGCGATCTACAAGCGCGGCGAGGACGGCGTGGTGCTGGTCAACGAGAACAAGTGCAAGGCCTGGCGGATGTGCGTCGCCGCCTGCCCTTACAAGAAGGTCTACTACAACTGGTCCACGGGCAAGAGCGAGAAGTGCATCCTCTGCTTCCCCCGCCTGGAGACCGGCCAGGCTCCGGCCTGCGCCCACTCCTGCGTCGGGCGAATCCGCTACATGGGGGTCTTGCTCTACGACGCCGACCGGATCCCGGACGCCGCCATGGTCCCCGACGAGGAGCTGGTGGAGGCGCAGCTCGACGTCATCCTCGACCCCTTCGATCCCGAGGTGATCGCCGCCGCCAAGAAAAACGGCCTCACCGACGACTGGATCAAGGCGGCCCAGGAATCCCCGGTCTACAAGTTCTTGAAGGTCTGGAAGCTGGCCCTGCCGCTGCACCCCGAGTTCCGGACCATGGCCATGATGTTCTACATCCCTCCGCTCTCGCCGGTGATGGGCGTGGTGGAGAACAAGACCCTGAACCTCGCCCTCGACACCAAGGGCCCCGAGTTCGAGCTCTTTTCCGACCTCTCGAAGGCGCGCCTGCCGGTCGAGTACCTCGCGAACCTCTTCTCCGCCGGACGGTCCGACATCATCGAGCACATCCTCAAGAAGATGCTCGCGGTGCGCATCTATAAGCGCGCCAAGACCGTGGACGGCGCCCTTACCCCCGAGGCCGAGGCGGCCCTCGAGGAGGTAGGGCTCGACCCCGAGACCGCCGAGGCGATCTACAAGCTCACCACCCAGCCCACGCTGGAAGAGCGCTTCGTGATCCCGCCCTACCACCGCGAGGCCTCGATCGAGGCCTGGAAGGATCCCTTGGAGCACAAGGGCGAGACCGGGCTCGGCTTCCTGCAGCCGCCGGTAAGGGGGGAGTAGATGTACGCGCTCTTGGCCGAGGCCTTCACCTACCCGCGCCCCGGGCTCCTCGAGCGGCTCGAGGGGGAGGCCCAATCCCTCCCCCGGGGCCCGGCCCAAAAGGCCTTCGCGCGGTTTTTAGAAAAGATCAAGAAGCTAAGCCCTGAGGCCTGGGAGGAGCTCTACACCGCCACCCTGGACATGAACCCCAAGCTCGTCCCCTACATCGGCTACGTCGTCTGGGGCGACAGCTACCGCCGGGGCGACTTCATGGCCGCCTTGAAGCGGGCCATGGAGGAGGCGGGGGTGGACCTCGCGGGCGAGCTCCCTGATCACTTGGTGCCGGTGCTCCGCTACCTCGACCGGAGCCCGACCCCCATGAAGGAGCTTTTGGAGGTGCTCGAGCCCGCCCTGGTCCGGATCAAGAAGGACCTCGAGGCTTTCGACCGCCAAAACCCCTACCTGCACCTGGTCGAGGCCCTCTTGGTGAGCCTGCCCAAGGCGGAAAGGAGGAAGGCATGAACTGGAACGTGCTGCTCTTTGAGATCTTCCCCTACGTGGCCCTGGCGCTGGCGGTGGCGGTGACCGCCTACCGCTACGCCTACCGGCCCTTTAGCGTCTCGGCGCTCTCCAGCCAGCTCCTGGAGCGCCGCCTGCTCTTTTGGGGCTCGATCCCCTTCCACTGGGGAATCACGATCATCCTCACCATCCACCTGATCGCCTGGCTCTTCCCGGGCAGCATCCTGGCCTGGGACGCGAGCCCTTTAAGGCTCTACCTGCTCGAGGTGAGCGGCTTCGCGCTCGGCCTCTGGACGCTCATTGGCATCCTGGTGCTTCTTTGGCGGCGCCTCACGGTGGCCAAGGTCCGGGCCACGGCCACGGTGATGGACTACGTGGTGCTCCTTTTGGTCCTGGTCTCGGTGGCCACCGGCGTCTACACGGCGTTTTTCTACCGCTACGGCACCGCCTGGTTCGCCGGCGCGATGAGCCCCTACCTGGCGAGCATCTTCATGCTGCGGCCGCGGCCGGAGCTGGTCGCCGACTTCCCCTTCGCCTTCCAGTGGCACGTCTTTAACTTCTGGCTCTTGGTCGCCGTCTTCCCCTTCTCCCGCCTGATCCACATCATCACCATCCCGCTGGGCTACGTCTTCAGGCCCTGGCAGATCGTGATCTGGGTGCGCCGCCGCTTCACCCAACCCGGGGCCTAACGAAAGGAGCGTGATACGCGTGAACGCCGAAGCCTTCAAGAAGTACCGCATCAAGTCCAACCCGAGCGAGGCCCTGATCGCCGCCACCATCGGCTTTTTCGTCGGCTTCGCGGCGGTGGCGCTCTTCAACGTCACCGCCAAGAACTTCAAGGAGGCCATGGGGCTCGATCCCGTTCAGGTAGGTCTCCTCGTGGCCATGCCCATGCTCTCGGGCTCGCTTTTACGGATCCCCTTCTCCGCCTGGGTGGACACCGACGGCGGCCGCAAGCCCATGCTGACGCTGCTCGGGATGTCCATCGTGGGCCTCTTGGGCCTGATCTGGCTGATCGTCGCCTACTACCCGGACAACCTCTCCGCCGGGCTCTATCCGCTGCTCCTCTTCCTCGGCCTCTTGGCCGGCTGCGGCATCGCCACCTTTTCGGTGGGAATCAGCATGGTCGCCTACTGGTTCCCGCAGTCCCGGCAGGGCTGGGCGCTCGGCACCTACGCCGGGGTCGGCAACCTGGCCCCGGGGATCTTCACCTTCCTCCTCCCCGCGGCGCTCGCCGCCTGGGGGCTGCTCGGCGCCTACGTGGCCTGGACCGGGCTTTTGGTCGCCGGCACCGCGATCTTCTACCTGATCGGCTACGGCGCCCCCTACTTCCAGCTGATCAAGCACGGCCTGAACCCCGAGGAGGCCAAGAGGATCGCCCGCGAGCTGGGGCAGGAGATCTTCCCCGCCGGCTCGCTGATCGAGACCCTGCTCCGCTCCGCCGCTAACTGGCGTACCTGGGTCCTGGTCCTGCTCTACTTCACCTCGTTCGGGGGGTTCCTGGCGCTGACCGCCTGGCTGCCCACCTACTGGCGCGAGTTTTTTGACCAACCGGTGAAGATCGCCGCTTATCTAACCGCTTACTTCTCGATCCTAGCCTCGCTGGTCCGAGTCTGGGGCGGCTCGCTTTCCGACAAGATCGGGGGCGAGCGCACCGCGTTTTTGGCCTTCGGCTCGGTGCTGGTCGGGGCGCTGGTGATGATGCTCGCCCACAGCTTCCTGCTTGCTTTCATCGGCGAGACCATCATCGGCTTCGGCATGGGCGTGGGCAACGCCGCCGTCTTCAAGATGGTGCCCTTCTACGTCCCCGACGCCGTCGGCGGCGCCTCCGGCTGGGTCGGCGGGCTCGGCGCCTTTGGCGGCTTCGTGGTGCCGCCCGTGCTTGGCTACTTCGTCAAGGCCTACGGGCCGGAAAAGGGCTTCCCCCTTGGGTTTATCACCTACGTGGCCCTGGGGATCATGGCCTTGATCCTGGTCTGGGTGCTCGAGGCCACCCGGCCGAAGACCCGGGCGGCCTGAGCTAGGTCCTTCTCGAATCGTGCCAGGAGGCCCGCGATCGCGGGCCTCCTGGCATTTAGGGCCTTAAGGGGATGCGGTAGGCGTAGCTTTTCCCCCGCCCGATCCAAAGCCCCTTCCAGGTCAAGGGGGCAAAGAGCCTTTTGGGCAGGCGCCCGGCATAGAAGGCCCTCGGGACCTTTTCCCCAAGCCCCAGCGCGTAGTCCCCCGGGGACGCGTTGAGCGTGATCCAGACCCCGGGCCGCCGCACTCTCGCCGCCTTTAGGCGAAGCCCGTAACGGCCGAGCTGGTCTTTTGGGATCTCGTACCAGCCGCCGGGTTTTTTCAAAAGAACGCGAAGCGCGGTATTCTCCGGCAGCTCCGCAGCAAACCGCACCGGGCCCGGGGAAAAGCGAAAAAACGCCCGCTCGGCGACGAGCACGAGACCGGGGTAGGGGCTTTGACCGTCTAGCGCGTAGCGGGTGACCTCCCCCTCGCCCCGGCGCGTCTGCACCGTGAGGGGAAAGGGCTTAAAGGCAAACTCCTGCACCGCCAGGTAGCGCCCGTTCGCCACCAACACCGCCACCCCCATGTGGGTGAAGCCGGGGTTCAGGAGGTTCTTGCGATGACCGGGGCTTTGCATCCAGGCCGCGACCGCCCGGCGGGCGAAGTCGGCGGGGACGTAGGGGCCGTCGAGCTCGTAGAGGTTCTCGGCCACCTTGAGAGCATAGACGCCGGCCCGCCAGAAGCGCTCTTCAAAGGGCGGGCCGTCCGGGTGGACGTGGCCGAAGTAGCGCCGGCGTAAAAGGTCCTCGCCCTGGATGCGGGCGGCCTCGGCCAGCCCCTTATCCCAGGCCAGGGCTGCGACGCCGTGGGCGACCCGCTCGGCGTTGGCGGCCTCGAAGATCGCCCGCGCCAGGTCGGCCTGGGCCAGCGCCAGACCCAGGACGAGAAGGAGCGCAAAGAGCCGCTTCACCGGGCCGGCACGAGCTGGTACTTGAACGCCTGCGCGAAGGGCCGGTGGGCGAGGGCCTCGGCCACCGCCTCGCGGTCCACGGCCTCGAGCCGAGCCAACACGTCCGCCAGGCTCTGGTAGCGGCCGGTGTAGAGGTACTCGAGCCCCAGCCCAAAGAGCCTCCGCATCGGGGTCTCGCCGGAGAACACCACCCCGGTCTTGAGGCGGGTCTTGGCGCGGGCGATCTCGTCCTCGCCCGGGGGCTCGGCCTCAAGCCGCTTGAGCTCGGCCGCGAGCCGCTCGGCGACGACATCGGCGTTCTCCGGCCGGGCGACGGCGTAAGCGTAGTAGCTCCCCAGGCCGTCGTTCTCCTCGTGGCCGGCGCCGGCGGCCTCCACCAGCCCGGCGTCCACCAGTGCCCAGTGGAGCCGGCCGCTGCCGCTCGCCCCGAGCACCTGAGCGGCCACCCCGGCGGCGTAGCGGTGCTCGTCCTGGGCGCTGAACCCCGGCGCCATCGTGACCAGGTAGACCTGGGCGGCCCGGGGGTAGGGCTCGGCGACCTCGGCGGGCTCGGGGGCAAAGGGCGGGTAGGCGCGGCCGGCCGTCCCCCGGGGCCAGCCCTCGGTGAGCCGAGCGGCGAGCTCCACCACCTGGTCCCAGTCCACCTTGCCCGCAAACGCCAGCACCATGTTGCCGGGCAGGTAGCGGCGGGCGTGGTAGGCGGCCATCTGGTCACGGGTGAGGGCGGTGATGGTCTCCTTGGTGCCGAGCACCGAGTTGCCGAGCGGATGGCCCCTAAAGTAGCGTCGCCGGGCGCGATCGAAGGCGGTGTACTGGGGGTTGTCCTCGTAGAGGGCGATCTCCTCGAGGATCACCTTCTTTTCCGTCTCGAAGTCCTCCGCACGCAAGGCGGGCCGCATCAGCTTGGTGAAGAGGGTGAGCAGATCGGGCAAAAGCTCGGGCAAAACGGCGCCGTAGTAGACGGTGTTTTCCTCCGAGGTGAAGGCGTTGTACTTGGCGCCCATGCGATCGAAGGCCAGGTTCACGGCGTAGGCGTCCATGTCCTCGGGGCCCTTGAAGACCATGTGCTCAAGGAAGTGGCTGACCCCCGATTCCTCGGGTGCTTCGTCGCGGGCGCCGGTCTTCACGAAGTAGCCCATCGCCGCCGAGTGGGCCTTAGGGTTGATCTCGGCGATCACCTTGAGGCCGTTATCGAGCGTCGTTTCCTTGTAGTTCATGCCCCCTCCACGGGCCCGAGCACCCCTTCCCAGGGCAAGGCGTAGGGGTGGCGGGCCAAGAACGCGTTCAGCTCCTCCAAACCAACCGCCTCGACGCGCTCCAAGATCTCATCCAGCGGCCGCGCCCGGCCGAGCAAAAAAAGGTCGCGGGCGAGCGAGGCGCTTCGCGCCTGCACCGACTCCCCCTGCATCACCAGGGCGCTTTTTACCCCCACCTTGGCGCGGGCGAGCTCGTCGGCGCTCACGCCCTCCTTGAGCCGTTCGATCTCTTCCTTAAGGACCCGCCGGGTCTCCTCCGCGCGCTCCGGCGTGGTGCCGGCGTAGGCGGCCAGGTAGCCAAACCCCTTCACCGCCCCCGGGCTGGCGTAGACGCTGTAGACCAGGCCCCGCTTTTCCCGCACCT
>Ga0256832_1002074_pt1 | contig 13677 bp, 15 predicted proteins | sample 134614metaG_FD_190534 | JGI IMG/M metagenome (GOLD analysis project Ga0256832, IMG submission 190534) | Hydrothermal vent microbial communities from Lau Basin, Pacific Ocean - 134-614 | ecosystem: Environmental > Aquatic > Marine > Hydrothermal vents | place: Pacific Ocean: Lau Basin | collected... | reverse complement strand
TCCAATCAGATACCACAGATCAAAAACAATAATTGAGATAATTAAAACAGAAGGAACAAAATAAGCTGTGATTTTATCTGCAAGCCTTCCGATAGGCGGCTTTTTGCTCTGAGCTTCCGTTAATAGTTTAATGATCTGTGAAAGAACTGTATCTTTTCCTGTTTGTTCTGCTTTTGCTTTGATAAAACCAACTTTTAGAACTGTTCCGCCGATTACTTTATCACCTGTTTTTTTATAAACTGGAAGGGATTCACCTGTTATCATTGACTCATCAATTTCTGCTTCACCTTCTTCAATTATTCCGTCTGCAGGTATTTTTTCTCCAGATTTAACAAGAAAAATATCTCCTTTTACTATATTTTCAGCTGGAATTTCTAACTCTTTCCCATCCACTAAAATTCTTGCTTTTTGTGGTTTTAAAGAAAGTAATTTTTTCATAAATTCTGTGGCTTTACCTTTTGAACGGGCTTCTAAATATCTTCCTAAAAGGATGAAAGTAATGATCGCAGCAGCAGAATCAAAATAAACATGCCTCATTTCTGGTGGAAAAAGTTGTGGAAAAAATATTACCAAAACAGAATAAAGATAAGCAGAAGTAGTCCCAAGAGCTACTAAAAGATTCATATCTGCGATTCTATTTTTTAATCCAGCCCACGCAGATTTATAAAACTCAGCACCTGCATAAAACTGGACAATTGAAGATAAAATCAATAAAAGTCCATATTGGAGAAATTTATTTTCTAATGGAAAAAATGAAAGGTAGAATATAGGAATGGTTAAAGAAAGAGCGATAAAGAATCTTTGTTTAAGATATTTTTCCCTCTCTAACTTTTTTTTTCAAATTCTTCTAAGTTCGGTGTTGCATCGTATCCTAATTCTTTTATCTTCTGGATAATTTGTTCTTTACTTATTTTTGCAGGATTTATTACAAAAATTCCTTTTGAAGTAGCAAAATTTACTGAAACAGATTTTATTCCTTCAACATTTTTCAAAGTTCCTTCAATTCCTGCTGCACATCCTGCACAGTGCATTCCTGAGATATCTAATTCTAATGTTTGTTCTTCTTCAACATTTTCAGTAATTCCAGTTTCTTCATTTTTATTCTTTTTACCGCCAAAAAACCAGCCGATTCCACCGATTAAAACTAATGAAGAAGCAATAACATAAAACTTTTCCACTGTTTCCTCCAGCACATTATTATTGTGCTAATAATCTATAACTATACAATGTTAATTGGAACTCTAAAATTTAACTTTAAATTAATGTTTGTTATTGACTTCGTGTTCTTCGGTATGACCTTTATGCATAAAATAAACAGATAAAGCAATCATAAGAACCCCAGCACTGAGGAATAGCAGACTCCTAATATCTTCATATTTATAATCAATTGCATATTTAAAAAATGTTACCACAAGTACCATAATAATTACTTTTGCAAGTTTATCTTTAAGTTGGTCTAATGTATGAACCACAAGAATTTTAGAAGAACGTGAATCATTTTCAGCAGCATCTATCTTACTGATAAAAAGTTCATACAAACCAAGTCCGAAAATAAGTAAAACAGTTGCTATCAAATATACATCAACAGCACTGACAATATGTTTTATTGCAGTTTTATGATAATCTTCAAATCCTTCAACTGTTGTAAAAGCATGCAGTGACTCTTTAACAACTAAAACAACATCATAAGTTCCAATAATTACTAAAACAAATGCTGCTACAATACTTGCAATAACCGCAAGAAATATCATAAATCTACTTTGCCACAATAGTTTTTCTACTACTCTTTCTATAATATTCATATTTTCACCTTTAAAGTTAATTTTATTGAGATTTAATATATTTTATCCTATTTAAATCATGCTTGTACTGATTATTATCAGCATTTAAAAATAAAACAGTGTTTGATTTAAAAGTATATTTTTTGATATACTAATCTATGATTTTTATAAAAATTCTAAAAAGGAGTGTGGAAGATGAATCTATACGAGTACGAAGCCTATGAAAAGGTTTTTAAGCCAAATGGTATTCCTGTTCCGAAAGGTGTTTTTACAGACCACCTAAATGATGATGTTCTTCAATTTGTAGAAGATCAAGGTGGGGAAGTGGTTGTAAAATCACAGGTTTTGGTTGGAAAAAGAGGAAAAGCAGGAGCAATTAAAGTAACTAAAGATGTGGAAGATGCAAAAGAAACAATAGACGCACTTCTTAGATACGATGTTTATGGAGAAAAACCAGTTGGTGTTTTGGTTGTTGAAAAAGCAAACATTTTAAAAGAACTTTACGCTTCTATTACTTATGATACAAGAACGAGAACTCCTGCCGTTACACTTTCATGGGAAGGTGGAATGGAAATTGAAGAAATGGATCCTTCTAAAATAGGGACATGGCCAATTAATCCATTAATCGGATTACATCCTTATATGGTAAGAAATTATCTTTTAGAGCTTGGAGCTCCTGAAGAACATATTGACGTTATCAGACAGATATCTGAAGTTGTTGCAAACATGTATAAAGCATTTAAAAATGCAGAAGCAAGATTATTGGAAATTAACCCTCTTGCTATTGTTGAAAAAGGTGGGAAGAAAAGGGTTATGGCACTTGATGCTGTTGTATCTATAGATGATGATGCTTCTATAAATCCAGCAAAAATTTATGGAACAAGAACAACACAGGGAAGACCTCCAACAGAAAGAGAAATCGCAGCTTCTGAAATTGATAGAGATGATCACAGAGGAAAAGCTGGTTCTTACGTTGAACAGGATGGAAATATCGGAATGATGACATTCGGTGGTGGTGGTTCTACTGTTACTATCGGAACATGTTATGAAATTGGGTTAAAACCAGCCAACTTTACAGATATCGGTGGTAACCCTCCAGCTGAAAAAATGTATAAAATTTCAAGAATTATCCTTTCAAAACCAGGATTAATAGGTGTTTTAGTTGTTGGTGGAACTGCTAACAACACAAGAATTGACGTAACACTCGGTGAAGGTCTTGCAAATGCAATTAGAGATATGGCTAAAGAAGGAACATTAAATAAAGATTTAATCTGGGTTGTAAGAAGAAATGGCCCTGAAGCTGAAAAAGGTTTAAGAATGCTTTATGAAGCATTTAAAGAAGTTGGAATTAAAGGTGAAATTTATGATTCATCATTACCTTTAACAGAAGCTCCAGTTAGATTAAAAGAGTTATTAATAAAATACGGAATAGTTAAAGAAGAAGATTTAAAACCATTAGTTCCTCCTCCAGAAGAAGAATTTGCAAAAGAGCTTGAGGAACTTAAAAAGGTAAAAGCACAGCAAGGAGGAAATCAATAATGGAAAAAAATTGGACTTACGGAACTTCTTATTTAAATGACAAAACTGGTGTAATTGTTATCGGTATTACAGGTAGAGAAGCTTCTCAGGTTGTTACAGAAACTGAAGCTATTTACCCTGGAATCACAAAAGCAGGTGTTACTCCAGGTAGAGGTGGAAAAGAAGTAGCAGGTGTTCCTGTTTTTAACACTGTTAAAGAAGCTTTACAGGATCCTGCATTAAGAGAATCTATCAATACAGGGCTTGTTTATGTTCCCCCTACTTCTGTTAAAGATGCTGTTTATGAACTTATTGATAATGGAATTAAAGTAATTTATATCGTTACAGAACACGTCCCAATTAAAGATACGGCAGAGTTTTATGCATATGCCAAAGAAAAAGGCGTAAAAATTGTAGGGCCTACATCATTAGGAGCTATTGTTCCTAAAATTGGAAGAATCGGAGCAGTTGGTGGTAAAGATCCGTTTATTGCATATCAAAGACCTGATGAGCCTGGTTCTTACGTAATCCTTTCAAAATCTGGTGGTTTAACAACTACGACTGCTGAAATGATTAAAAGAAGAGGTTTTGGAATTTATACTGCGATTGCACTTGGTGGTGACGTTATTTCTTGTACAACATATGCTGATGTTTTACCTGAACTTGAAGAAGATCCTAACGTAAAAGGTGTTGTTCTATTAGGTGAGCCAGGTGGATCTTATGAAGAGCAGGCAGCTCAGCTTGTGATAGATGGCAAGTTCACTAAACCATTAGTTCCATTTATCGGTGGTAGATTCCAGGATTATCTTGCTGAAGGTGTATCTTTTGGACACGCAGGTGCAGTTGTTGAAAGAGGAATGGGTAAAGCTTCTGATAAAATCAGAAAATTCCTTGAAGCTGCAAAATACGGACCTGTGAATGTAGCATTTTTCTACCACGAAATACCTCAAAGATTACTTGAATTAGGATGTGAAAGAGATTTACCAGATACAACTGGTGATGTTGTAAAACCTCTCTATTCTACTCTGGAAGAGTAATAATATCATTTTCAATAAAAAAAGGGGGCTTTTAAGCCCCCTTTTTATTTTTCTAAAAATTACGCAGTTTCAAAAAGTTCTTTTAGATGTTTAGGAAGCTCTGCTTCAACATCTTCTATTTCACCTTGAGATACATGTCTTTTGATTACTCTAATTACAGCTTTAATGGCTTCTTTTGCCTGTTCTTCGTTTCCAAAATCTCTTGGAGCTGTTCTACCATCTTCTTCCATTACGGCATGAATTAAATCGTCTATGTGTTTAATAGATTTGTCGGGTGATTCGGAAATATGCCATCCATCTACTGCTATGGCTTTAATACACATCGGTAACTGTGCCACCAAATCAAGATACTCTTCAGGAGTTAATCTTTTTCTTAGAGCATGTAAAACGGCTCTTAAAACTCTTCCTGCTCTGTCTTTGTCTCCTGGAGTTCCTAATTCTTCTGCTAATTCTTTTAGGAATGCATTTCCTTTTGCTACATACTTTTCAAAGTTCATGGCACGCCCTCCTTTACTTTTTTATAGCTCCATTTCCTGCCTTTCAATATAGGAAATCTAACAAAATTTGCAATAGGTTTTTAATAAAACCTTATGATACTAATATAAAATTTACTGAATATTATAAATAGCTAAAAAAGTGTTAAAATTAAAAATAAAAATAAGAAGTAAGAGATAAAATGAACGTTATAAAAAATCAAATTATTGCATTTTTTGAAAATTTGACACCAGAAGGGATTTTAATTTTAAAAATAGCCTTAATTGCCATTTCTTTGTCTATTATCTTATGGGTCTTTAAGATAATAAAAACTTTTTTTAAATACAGAAAAATAGCTAAAACATCAATAAAAATCATAACTCCTAAGGAAGATAACAATATTAAAAGATATTACGAATTACAAAGTTTGCTTACACCACCTGAACTTAAACTTTTTCATATAATTTCTTCCTCTATAAATACTAAACATTATTATGTAATTCCTCAAACTTCGTTACTTTCCCTTATGAAAATAAAGTTTGAAAATGATAAAGAGGCATGGGCTAAAATCTCAAATAGAAGATTGGATTTTTTAATTACAGACAAAAATTTCAAACCTATCCTTGCTATAGAGCTTGATGATAAATCACATGACCTTCCACATAGGCAAAAAAGAGATATAGAGGTAGAGGAAGTTTTATCTGGTATTGGATTGAAATTAGTTAGGTTTAAACTATCAACATTAGAACATCCTAAACTAATCCATAAAACAATAAAAAAAGCCCTATAAAAGGGCTTATAAGTTATTTTGTAGCTAAAACTTCTGGTGTTTCCACCTCTTCTAAAACATAAACTTTATCTCCAACTCTCACCCTTTCATCTGTTTTTAGACCGACCATTATTCCTCTTTCAGCGGTTTCGATATTTTTTCCATCAACCTGCATTGATTTAACTTGCTGTCTAACTACACCTGTTTTCTTTCCGATTATATGGATAGTATCTCCAACTTTCATTGGATTATTTATAACTTTTACTTCTGCAACACTAATTTTTGGATAAAACTTCGTAACTTCACCAACATAAAGTTTTTTCTCTTTAGCAATAGATTTATTTATGCCGAATAGACCTTCTCCAAAATAAAATCCACCGTCCCATTCTCTATGATAAACTCTTTCTAACATGTCCCATAAATCTTTCCAGCCTTTTGTTTCCCATTCGCCGTTTAATATTCTATCCCTTGCTTCTCTGTATGCCTTTGTTACCATGTATGCATAATCAGGATTTTTATTTCTTCCTTCTATTTTCCAGCTGTCAGCCCACATAAGTTTATCAACAAAGTTTATTGTCACAAGATCCCTTGCTGAGAGAACATAATCAGATCCCATTATAAAATCTGTTCCTGTATTTTTAGACGTTATCTTAACTTCAAATTCATGTCTGCAAACCTGATTACATTCTCCTCTATTTCCTGAAGACTCAAAAACATCATGGGATAAGAAACATCTACCTGAAACAGCCATACACATTGCACCGTGGATAAATATTTCTATCTCAAGATTTGTTTTGTTTTTCATATCAATCAAACCTTCAAGTTTAACCTCTCTTGCAGGAACAATTCTTGTTACACCTAAATTTTCATAAAATCTGGCAGCCTGAGAGTTTGAAACTGAAGCCATTGTTGAGAGATGTGTTTCTATTCCCCTTTCAATAGATCCAGATAAAACAGCCATATCCCAGCCAATAACAGCGTCAACTCCAACTTCTTTTAACTGGTCTAATGTTTCATTTATGTAAGGAAGGTCGTCTTCAAATACAATTGAGTTCAAAACGATATACTGTTTTAAACCTTTATCCTGTGTAATCTTTCTGATTTCTTTAACATCTTCTATATCAAAGTGTGCTTTTCTCGCCCTCTGGTTTATTTTTCCACAACCCATATAGATTGCATCAGCCCCAGCTTTTATAACTGCAGCAAGCCCTTCATAATGACCAACAGGTGCAAGAATTTCTGGTTTATTTATGTCAGACATGATTTTCCTCCTGAATTTTTTTAAAATTTAATTTTAGCAACAGTTTTTTCTTATAAAAAATGACTAAAATCAACCTAAATTATACAGCTTTAACAGGAAACAATATAGTTAATTTTGGTAAAATATTCAAAAATATAAAGAGGTGGACAGTTGAATATCTTAGAAGAAATAATTCTTTATAAAGAAAAGGTTGAACTTCAAAAATTCACACCAAATTTTATAAAAAAAATAGAAAAGAAAATTGAAGAAAGAACCAGACCTGTCAAAGACTTTAAGAATGCCTTAAAAGGTAATGGAATCAATATTATTGCAGAAGTTAAAAAAGCATCACCATCTAAAGGAATCATCAGACCAAATTTTGATCCATTGGAAATAGCAAAAATATATGAACAAAACGGAGCAAAAGCTATCTCAGTTCTTACAGACGAAAAATATTTTCAGGGAAGTCTTAACTTTTTAGAAGTTATCTCTAAAAATGTAAACCTTCCACTTTTAAGAAAAGATTTCATAATAGATGAAAGGCAGATATTAGAAGCCGTTGCCTATGGAGGAGACGGCTATCTTTTGATAGCGAAAGTATTGGATGAGAACCAGCTATACAAATTGATAAACTTCGGAAGACAGTTTAATATGGAACCTTTAGTGGAAGTTCACAGTGAATATGAAGCAGAAAAATCTATACAGGCTGGAGCAAAAATAGTAGGAATAAATAACAGAAATTTAGAAACTTTTCAGGTTGATATAAACCTTTCAAAACAGCTTTCCCCTAAACTGAAAGAAATGGGAGCGGAAGTCACAGTCGCAGAAAGCGGTCTCAACACAAAAGAACAACTATTAGAACTTAAAAATTACCTGGTAGATGCATTTTTGATAGGAGAAGCTTTAACAAGAGAAAAGGATATAGGAACAAAGCTTAGAGAACTTATTAACTAAAAAATCAAAGGGGGAGATATGAGGAGCTTTCTGGTTTTTGATATAGAAACGATACTTGACAATGAAATGATTCAAAAAGCAGCATCAGATAAAGTTAAAGAAAATATAGAAGATGGGAAATTCCCTCCTGTCCAGTTCCATAAAGTTGTTTCCATCTCCGTAATGTCTATATATGAAAATAAAGATATCAAATTTGCCTCATGGTGCTTTAATGATGAAAAAAAGGTTTTAGAGCAGTTCTGGAAAGGTTTTCTTGTTTTTAACAAAAAAAATCAAAACTCCCATCCAGCTTTTATAAGTTTCAACGGGAAAAATTTTGATATTCCTGTTTTAATTCTCCGTAGTCTCCAATTTCCTGATATGTTAGAAGGTTTAGGTGAGGTTTTTAGCTTTCTTACAGATGATTCAGATCAGTGGGAAAAAGAAAAACCAAACTACTTTAATCGATATACCAAATATCATATAGATCTAATAGAATTATTTGGAACATTCAGAACATTATCTTTAAAAACCGTTTGTTATCTTTGCGGTATTCCTGTTAAAGAAGAAGCAGAAGGGAACAAAGTAGAACAGCTTTTCCATGATGGCAACTATGAAAAAATAGCCAGATATTGTGCAGAAGATGTAAAAGCGACAGCTCTTTTATACGCCTATCTGAATAAATATATTTTTAAAAAAGAGTTTGTTTCTTATGAAGATATCTTAGACAAAGAAGCGAAAATCCTTTTGGATTGAAAAGGCCCTCATTTGAGGGCTTTTTGTTTATGTTGCAGCTAACTTTCCGTGTAAATACATATCGTATGCAGATAGATCCAATAAGCCATGACCACTTAGATTGAACAGGATTACTTTTTCTTCTCCCGTTTCTCTACATTTTAAAGCTTCATCTATGGCAGTTTTGATAGAGTGTGCAGACTCAGGAGCAGGAACAATTCCTTCTGTTCTTGCAAAATCAACAGCAGCCTTAAATATTTCTTCTTGAGCTACAGCAACTGCATCTATAAAACCATCGTGGTATAGCTTTGATATTATAGGAGACATTCCATGGTATCTTAATCCTCCTGCATGTATAGATGGCGGAACAAAATCATGACCTAATGTGTACATTTTCATTAAAGGAGTTAGTCCTATTGTATCTCCAAAATCATAATCATATTTTCCTTGAGTTAGGGACGGACATGATGCAGGCTCAACGGCTATAAACTTTGTATCTGGTTTTGAACCATCAAGTTTATCCTTTATAAAAGGAAGAGCCAGTCCCCCAAAGTTACTTCCACCACCAGACGAAGCAATTACCACATCTGGATATTGCTCTATTTTTTCAAACTGTTTCAAAGCCTCAAGACCTATAACAGTCTGATGTAAAAGGACATGGTTTAAAACACTTCCTAATGCATAATGTGTATCATCTCTTTTTAGTGCTTCTTCAACAGCTTCACTTATTGCTATACCTAAACTTCCTGGGCTATCAGGATCTTGTTCTAAAATTCTTTTTCCTGCTTCCGTATATGGACTTGGACTTGGAATAACTTTTCCACCCCATGTCTCCATCAATATTCTTCTGTAAGGTTTTTGTTCATAACTTACCCTAACCATATAAACGATAGTCTCGATATCAAAATACTGAGTCGCAAATGACAATGAGCTTCCCCACTGTCCTGCACCTGTTTCTGTGGTTAATCTTTTAATACCTTCTTTTGCATTGTAGTAAGCCTGTGCCACAGCAGTATTTGGTTTATGACTTCCTGCTGGACTTATTCCTTCATATTTGTAGTAGATTTTTGCAGGTGTATCTAAAAATTCTTCTAAAAACACGGCTCTAATAAGCGGAGTAGGTCTCCAAACTGCATAAATATCCAATACCTCTGGAGGAATATCTATCCATCTTTCTGTTGACATTTCCTGTTCTATTAAAGCTTCTGGAAACAATGCCTTCAGTTTTTCTGGATTCATAGGCTGATTTGTTTCTGGATCAAGAGGTGGTTCTAAAGGTGTCGGTAAATCTGCCAATACGTTGTACCATTGTTTCGGCATTTCAAAATCTGCAAGTTGAATCTTTTTCATGATGCTATCCTCCTTTATTTTTCAAGATCTAAAATTTTTTCCTGAAATATTTCAAACGGAACTTTTTTATAATGTGATGGAATATTAAACTCTTTTTCTGGAATGGTTAGTATACTAACCGATAAAACTTCCGTTATGTCTGTCGTTTCCCCGAAAAACGGAATGAACACTTTTATAATCTCTTTCATCAGATAACCTTTTTTTTCTAAATCTGACTTAATTTCGGATAATTTAAGACTCAGCTTATTTTTTCCGTAAATGTTAAAAACCGACCTGGTTTTTAGATCTATTCTTGAGGAAAATGTTATATATTTTTTATAATCTATTTCCTGAGAAATCATATCTTTTAACTGTTTAGAGATAAAAAACTGGGCAACTAGTTCTTCTCCGTTAAAAACTTTGTAATGCTCCGTCGGAAAACCTGCTATAACTGGAAAAAATTTGTCTTTCTGTATTTTAATTTTTTGTAATTTTTTCTCACCTGATATTAATTTTTCCATAATTTTCTTTTCTTCAGGAGATAAAGATTTCATCTTTTTCTCAAAATTCTTTCTCATCTTATCAAAATAGTTAAAATACTGGGCAAAATTCATTTTAGAATAAATCTTTCTAAGAGGCGAATAAAATACGATAGTATCATTATCCAGGTTGATTATAGAAATCATCTTTCTTTGATACACCTCTGTTTGTGTTTTAACTTTATTATTTTGAAAAATGATTATGTCTTTTTTCTTATTTTTTTTACCGAAATTTGATGAATAATACTCTTCTTCAATCACAATTCCTGATATTCCATTTTGAATAAAAACAAACAAAATCAAAAAGATGATTTTTTTCAGCACAAACTTTCCTCACGTTGGATATAATAAACTTAATAATAAGGTATTTTGAGGTGAAAATGAACAGTAAACAGTTTATGGAAAAAGTTATTGATATTGTTGAAAATGAGTTTAAACTCACACTCAATGAAGAACAAAAGAATGTATTTAAAGAGCTTGTTGAAAGCTATGAAATTTTAGGAGGGATAGCAGGAACACCAGTTGCAAATCTAGTGGAAGGAGAAAAGGAAGGTTTTAATCTTGAAAAAATTCTGAAAGTTAGGAATCAAAAAGATGAAGAAATCTTGCTGATATATATAGAAGGAAATTATGGTGTCTTTCTAAATTTAACAAATCCGCATAAAAGTCAGATAGGCAACCTTCCAATAATAAAAAAATAATAAAAATTAAGAACTTATCTAAACAAACTCTTCACTATTTAGTATAATTAAATAAGTTTAATAAAAGGAGGACTAAATGAAGTCATACAACATTGCAATTTTAGGAGCTACTGGAGCAGTTGGACAAACAATGATAAAAGTTTTAGAAGAAAGAGATTTTCCTGTTGATGAAATTAGATTTTTAGCTTCTGAGCGTTCTGCAGGAAAAGAAATAGAATATTATGGATTGAAATATAAAGTAGAACCTGTAACTCCTGAAGCGTTTGAGGGGATAGATATAGCACTCTTTTCGGCAGGGGGAAGTAGAAGTAAAGAATGGGCACCTATCGCAGTTCAGAAAGGGGCTGTGGTAGTTGACAACAGCTCAGCTTTTAGAATGGATCCAGAAGTTCCGTTGGTTGTTCCAGAAGTAAATCCAGAGGATGTAAAACAGCATAAAGGAATAATTGCCAATCCAAACTGTTCAACAATTCAGATGGTTGTTGCACTGAACCCTATACACAGAGAAAAAACAATAAAAAGAATTATTGTATCCACATATCAGGCAGTATCTGGGGCAGGAGCTACTGCTATTCAGGATTTAGAGCAGGAAATAAAAGCAACAATGGAAGGTAAATTTTACTATCCACAAGCACTTCCGGCTCATATAGCATTTAATGTGATTCCACATATCGATGTTTTTGAAGATAATGGATACACAAAAGAAGAACTAAAAATGGTAAATGAAACAAGAAAAATAATGCACGCCCCTGATATAAAAGTATCACCTACCTGCGTTAGAGTTCCCGTTTATATTAGCCACAGTGAAAGTGTTGTGATAGAAACAGAAAAACCGATAACGCCAGAAGAAGCAAGAGACATCTTATCTAAAGCAGAAGGTGTAATTGTAGAAGATGATCCGAAAGCAAATGTTTATCCAATGCCTATTGACGTGGCAGGAAAGGATGATGTTTTTGTAGGAAGGATCAGAGAGGATTTATCATTTGATAACGGACTTGCAATGTGGGTTGTTGCAGATAATTTAAGAAAAGGTGCAGCAACAAATGCTGTCCAGATAGCAGAGTTGTTGATTAAATATGATTTAGTAAGAGGTCATTAATGGATAAAATTTTAGTCCATATTTGTTGTGGTGTGGATTCTGTCTATGCATTAAGGAAAATAAAAGAAGAGTTTCCTGATTCAGAAATAAAAGGGTTTTTCTACGATCCTAATATTCATCCAGAAGAAGAGTTTGATTTAAGATGGATCGAAACAAAAAGAGTTTGTGATGATTTAGGAATTGAGTGTATAAAAGGCGATTATGAATTAGATGTCTGGATGAAAAGGGTGAAAGGGTATGAAAATGAACCTGAAAGAGGGGAACGATGTACCATATGCCACGACTTAAGACTTGAAAAGACTGCAGAACTTGCAAAACAGATCGGTTTTAATAAAATAACAACCGTTTTAATGATGAGTCCTAAAAAGGATTTTGAAATCCTGAAAAAAGTCGGTGAAGAGATTGCAGAAAAGAAAGGGCTAGAGTTTATATCCATAGATTTTCGGAAAAAAGGTGGTATAGAAAAAATGAACCAGCTATCGAAAGAAATGGAACTATACCACCAGAACTATTGTGGATGTATTTACGGTTTGTTTAAACAAAGAGAAGGATTAGAATACATTCCAGAATTGGTATCCTTCGGGAAAGGAAGACTTCCAGGAAGCAGAGAGGAACTTCTCTTTATAAAAGAGATTAGAACATTTGCACAGAATTTAGGACTGAAGACTTCAGAACAACAATTTGATTTTATGGACTGGAAAATCATTTCTTCAAAATTATCCATAAAAGGAAATCCTATTCCTCATACGGTGCTTCCATATTCTAAATCTATAAGAGGAATATTAAGAGCAAAGATTAAGGAATTAATCCCTTTTAAAGACAAAACGGTTGTAAAACTTAATAAATCAAACGCAGAATTATGGATATTAAATACGGAGCTAAAAGAGATAAGCATCGATGAAATGAGATACTTTACAAATCCTGTATTTATTTTAGGAAAAGAGCATAAAGAAGATATTAAAGAAGGAACTAAAATCGAAATGCAGCTTAAAACAGAATTTAATCCTGATGCCCAATCACAGAATCTGATCATCGGTTCATTACATTCAGATACAAAAATGTTTTTTCATTCAGACACATTAATAGACGGCTCAGCTGGTATGGAAAAAAACCAGATTTTAAAAGCAATTAAAGAAAATTTAGATGATATTAAAAATGGTTCTGTCAGTATAATTGTTTTAGGTGCAAAAACATTTGGGAATATTGGACTTAGAAAGTTTCATGAAGAATTAAAAAGCTTTGAAATAACAAAATCTTAAGTGTTATAATATTTTTGAAAAGAAATGTTAGGAGTGTGTAGATAAATTGAAAACAATCAAAAAAATTACACTCTGCTCGTCAGCCCATTGTTGTCCGGATATCGAAGTTATTGAAAAAGAAAACGGCGAAAAAGAAGTAATAATAGAAGAAAACGGGCAAAAAATAGTTTTAAATAAATTTGCGTGGAATCTTTTAGTTAAGTATATTAAAGAAGGTGAACTGAAAGAGATCTGAGGGGATAACTCAAATTGAAAGAATGTTT
>Ga0256832_1002073_pt1 | contig 13679 bp, 13 predicted proteins | sample 134614metaG_FD_190534 | JGI IMG/M metagenome (GOLD analysis project Ga0256832, IMG submission 190534) | Hydrothermal vent microbial communities from Lau Basin, Pacific Ocean - 134-614 | ecosystem: Environmental > Aquatic > Marine > Hydrothermal vents | place: Pacific Ocean: Lau Basin | collected... | reverse complement strand
GCAGATCGTTGCGGGGGACGCGCCAGAGCTGTTCGGCTTCACCGAATCCGGTTTCCAGGTCCGGAGGCAGTGGTTCCTCCCAGCAATAGCGGTGCCTGTCACGGTTGTGTAACAGGTGCCGGGAGAGCCTTTCGTCGAAAGCATAGCAGGAGAAGGCTTCCTTGATCGTGCCTGCCTGTATGATGCGTGGATGCAATGGCAGGGCGAGGGGGCAGGATTTACGGCCGAGATAGAGGGCGAAGCGTGGTTCTCTCAGCGCCGTGCGCAAGGCATCCAGTGTGTAGGGCGCCTGGCCCCTCGACCAGAGCGCACAGGTCCAGGCTGCTTCGACACGGTAGTCGCGCTGGGAGAGGATGGTATAGAGCCCATCGACAGCCATTTCTTCCTTGCGGGTATGAAACTGTTGTCCGCGTCGGTTGGGAGGCACCTGGGTGGTGTGATAGTCACGCAGCAGTTCACCTTCGGCATCGATGCGCACCGCCAGTCCGTAACCCTGAGCCAAGCCGGCAAGGCGCTGTTCCTCGTCACGGCGAATGCCCAGGGCCGCGGCCAGCAGGCCGGTGATCTGCGACTTGCCGGGATGGGTGGCGCTGGGGCGGTATTCGCCCACGGCGGGCTCGCCCCAGCTTGCAAGCGGACCATACAGCTGAAACAGCAGCAGTTCAGGCATTTTCCAGACCCTCGGTGGCATAGGAGATGATTTCCTTCAGATTGCCTTCGCCCGTTACGGTGTCCATGATCACGGCATTGGCATCGCCGTCACCATAGGCCTTGTCCAGCCGATCACGTTCGCCTGCCAAGGCCGTGATGGCATTGGCCAGCAGGCCGTCGCCATGCGCCTCCACGGGTTTGAGAAAGGCGACCGACAGATTGCGTGGCTGCGCGTTACCCTTTTCGCAGAGAATATAGCTGGCGCGTGCCCGGGAGCCGAAGCTGTTCTGCTTGCCGGTAGGCGCCACCGTGGCAGCGCTTTCGACGAGTGCGGAGAGTGTCTTCCTGGCGAGGCCGGTATCGCCACCCAGGTTCTCCAGCAGCAATTGACGGTCGATGCAGAGGTAGAGATAGAACAGCCCGGCACCGAATTCGGTATCCCCCATGTGTCCGGCACCCACGTCTTCCTCGCCACGATTGAGATCATCCACGGCAGTATAGAAATCGTCTTCCACCACAACCTTGTGGACCGTGATCGCATGGGCCACCTGGCAGGCGGCTTCGGTGTTGAAGCCGGGATCGTCCGCCAGCATGCGGCCGAACAGGGCGATGTCGGCGGCACTCTTCTGCTTGCGCAGCAGTTTCAGGTCGTTTTCGTCGGGCGCCTCGCCGGTGTCGATCAGGCGCTGGACCAGTGCATCGATGGCCGCCTGCTCTTCGGGGCTGATGTGCGCCAGTTGTTCGATGTGCAGGGCCTCGACGCTGCCATCGTCCTTGGATTTCTTCAGCTTGCCGAAGACGTTGGCGATCTTTCTTGCCCAGTCGCGGGCCTTTTTCTCAGCAACACCCCCTGCCACCAGCTTGTTGAAGATCTTTTCACCCAGCCGCTTGGTACGGGTGCCGATATTGCCATCCAGCCTTTCGGCAAAGACATCGGAGGTGCGCCAGGCGCGCTTGAGGCTTTGCGAGGAGATGCGCAGGCGCTCGGCACCGCCCATCAGGGCGGTCTTGGGGCGACCGAGATCGTCCCGGTTGAGGTTGGCCGGGGGGTAGGAGGTCAGCAGGTGCAGTTGGACGAAGCGTTCCATGGTTTTTTCTCCTTTTCGAATCAGGCGGATTTCTTGAGAGCGGGGAAGTAGGCAAACGCCCAGATCTTCTGTATGTGTGGGCCCCACCAGAAAACGGCATCGGCAAGATCGAACAACCCGGCCCGGTGATCGAGCTGGGCGAGAACACGGATCATGGGCCGGTAGAGGTCGTCCCGGGAATATTGCAGCAGGCGCCGGAATCGCAGCTCCGAGACCCGCGGCCGGTCACCCCTGGCACTGGCCATGAGCCGGGGCAGTGCGTCTCTGTCGGGTGGCGAAAGCACCAGGTCGGCGGCATGGTGATCGAGGTGGGCAGCCAGGCCGGCAATGGCCGGGATGCGTGCCAGCCAGCCGTTGTGATCGGCCACCGGAGTGGCACGCAGGCGGGTGATCAGGTCGATGGTGGCCGGTATCAGCGCGGCATCGTCGGATGAGCGGGCGCGGCGCAGCTCGGCACGGGCGCCCCGGTCGGATTCGAGGTCGCGCCACCAGTCGGCCAGGATCCTGCCGGCCTGGCTGTCGGGGGTGAACAGGGGTTGTTTCTGTGTCATGCGGCATTCTCCCTGGTGGTCGGTAACGAAAGGATCTGTCTGAGTCTCCTGCCTTCGAGCTGTTTGCGCAGCTTGTCGCGGGCCCGGGCCACACGCGCCGGATCTCCGAAGGCAAGATCGCCGCTGGCCGTCCATTCGTCGAACAGGCTCAGCGCGGCACGTTTCAGTGTCTGGTGCCACTCGGCCAGCACCGAACGGTCCCGGTCCTCGGGAATACTTTCGATCAGGCGCGGCAGGCAGGCGTAGAAATCGGCCTCGGTGTGCTGATAGAAACCATCGGCCAGAAAACCGGTGTCGCCGCGGACATCGCCGGGCCGCTTGAACCAGGCCTCCTTGACGGCGGTTCTGAGCATCCGGGTGACTGCATCGGCGCCCTGGATCATTTCCCCGACACGCAACGCAAAGCGGGTTCGGATCTGTTCCGGCACCCGGTAGAGCGGCAGAATGGCCTCGTACCAGCAGCGTGGTTTCATGTTGTCCATGTCGTAGCCGAAGGCCCAGATGCGCGCCTGGCCCATGCCTTCGGAATCGCGCAGAAATGTGTCCACAACCAGGGCAGGGACGATTCGTTCCTTATCGTCCGGTGTGGCATAGACCAGCCCCAGCCAGTGGCGATAACCGATGCCTCCGGGCTGGGGATGCAGCGGAAGAGGGTCGGACGATTCCCTTTCCTGGTAGGGGGTGAGGGGATGACGCCAGGCACCCACATAATTGATGCCGTAGTTGAGGGTCCAGTATCGCTGCACGAGGCGGCCTTCGGTACCGCACAGATCGCATGCCCCTTCGCTGGCGTGTTTGAAATCGAGGCGGATGCGCCGGGGCATGGCCCAATACATCTGCAACGGATGGACGTCTTCAGGGGTGGTGTCCACTCCGCCAGCCTTGGGATCACTGGTGCGGGTGGGCGCCAGCCAGGGAAAGATGTGTTCTGGGCCGGTCAGCCCGGGATTGCCGGTGAGGCGGACAGTGCGAGGCAGCACATTGAGCCAGAGGTTGTGCCACAGGGTGTCGGGAAGCTTGCTTCCTTCCGGATCCAGCACAACCAGCGTGGTCAGCGGGCCGCCGCCACGCAATGAGGTCCGGTGTCCCGCACCACCACTGGGTGCATTGATCTGCAGGGTGAACAGGGCGGCAGCGGCACAGGCAGGACACAGTGCCTTGATTCGGTCTCGCTTGATGAAATGGTCGGCGTTGTTGCGCAGCGTCTGATCCCCGGGGGTGTCGATCAGCAGATTGGCGATGCTGTTTTCGGCGGGTTTGCGACCGCCGTTTCTTTCCTGTTCGAACTTTTCCAGATCCTGCATGAAGCGCGGTCCGTCTCCATCCAGGGCGAAGGCGTCGACATGGGCGTTGAAGGCCTGATCCAGTGTCTCGACGCTGGGCGGATTCTCCAGGCGATCAATCCATTCGTCATCGTCGCGCGGCGCGAAGGCGGTCTGCAACAGGCCGATGAGGAACTGTGCCAGGGCGCCGTTGAAGTCGGCCCGAAGCGCATCCAGTGCCACCGGCGGATTGTCCTGAATGGCGATCTCGGCCGGGCGAATGATGGTTCGTGTGCCGTCGGCAAGGCGGACGGGGATCCATGGGTCGGTGATGAGATTCATGATGCTTTGCTCCCATGTTGGAAATCGATTCGTAACCCGCTCTGTTCGGAATACCGGATCAGTCGGGGTTCGTTTTCAGGGCCCAGGGCATGCCCCTGCAAACTGCCTTCCTCTTGCGTGAGCACGATCACCACGCCCCAGCGGCCCTTGCCGGGCAGGGCGGCCTTGTGTTGCGCCCAGGTCTCGGCGTCGATGCCTTCCGGTGGCATCTCACGGGAGACCAGCGACTGGCGCACGGTGAGGCTGCTCAGAATCCATGCCTGTGGATCATCGGGGCTGTCACCCTGGAGCGGCAGCAGGCAACCATCCCGCCAGCGCGCGAGCCAGAGCGTGGTGGTGGGTTCACCCAGGCGGGTGGGGGCGATGTCCTCATCGAGCCAGGGGCCTTCACGCCGATAGCCTGCTTCGAGATGCAGGGCTTTGAGTTCGGCCAGGCTGCGTTGCCCTCTGGCCGCGCCATCCGCATTCAGCACCTGCTGTTGCAGACCTGCAGGGATGTCGTCGAAGGGGTCGGCGCCGTAGACACCTTCGATCAGTCGACGGGCATCACCAGGCATCTCGAAACCATTCATCTCGCGCAACAGTTTCATGGCCAGCCACAGGCGGCCATCTTCGTTGCGGTAGACGGCAGCCGTGCCAGGCAGGGCGTCGCGCAGCCAGCGTGTTCCAGGCTGGTCGGTCCAGGGGGGGTGCAAGCAGGGTGAGCACCGGGGTGCCGCGCTGATCGGGGCCATCGATGCGTCTTCCCTCGACATCACGGCTGTGACGGCATAGCCGCCCCGCACGTTGTATGACGAGATCGATGGGGGCCAGATCGGAGATCAGCACATCGAAATCGAGATCAAGCGACTGCTCCACCACCTGGGTGGCGACGAGAATCCGTCCCCGCCTTTGTTCCGGCTCCGATTCCTTGCCGAAGCGTTCCAGAACATTTTGCTCGATCCGCAGGCGGTCATGTAGTGTAAAGCGGGCATGGAACAGCTCGATGGGCCAGTCGGGATGCTTGGCACGCAGTTCCTCGAAACGGCGGCGGGCATCATCCACCGTATTGCAGATCCAGCAGGCGCAGCGGCCGTTTTCCACTGCCTGTTGCAGCACATCCTCGATTTCCGCTTCCTGTTCGGCAAATCTTGCCTCTACCCGGCGGGCAACCTCGGGGCGGGTGGCCATGGGTTGTTGGTGGTATTGCCCATCGATGAGCCAGGTGGCGAGCGGATAGCCATCGGTTCGGTCCTGGGAGGAGAAATCGAAGCCGCATCCCCTGGCGAAGGCCGAGGCCAGTCGCCGAGTCTGGTCGTGGGGCAGGGTGGCCGAGAGCAGGATGGCACTGCCGCCGGCTCTGGCATGGGCCTGCAGCAGTTTCTCCAGAAGTCGGTTCATGTAGGCATCGCAGGCGTGTACTTCGTCCACGATCAGTATCTTGCCCAGTAACCCCAGCAAGCGCAGCGACTGGTGGCGCGAGGCGAGGATGGCCAGCAGAGCCTGGTCGATGGTGCCTACGCCCACCTCGGCAAGCAGTGCCTTCTTGCGGTTGTCTGCCAGCCAGGCGTTGCAGCGGGGGCCTGCCGGCTGGGTGCCGTCACCATAGGCAGGCTCGTCGGTATCCAGGGGCAGGATGGACTCCCGGAAGGCCGTGACCAGGTCCGCCCGACCATGGGCCAACGCCAGTGGCGGTGGATCGTCGCCCTGAAACAGGCGGGCATAGACCGGGGGTTCGCCACTGCCCAGGCGCTGATACATGCCGTTGGCCGTGGCCATGGTAGGCAGGCCGAAATAGATACCGGTACCGTCATTGACTCGCAGCAGGCGCCAGGCCAGCATCAGGGCGGCTTCGGTCTTGCCTGCCCCGGTGACATCCTCGAGGATGAAGAGGGCAGGGCCGGAAGGGATCTCTACTGCCTGTGCCCAGTGCTGCAGGGGCGTGGGTTCCAGCCCGGCGGGCGATTCGGCGAAACAATCGGAGAGCGTGAGCCCCTGCGCAGCAGGCTGGATGATGAGGTCCGTGGCCTCGATGGCCTGTTTCGCCCGATCCAGCGCCTCCTGCCAGTAATCGACCAGGGCCACAGGATCGCTCCGGTAGGGGAAGAAGTGCCGATTGGAGCCGAGCCAGTCGGCCAATACCGCGAGGCCAGCGAGCCACCAGGAGGCAGTCGCCGCCAGAGTGGCTGGCGGCTGTGGAATCGTCCCGAGGCCACCTAGTTCAAGCAGTGCCTTGATGAAGGCAGCTGCGGCCTCAAAGTCCACATCATCGAAGGCATCTTCCAGAACCCGTTCGATTTCATCAGGTGGTTCGCCATGATGGCCGGTGACGGCACGCATCCAGGCATCTATTTCCGAATACGGCGAACTGCGGTGCCGTCGGCCCGTGGCGGGGAAGAATTGTGCCCGCAGCCGATGTCTCCAGAGCAGATAGCCCAGGGTGTCGTGGCGCACGATGTAGCCTTTATCGCTTTTCCGCCGTTGCAGCCGGAACAGCAGATCAGGGCGCAGGTTCTGAAAGCCGGTGGCGAATTTTCCCAGGTCGTGCAGGGCCAGATAGAAGAAAACGGCGTTCTCCAGCGCCTTGCCGGCAAGCCCGGTCAGCCGCTCCAGGCGTTGCCGCCACTGCGGAAGGGTGCGCAGCAGCATGACGCCACAGGCTGCCACATCCAGCGAATGGCAGGGCAACGGATGGAAATATCCCGCCTCGCCGGCTTTCCCCCAATAGTTGAAGAACGACTCCATTCTGATCTGGTTGATTATGCTTATCCATATCCTTAACAAGGATTCAGGCAGTATGAGGAATGGCAGGACGGGACGTCAACAGCCATTGGGCAAATGTCAATCAGGTCAGGGCGCGATCAGCCGGTGGCCGCGCGTGATCAGAACATAGAGCAGCACGCCGAGGCTGATCCCCCAGAACAGCAGATAGAGCCACATGGACTGGCGCGCCTTGCGTTTCTCCAGCCAGGTACGCGGTCGCACGCCGCGCCACAGGAAAACCAGCTTGGCCGAGAGGTTTACGCAGACGATGTTGACGGCCAGCAGCAGGGCGGCGTCGAGCGCCAGTGCGGTTGCCCCGGCACCCAGCAGGATGCCGCTTGCGGCGGTGGGCGGCAGCAGGGCCACGGCTACCATGACGCCGACCAGCACCGCAGGCAGCCCGCTGGTGAGAGAGAGCACGCCGGCGGCGCCGGAGGCCAGCGCCAGCACGATGCTGTCGATGCCCGCCCAGGTGCGCGAGAGGATTTCTTCGCTGGTGACGCTGGCCGGCCAGAGCAGGCCGATGGCGAAAGAGAGCGCGAATGCCAGCCCGATACCCGCGATGTTGGCCTTCATGGCGTCCCTGATGAGGTCGATGTCGCCCAGCGCCGTGCCCAGGGCCAGCGCCAGATTGGGGCCCAGCAGCGGTGCGATGACCATGGCGCCGATGACCACCGCCACGTTGTCTTCCAGCAGGCCGATGGCGGCCACGATGGTGGAGAGAAAGACGAGGGTCAGGAAGTTGCCGTCGACCCGGCTGCCGCGACCGAGCTGCGCATAGAGTTCCTCGCGGCTCAGACGGGCGGTCGGGGGCTTCTCCTCCGGCTTTGGGCGGGGTAGGGCGGCCTCGACCGGGATGATCAGGATGCGGGCGTCTTCGCTCCCTCCCAGCAGACTCTGGAGGGCGTCGATGATGGACTGGCGGCGGTCGTCGGGGACGAGCAGCCGGGCCGTCTTGCGTCCGTCCGGGTTCTCCGGCCCCCACCAGATCTCCACTTCCTGCTGTTCGGCCAGCCCCTGGATCGTGGCCTCGTGCGAGGCCTCGGCCACCACTTCGATGATTTTCATGCGCGCCCTTCGTCGTTCCGGCCCTTCTCATAACACAAATCCCCGTCGGCTGCAGGGTTCGGTTTCCCTTTTGCGCCGGCGGGGAGTATCCTGTGTGCGGTACGGACCGTCCATGGGAGCCAGGCTGCCGGGCCGGTCTGCCATTCATTCGTTCAAGATCGATACAGGAAGATACATGCAAGTTTCAGACAACAAGGTGGTTTCCTTCCACTACACCCTGACCGGCCCCGACGGTACCACGCTCGACAGCTCCGCTGGCGGCGAGCCCCTGACCTACCTGCACGGCGCATCCAACATCATCCCCGGCCTCGAGAAGGCGCTCGAGGGCAAGCAGGAAGGTGACAGGCTCAGTGTCACCGTCGAACCGGAAGAGGCCTACGGCCTGGCCGACGAGGCCCTGATCCAGGAAGTGCCGAGAGAGGCGTTCCAGGGCGTCGACGAGATCCAGCCCGGCATGCGTTTCCAGGCCGACTCCTCGCACGGCCCCATGATGGTCGTGGTCACCAAGGTGGAAGGGGACACCGTCACGGTCGACGGCAACCATCCCCTTGCCGGCATGACGCTGAACTTCGAGGTGGAGATCACCGAAGTGCGCGAGGCCACGCCCGAGGAGATCGAGCACGGTCATGCGCACGGTGCCGGCGGCCACTGATGTTTCGCCTGACATGATCAGGCGCTGACGAGGCAACCACGGGAACGCCGTATTCGGAGACGAATGCGGCGTTCTCCTTTTGCGGGAGAGAAACAAAACGGTATCGATGGACGACGGCAACGACAGGGTGTCGCCGCGCTTCGCCGCGCTCGCGCGGCTCCATGGCGCGGACGCGCCGGCACTGCTCGCGGAAATGCACGTCTGTGTCGTGGGCGTGGGCGGGGTCGGTTCCTGGGCGCTGGAGGCACTGGCGCGCACCGGCATCGGCGCATTGACCTTTATCGACGGCGACAGGATCTGCGAGACCAACGTCAACCGCCAGCTGCATGCGCTCACCGATACCATCGGTCGGCCCAAGGTGGAGGTCATGGCCGAGCGGGTGCTGGGCATCCATCCGGAATGCCGCATCCATCCGGTGCAAGACTATCTCACCGTCCGCAACCTCGATGCGCTGATCGGCCGGGGTTTCGATTACGTCATCGACGCCATCGACAGCATCAGCTTCAAGGCCGCACTGGTGCACTACTGCCGCCGCCGAAAGCTGCCCGTCGTCATGACCGGCGGCGCCGGCGGGCTGACCGACCCCACACGCATCGGCGTGGCCGACCTGACACGCACCTGGAACGATCCGCTGGCCGCCAAGGTGCGCGCCATGCTGCGCAGCCGGTACGGCTACAGCCGCAATCCGAAACGGCGCTTCGGCATCGAGTGCGTCTTCTCCACCGAGCAGCCGCGCTATCCCCGGCCCGACGGCACGGTAGGCCACGAGAAACCGGGCATCCACGGCGTTTCCCTCGACTGCCGCTTCGGCTATGGCTCGACGGCGCCCGTGACGGCCACCTTCGGCATGATCGCCGCCTCCCGGGCCATCAACCGCGGGCTGGAGCGGGCGAGGTGTCGGCGGCGTTCCGGTGGGGGATGAAAGGAAATCTGCCCGATCCCGACGTTACGCAACGCCGCGGCGGCGGGCCATGGCCTTGCCCAGGCGATGGAGGGATTCGGCATCGAGCAGCCGTTCCGCCGGGGCGAGGATGCCGGTCTCTTCCAGCGTGATGTGTTCGCGTAGCGCCTGGAGAAAGGCTTCGGCTCTTGTACCCAGCCCGGCGGGAAGCGGCGCCTCGAACAGGGCGCGCCTGATCGCCTGCCAGGCGGCCTCCAGTTCCGGATGCTGCCGGTTGAGCCGGCAGATGGTGTCCTTGAGACCGTCATCCTTCCGCAGCAGGGCGGGGAAGAGATCGCGTTCCTCGTCCTCGTGATGCAGGAGCGCGGATTCGTCGAAGTAGCGGCAGACGCGGTGGCGCAGGGATTGGAAGTCCGCATCCGCCGGATCCATGGTCGAGAGCCGGGTGAGCTGGCCGGCGTGCGCGAGCATCTTCATGTGACAGGCGCGCAGCAGTTCGAGCGGCTGGTCGAAGCCGGGCGCCGGCGTGGGGAAAGGCGATTCAGGCATCGCCACCCTGCTTCATCCAGTGGCTGATCTGTTCCAGGTCCTTTGGCGAGAGCGACCCCACGGCCTGCTTGAGGCGCAGTGTGCTCAGCAGGTAATCGTAGCGGGCGCGGGCCAGATCGCGTTCGGCCCGGTACTTTTCACGCTGGGCATTGAGCACGTCCACGATGGTGCGGGTGCCCACCTCGAACCCGGCCTGAGCCGCTTCCAGGGCGGTTTCCGTCGATTTCAGCGCCTGCTCCATGGCTCGCACCTGGGCGATGCCGCTGATCACGCCACGGTAGGCGTCACGCACGGCGCGTTCGGTGGCGAGCCGTTGCTGTTCCAGTTTCTCCTTCGCTTCGACGTGCCTGTGGGCGGCCTGACGGGTGGCGCTGACGATGCCGCCGCCGGCATAGATCGGCAAGGTGAGGCTCAGGCCGATGCTGCTGTCGTTGCGCTCCAGCGGAAAGACGCCGCCGAAGTTGGCATCCTGGTAGGTAAAGCTGGCCTGGGCGTCCAGGGTAGGGAAATGTCCCGCCCGCTGGCGCTCGACTTCGCGACGCGCGGCCTCCACGGCGGCGCGAAGCGCCTGGAGCTGCAGGTTGCCTTCCACGGCATGGTCGACCCAGGCCTTCATGTCCTTCGGTTCGGGCTCCCTGAGCGGCACGCTGGAGACCAGTGGCGCCAGGGCATCGTTCGCCGCCCTGGGGCCGGCCAGTTCCCGCAGGGCCTCGCGCGCGGAGTCGAGCCGGTTCTCGGCGGCGATCACCGCGCTGACGGCGAGATCGTACCGGGCCTGGGCCTCGCGCACGTCGGTGATGGCGGACAGCCCCACCTCGAAACGCTGCTTCGCCTGCTCCAGCTGCCGCTCGATCGCCTTCTTCTCGGCGCGGGCGAAGGTCAGGTTGTCCTGGGCGGCGAGGACGTCGAAGTAGCGGCTGGCCACGTCGATCATGAGCTTCTGTTCCGCCGCCGTGTATTCGGCCTCGGCCTGTTTCAGCCGGCTGTCGGCCTGTTTCAGCGCGATCCAGCGATCCCGGCGGAACAGGGGCTGGGAGAGCGAGATCGAATAGCTCTTGTTGGTGGAATAGGTCGTGGGCCCCGTGTTGCGCGGATCGTACTGAGTGCGCGTGACATTGGCAGAGAAGGCGGCATTCGGCAGCAGACCGGCGCGCGCCAGCGGTTTCGATTCGAAGGCCGCGTCGCGGGCAGCGGCGGCGGCGCGCAGCTCGGGGGCGTGTTCGCGGGCCGCCTGCCAGGTCTCGTAGAGATCGATGGCCCACAGCGGGGTGGCGGCGATGGCCAGAATGCCGGCCACTGCCCGGACCAGGATCCTGCGTTTCACGACCGGCTGCTTCCGCATGACGGGAACTCCTCAGTAGGTGGGCATGTCGGGGTCGACCTCGGCTGCCCAGGCGGCCACGCCGCCTTCGAGATTGATCAGGTTCCGGAAGCCGTGTTCACGCTCCAGGTACCGGCAGACCATCCGGCTGCGGATGCCGTGATGGCAGACGACCAGGATCTCGCGTTCCGGATCGAGTTCGGTGACACGCTGCGGCAGCTCGCGCATGGGGATGAGCATCGAGCCCTCGATCCGGCACCGCTCGAACTCCCAGGGTTCGCGCACGTCCAGCACCAGCGGCGGCCGGGAACCGGCGAGCAGCCTGGCTGCCTCGCTGGGCCGCAATTCTCTCATGTTCAGAGCGAGAAGTGTACGTGGCGCGGCGCGTTCACCAGGGGCGGGATGGCCGTCTCGAACTGGGGCTCGTCGAACCACTGGTCGGCCGACTCGCGGGTGACGAGGTGGGCCTCCATGACCGGCGGCGTGCCCACGATCACGAACAGGCGCCCGCCCTCGCGCAGCGCACGGTGGAATCCCTCGTGCATCTCGGGCAGCGAGCCGGTGACGGCGATCACGTCGAAGCGGTCCTGTTCGGGCCAGACGGCCGCGGCGTCCCGTTGCTCCAGCGTCACGTTGGTGATGCCGTGTTCCATCAGCTTGCGGTCGGCATCCTCGAGAAAGTCTTCATGAATATCCACGCTGAGCACGTGCCCGCCGAGCCGGGCCAGGCAGGCGGTGACATAGCCGCTGCCGGTGCCGATCTCCAGGATCTCGTCCTCGGGGCGGATCATCAGGCTCTGCAGCAGGCGGCCTTCCAGCTTGGGCGACATCATGACCTCGCCATGGCCGATGGGCAGGGTGATGTCGGAGAAGGCCAGCGAATTCCGGTAGCGCGGCGGCACGAAATCCTCCCGCGGCACGCTGGCGAGCACGGCCAGCACGCGCTCGTCGAGCACGTTCCAGGGCCGGATCTGCTGTTCGATCATGTTGAAGCGGGCGCGTTCGAAATCGAATTCGCGCTCGGCCTGGGCTGCCGTCATGGGCGCACTCCCGTGGATGTCGACGTTCCGGAAGGGTAAGGATTTTGGCGGGAACAGGCAAGGGAGAACAGCGCCCCGCAGCGGGCTATCCGGGATCCACTCCTTCGGTCATTCCGGACAGTGCGAAGCACTGATCCGGAATCCAGGAAAAGCGTTGGCCCCGTGGCAGAGATCAGCGGGGTTTCTGGATTCCGGGTCTCGCTACGCTCGCCCGGAATGACGAAAGAGAGAACAGCTCGCCCGGAATGACGAAAGGGAGAACAGCTCGCCTGGAATGAGCACTCTATCAGTCATTCCGGACGGTGCGCCGCACCGATCCGGAATCCAGGAAAAGAATAAACCACCGTGGCATGAACCAGCGTGGTTTCTGGATTCCGGCTCGCGCTCCCCTGGCTCAAGGCCGGGGTCGCCTGGCCGGAATGACGGTGGAGAAAACCACTTGCCTGGATTGGTTGGATGACAACGAAGACGTTCCCGGGAACACGAAATCAATCATCCCTCTTTGCGTTCTCTGCGCCTCTGCGCCCTCTGCGTCGTGGATCGGATATGCCGGAAAGAATCCGTTTTCAGTGTTTTCCGTGGCTGTCGATCACAGGATGGCAGCAGAAGCTACCCCGTCTCGGTCTCGAAGCTCTCCGCATCATGGCGCACCCGGTGCGCCATCGCATCGAGCTCGTCGGCGATTCGTTCGAGCCGATCCACGAGCACGGTGTCGATGGCAGACTCGATGAGCAGCGCCAGTTCGTCGTAACGCGCATCGGTGAGGGATTCGCCGGCCTCTTCCACCATCTCGCGAAAACGCAGCGCCACCTGCTGTGCATGCCGGTTCTTGTGCATTTTCAGTCTCCTGTCTTCACCAGACTGCGTGGTGGTTCGTTGAGGATACGTTCACCCTTCTCGTAGATCGTCTTCGCGGATCCCACGATCAGCGGGTCGGGCGGGCATGCCACCTTCGGATCCTTGTTGTAATAGTCGAGCGAGTTCAGCACGAACCGCATGGCGTTGATGCGTGCGCGCTTCTTGCAGTCGGACTTGATGACGGTCCAGGGGGCGTCGGCCGTGTCGGTGTAGAAGAACATGGCCTCCTTGGCTTCGGTGTATTCCTCCCACTTGTCAAGCGAGGCGAGGTCGATGGGGCTCAGCTTCCATTGCTTGAGCGGATCCTCGCGGCGTGCCTGGAAGCGGCGGAACTGCTCGTTGCGGCTGACCGAGAACCAGAGCTTGAACAGGGTGATGCCGCTTCGCACCAGCATGCGCTCCAGCTCGGGCGCCTGACGCATGAATTCGAGGTATTCGCTGGCCGTGCAGAATCCCATGACGCGTTCGACGCCAGCGCGGTTGTACCAGGAACGGTCGAACATCACGATCTCGCCACGGCTCGGCAGATGCTTGATATAACGCTGGAAATACCACTGGCCCTGCTCCTCCTCCGTGGGTTTCTCCAGCGCGACGACACGGGCGCCGCGGGGATTGAGGTGTTCCATCATGCGCTTGATGGTGCCGCCCTTGCCG
>Ga0256832_1002072_pt1 | contig 13679 bp, 5 predicted proteins | sample 134614metaG_FD_190534 | JGI IMG/M metagenome (GOLD analysis project Ga0256832, IMG submission 190534) | Hydrothermal vent microbial communities from Lau Basin, Pacific Ocean - 134-614 | ecosystem: Environmental > Aquatic > Marine > Hydrothermal vents | place: Pacific Ocean: Lau Basin | collected... | reverse complement strand
ACAAATTGACCCACCTGCAAATCCTCAAAGCCTAACGCCTGATGATCGCCCATAATCATCGTACTGGCGTCCACATAAAAACGCACACCTTGGACTACAATGGACACGGAATCTTTTTCCTGAATCCGCCCTTTTACTTCCATTTCGTCGTCATGGTTATCCTGGTAAGATTTTACTTCGATGCGGCGGGCCATTAACTTTCCGTTCCCATTATAATAGCCTTTTACTTCTACGTAATCCCCAACGGCCAGATCGCTGAACTGCAAACGCATGTGCTGCTCATTGCGGATTTCCGTATTGGCATTGACGTAAAAGGTCATTCCCTGCACCACCAGACTATCGCCGCCGATGGCTTCAATAGTGCCTTCGGCTTCAATGCTATCATCCGCATAAAGCTCGGATACAGAAAATGAGAGTAATCCCATCAAAATTAACACTGCCAGTCGAAACAGTAGATTATGTTGTTTCATGATTCATACCTCCTAAATGTTTGGTTACCCTTTCTGTTTACAATAAGCGTGCCATTTAATTCTGGCAAAACCAAAGGAGGCATAACTTATTGTATTTCAACATATTAGAGATTTACCTAAAATCCTGTAGGTATGAGATTGGTTTTTAGCGTGCGCAGGGGAAGTATCCAGGTGCGCACAGCGTGCACAGGGGAGGGGTAACAAATGTCCATTATTAATATTTTAATATTAAAGGAATATAAACAACTTTGCTAAACTCAATATTTCCATTCGGCAAAGCCTAATGGAGCATGATTGAGTTCATCACGGATGAATTGCCAGTTGGGTAAAAATTGCGTTAATAATTCTGCAAAGCGGGGAGTATGACGTCTCTCCAATAAATGCACCATTTCGTGAACAAAAATATATTCCAGACATGCTGGTGATTTTTTAGCAAGCTCCAAATTTAGCCATATCCGGCGCGCTTCTATGTTGCAACTTCCCCATCGGGTTTTCATTTTTTTTATTCTGACTTCAGCAACCGAAACCCCTATGCGTTCTTCCCACTTTTGAATTAACCGCGGAATTTGTTCGCGCAATCTCCGACGATACCAACGCTCCAAAATTTGTTCTCGCGCGTTCCTGTCGGTACCTGGTGGGACTATCATTTCCAATATCTGCTTATTTTTCAAACGCACCAAAGGTCTTTTCCGGGTACTATCCACCACAACAACCAAACGATATCGGCGTCCTTCCACATAATGGCTCTCACCAGAAACCATCTCCCGTTGAGATTCACGCGCCTGTTCCTGAAAACCTTTTTGTTTGCGACGGATCCATCCCAGACGAGATACGATCGCCAGGCGGATCGCTTCCTTGTCGAGATGAAGCGGCGCTGATACCCTTACCCGTCCTTCCGGCGGATACACCCCCAGATGGAGGTTTTTAATATCCTTACGGACAATCTCAACGGGAATGCCACCAACTGTAATAGTATACCGTTCAATACTCACGTTGATTCTTCACAATTTCAAATAATTTATCTACTAATCTGGAATTATCCCCGATTACCGACTTAATGGCGTTACGCACTTCTCGCTCTTTAAACTTATTCCCCCGCCAATCATCTTTTTTAACTTCCCGAATCTTTTGGTCAATCAACAGTGCCAATTTGGCTTTTGGTTCTATCGGCTTGGTACTGCCGTACTCTTTTGCCCCATGCACATCAGAAACCTCGATTGCATCCGGCTCTTCAAGGTTATCATACAGTGCTCTTAATGCACCGGTATTAATTTCTTTTGGATATTGGGCGCTTTTTTCCGGGTTTTTGATTTTCTTGGTAAGTTCAATAATTTTTTGCAAGTATTCTTTATATTCCAGCGCTTTCCTGCGTCGTTCCTCAATTATGGCATCCAACAATTTCGACATCCGCTCATAATAACGCGGATTAACCGGCATTTCATCAATAATTAATTTACGAACATTGTTTTCAATTGTCTCGGCCATTGTTTCCTTATTTTTGCGAATATTTTCTGGCAGCGATTCCATCGCGTCTTCTTCTCGCTCCACGATCAGTTCCACCAATGACATGTCATCAAAAGCGGCCAACCGTTCGCTTTCATCCGCCCGAATGTAAGTGTCCAGCAAATGGCGCATGGCCGGTTCAAACATTTTCATATCAACATAATCACCACTGGCCAATTTAATGGTTTGTCTGAGCTGTTCATAAAATGTAACTTCTTCCTTAATCTGTTGGATTTCCGGTTCGGTATAACCTGCTTCGCGCATTTCATTGGCAAGATTGGCATAGGCCCGTAATAGCGAAGCAACCGTTTTGTAAAGGGCCAGCCGCTTGGGCTCGTTGTCCTTTAGTTGTTCTGCATTGCCGCTCTCTTCGGCGCAGAAATAACGGATGTAAGCCTGTTCGTCCCGCGGCGGTTCCACCGGTTCGCATAAAGCCTTCACTTTTTCGCGCAGTTCTTCCAGTCGCTCCCGACCGGCCTGTAAACGATCTTTCAACAGTCCGTCCACATCTTCCCGATCGTAACCTTCAAAAGCACCGCCGGTGTAATCTTTAATAGATTTCTCCAGCGACTGAAACAGATCTTTGTAGTCAATGATGTACCCGTATTCTTTGTCCTCAGTATGCAAACGATTCACCCGGCAGATGGCCTGGAACAGCCCATGATCCTGCATGTGCTTATCAATGTACAAATAGGTCGCTGGCGGAGCATCAAAACCGGTGAGCAGTTTATCCACCACAATGAGTAGCTTCATCTGTCCCGGTTCTTCGATAAAGCGCTTTTTTACTTCTTTCTCGAACTTCTCGGTTTTGTACATGGCGGAATCTTCCGGTTCATCAAAGTATTCCGCCAGCATTTTGCGGTAGATTTCATACTGCCGCAGTTTTTCCGTTAATCCCTCGCCACTATCTTCACCTTTAATATCCGCCGGGGAGGGGCGGTAGGAAGTCACAATAGCGCATTTCCCTCGCAGATCGGTTTTCTGAAACATTTCGTAAATCCGGCAAGCGGAGTAAATACTGCTGGTGACCAGCATGGCATTGCCCCGTCCACTACGTAACCGGTCTCGCGTTTCCATGTCCAACAAAATATCATGCACAATTTTACTCAGCCGGTCTTCAGCACTGAGCACCTTTTGCATAGTACCCCAGCGCTGCTTGAGTTGCGCCTTGGCCAAATCCGATAATCCCCGCGTTTTAATCTCAAACCATTCATCTACCTTTTCCGGCGAGGTAATGTGCTGGTCAATATCCCGTGCCTCGTAGCGCAAATCCAGCACCACTTCATCGCGCACCGCTTCATCGTATTTGTAGGTATGAATGTACGGTCCAAACACCTCGATGCTGGTCTTTTTGTCCTTTTTCAGCAGGGGCGTGCCAGTAAAGCCGATAAACATAGCCTCAGGCAACAGGGTCTTCATGGCCTGGTGCAGCTTGCCCGACTGCGTGCGGTGACATTCATCCACAAAAACATAAATATCACCCTTGGCCTTAAAATCTTTGGGTAAATTCTTTTTAATATCGGCAATGTATTCGTCAATGTCTCTTTCGCTGGGGTCCTGCCCGGACCCAAACTTGTGGATAAGGGAGCAAACCAGCCATTCTTCCTTGCTGTTTAATACCTGTACCAGGTCTGCTCCGCTTTTTGTGCGGTAAATATTTTCATCCACGCCTTTAAACACCTTTTCAATCTGTTCGTCCAGTTCGGTGCGGTCGGTAATGATCAGCACGCGGGAATCGGTGACGTTTTCGCGAATCCACTTGGCCAGCCAGACCATAGTCAGTGATTTGCCGCTGCCCTGCGTGTGCCAGATGATGCCGCCTTCCCGTTTACGGACTCGCTCCTGGGCCGCTTTTACGCCGAAATACTGATTATGGCGGCAAATCTTCTTGATACCGGCATCGTACACAATGAAATCGTGGATGATCTCCAGTAGTCGCTCTTTGTTGCAAATCTGGCTCAACTCGCGCAAGAGGGGATTGTCTCCGGCCAAGGGATGGGCCCCGGCCTCTTTCCAGCGCAGCCAGTATTTTTCCGGCGTTTCAATGACCGCGTAGCGTAGCCCTTCGGTTTCATTCCCGGCCATGATGATCTGCACGGTAGAGAAGAAGGATTGAATGAATTCTTTCTTCTGGCTGTCCAGATTCTGGCGGATGCCCTCGGTGACCGAGACGATGGAACGCTTCAGTTCCAGCACGCCGATGGCGATGCCGTTGAGATAGAGCACAATGTCCGGTCGTTTGGTGTTTTGTCCGGTAATCGTTACTTCTTCGGCCAGGGCAAAATCGTTGTTTTCGGGATTGTCCCAATCCACCAACCACACGGTTTGATGCTGCTCGCCCATTTCAGGCAGCACTTTAACGCCGTAGCGCAGCAGACTGTACACCTCGCGGTTAGCGTCGTACAAGGTGCGACCGCTACCCACTGCCCGGGCACGATTCAATTCAAATAGCACCTTTTGAATGATTTTCTCACTATGCCCCTGCCGCTTCAGCCAATCGGTTAGCAACTTCTCTTCTAAATTTGAGTTATCTTCACGATCGTGCCAGTTGCCGAGGTAGGTGTAGTCCAAAGCAGCCTGAAAAAAGTCAATGACTTTTTGTTGCGTTTGACGCTCAAGTTTTGCTATGCGGCTCATGCCACTTTTTCCTCGTCTCCAGCAAGAATCTCATTTAAAACATATTGTTTAAATTCATCAATAGTTGTAAAGCAACGAAAACCAGCCTGACTGGCTAAGACAATCACTTCCGGCGGTTCGTTTAATAAAACAACCACCGGTTCACTTAACTCCTCCTGAATGCCATTTGGCCATGCTAGGTCGAATACCGCCTTCTGAATCCCGGTTTCTGGATCGGCAAAATCATAAGAAAGAATCCCCTGAGGCAAACCTCTTTCGGCCATCCAGTTATTCAATGCTTCCAACTCCCGTTCTTCGTCTTCACTGCTGATGCTCCCCAGCACTGGTTCTGCAACTGAAGTAACCACACCCGGTCCTTCAATCCAGTGTGTATCGCCATGGAGTAACTCTTTCATTCGCTCATTCACAGCATCTGCCAGAAGTTCCTTCCGTGCTTCTAAAAATTCTAAAAAATTCTCAATTTTCCATAATCTTGGATCCATAGGAATCCATTGTGAAGCAAGGGCTCCGGGATGTGCTTTTTCCACTTCCGGAAAATACTCCTCCGGCAATCGATCACTGATATTTAAATTGGTATCTTTTGTTAAAAAACAAAAATTGGCTAACGCATTTACTTCTGCTTTTTTATATCCATGTTTGTAAAGCTGCGCTTTGGGGAAAATATGATGCACTTCGAGCTTACTCCCTTGTCCTAACAGATTCGCTTTTAACGGTAGCCCTGTTCCCCAATCGCGGGCTTCGCCCATTCTGGTTAACATGTAAAGCACGGGATAAAAACGTGCACCCAGACTCCAGCCCGTAAAATGTCCCGGTTCAACTCGCAAGCCGCCATGCCACAAGCGGAGTTGTTCAATCAATTTATCAATCCCACCATCGGGCCCTTCCAATGCTTCTAAATCCTGATCAATGTACGATTCTGTTGAACCCGAGAAACGTCCCCACATACCAGATTGCAAAAACCAAAAGAGGAGCTTATCCCGTTCTATTTCATCAAGTGGACCAGAACGTTTGTCAAGATAACGTACCATTACCGGAATGCCAAATCGTCCAAACAGCACGCGATCATGATCCAACCCCAATCGACTACTGATAAGGTTTAAACATGTGTTAATGTGTTTCACAGCACGTTTCAAACCATCCTTAATTTCTTCCGCTGTTTTATCGTGCAAAAACTGAAACTTAGCTTCCCCCGTGAGTACAGTATTGACTGAACGCAACAACCAATCCAGGTTAAAATGGTACCCTGCTTTTTCCCATTCTGCTAGATTCTTCTTCATTACTTCCCGTGCTTCGGGCCATTCGGTGCAAATTTTTGCCAGTGCTAAATCACCCTTAGAGAGTTTGGTACCACCGCTGTTGACCTTATTAAAAATTTCCACTACTACATCGATTGTCTTATCTGGACCCGTGACCTCTTCAACATGCAGATCAATATCAAGAATTGCAAGCAATCGACTCAGTCGTGCTGCATAATCACCTAATCGAGGCGCTAATTCCGGTTGGGTGCTAAGTTTTGAAATAAACTCTCCCAAACCACTGGTACCTCCTTGCATCAGCTTTGATACATCGATCCAAAGTGGATCATCTTTCATCTTCAGTGGTTGGTAAAAGGAAAAAATTTCCTGTTCCAGGTGAAAATGCAATCCCGTAAAAGCATTGGGAATACCATCAAAAAATTTAGGTGGTTTACCCCGCACTACGCCATAAATAGAAGTCATCCGCTGTTGACCATCCAACAACAGTTTTACCACCCCAGGCGCCAGTTGCCCCTCACCGCGATAGAGCGCAGACCGGGATTCAGTGACCCACACCAATAAGCCACCAATAGGATGACGCCGGTAAAGGGAATCGAACAGCCCGCGCACCTGATCCCGGTTCCAGACGTACCCGCGCTGGAATTCCGGTAAAGCCATGTGCCCGCTGTCAATGTGGTCTAAAATGGTGGATATCTTCATACCAATAGATTCCTTCCTGTAAATAAGACTTGCTTTATACTATACAACGTGCCTTAACATCCATTACTCACTTTTTAAATTTAACTTTTTGAAATCATAATATTCATTATTTCTTCCGTTCTGAGAAAAGAGTCTGTATTAACGCTATTGCATTTAAAATATTTTTATCAGAGAAAATTGGACGCTCTAATTTTCTTTTCCACTCCGGATAACTTCGGATCACCTTTTTAACACTTTCCAAATCTACTTTTTTACCCGCATTTTGCAGTTCTATAATTGCCATATCAACTGTGGTAATCAACTCCAGCTCCTCTGTCTTTTTATACTTAAATTGCTTTAGCCAATCTATACACTCATGTCCATACCATTTTTCAAAATATTTTTCAGCTTGTTCTATATTCTCACCAGCAATAAATCCGCTGTAATCGTCATCTGTAAGTTTCCGGACATATCCTTTTTCCAAAGCAATTTTTTCAGCGCCTTTGTATTTAGTTTTAGGATTATAGGGTCCTGCGGCTTTCTTTAGATAATCTTCAATTTTATTATCTGTATAACGATGGAGCAAATAAGATAACTTAGTATATCGTTTACGACCCATAACGCGTTTTTCGCTACTAAAATGCTTTGCTAAAACCGAAATAATAATCGCTTCATTAAATGCATCACTGTGTGGTTTTTTGGAAGCGGTTCTCTTAGCAACTTTATTTGTATACTTTTTTTGTTTTATAAGACGCACCCTCCCGGTTAGCAGTTGTTGCATCATCCCCTGTTTGATTTGTTTCACTTTCTCCCGCCGCCGCTCCAGCGCCTGGATTTCAAATTCCATGTCGGATAATACTGAAGCAATACTATCTTGTTCAATCCTATCAGAAGGGATTTTAAACTCCATAGATTCAATATCACTTGGTTTTAAATTATTTATGCTGGAACCAGATAATAAAACTTTTAAATAACGACGATATCTTTGAGAATTAAAAAGTCCAAATATAAAATTTGGGTTTGCTTTGTCAGATTTTATTCTGAAACAACCCATAAATGCACCAAAGGTATAAGGAAAACTATCAATACTTTTAAATAAAGCAGCTTTTCCAACTAATTCCTTGCTCCCATTTGCCATACAGATAATAATGTCATTATTTTTTAAAATTTGAGTTTCAAATACCGCATGTGCTTTAACATATTGCAAGTCTTTTAAATTTATTGTTCCTTCGCTAATATTGTTTGCTCTTAATAAACGAATACTTCCTTCTGTATCTCCTTCAACTAAATCTTGTTGGCCATTGTAGCTAACTCCTCTCAAACAATCTCCTATTTCCCCTAACCGCTTCACTTCCCACTCGCCGCTAAATCCCGGCAGCCTGACCTTTCCGGTGAGCAGTTGCTGCATGGCGGCTTGTTTAGTGGCTTTTTTCTTGGCAATTAGCTTATCCAGCGCGGCAATCAGCCCGTCCACATCGGAGAGCGCCTCGGCAATGGCGCGTTGTTCTGATAGTGAAGGGAGAGGTATTACAAATGATCGGATTTGTTGATAATTTAGTCCCTGACGGTTACCCCCTGCTTGAAAACTATCTATTTGTTGCTGTCCAATTTCAGAAATTAGAAAAGCATTAAGGAAGTATGAATTAAGCTTTTTTGTATCAGGTCTAATTTCACACACATGTTGATTAACATTACCGCCAGCAATTCTCTCATCGGCTACAGCACTTCTACCAATGGATGCACCTGTAATGTTAAGTAATACATCACCTTGCTTAATTTCGCTGGCGGGGAATGTAAAATGTATTTCATCCGAAATATAAACTAAATCTTCCAACACAAGCGTTCCCCAACCGACATTTTGACTACGTATAAATGGTCTTCCTTCCTTTACGTATACTCGTTCACCACCTGTAGGCGTGATACCACTTCCAATCCTCAATACTAAATCCCCCAAATTTTTGCAATCCCAATCCTCCGGAATCACCCCCACCTCGGTGCGCTTGTAACCTTCTGGTACTATTTCTTCCCTAACAGGCTTCTTAGTTCTGGCTTGTTTTTCGATGACGCTCATTCCCACGCCACTCCCATTTTTTTCAAATGCTCCCGCACCTTCGCTTCGTAAGTTTCTACCTCCTGCTCAATTTGCGGCAGCGGTTCGGCGTAGCGTTCTTCCAGTTCTTTAATCCGGCCAGCCAGCCGCTGTACCACCCGCTGGATTTCCCCCTCAATCGCTTCCGCCAGGGCGGCAAACCACTTCTTCTCCACCACCAGCGTTTTTACCTCGCCTTCGGTCAGTTTTCTGTATTGTTCCAGCGTGCGGCGGTCCAAAGCCTTCTGCGCTTCCTTTACCGCCCTGCGGGCTACAGCTTCCGCTTGCAGTAATTCCCGGCATTGTTCCAGAACCTGGCGCTCTTCCGCCAGTTCCGGATTGTTGCCCAGCTCTCTTAGCTTCTGGTTCACTGCAGTTTTAGTAACCCTGCCTCTGTCGTTCACCACATCCTCCAGGGCGCCCTCCTCACCGCTGTGCTCTTCCACAAAGCTTTCCAGTTTCTGGGCGGCTTCGTCGGCGGCCAACTGCAGGGCTTCCAGCTCAGTTTGCTCATTGGCAAAGTAATGAGCCACAATCAGCGCCGGCGGCAGCAAATCCATTTTGTACTTCTGCCGGCCAATGGTCAAGTCCGGTGTCTCCTTAATTTTGCGCACGTTGTCTTCAATCACCGCCCGCGGCCGGACCGCTTTCAGCCACCCCTCCGATACAACCAGATAAACATCGTCCTGCATGGTTTCCAGCCAGTAGTCCATCAACCGCTGGTACACATCGTATTTATCCAGCAGCGGGACACCCTCAAAGCGTTCCAGAAGATCTTCGGAGAGTTCGCGTATCAAGGCTTTTGGCCTGTCTCCTTCTTTGAGTGCCAATAATTGCTCCTGGTGTGCCTCCTGCCATTGCTGAAAAATGTTCTTCACCCGCTGAGCATAATTCACAAATTCGGGATGGGAAGTAATGATTTGCTTAATCTGATCCGGGGGAATTCGTGGTTCACAATAGCCTGGCCGACCGTTGGATTGGAACAGTTCCCGCCGCAACGAGGGAAACACCTGCCAGTAGTCCTGCAGGGCATCAATGTCCCGCTCCGGTATACCACCGTGAATGTGCGCGTGCAGGTCGTGCAGGTCTTCCGGTTCGCTGGAATCGATGTAACGCGGAATATTCAGGTTGTAATCGTTTTTAGGATCGGCAATTTCCTCCAAAGGCACCAGCCGGGAATAGCCGGGGATTTCGATCTGCCGGTTGAACACATCCACAATTTTGTGAATATCCTGCTCCCGCAGACGGTTCTTGTTGCCGTCCTTTATGTAGCCTTTAGAGGCATCAATCATGAAAATGCCTTCGCGAGTTGGCGCGCCTTCTTTGTCAATCACAATAATACAGGCCGGAATACCAGTGCCGTAAAACAGGTTGGGCGGTAGTCCGATGATGCCTTTGATGTAGCCACGGCGCACCAGTTCCCGGCGGATGTCCGCCTCCCGGTTGCCGCGGAAGAGCACCCCATGGGGCAAGATGATCGCGCCTTTGCCGGTGCTTTTCAGCGATTTGATTAAATGCAACAGAAAAGCGTAGTCGCCGTTCTTTGCCGGGGGAATACCGTACTCAAAGCGACCGAATTCATCGTGCTCCGGATCCAGCCCGTTGGTCCAGTTTTTCTGGGAAAAGGGCGGATTAGCCACGGCAAAATCGAAGGTTTTCAAGCTGCCGTCTTTATTTTTGAAAAAGGGATTAGCCAATGTGTTCCCACGTGCGATATCGGCGCTGGGATATCCATGCAAGAACATATTCATTTTGGCCAGGGCCCAGGTGGCCACGTCCATTTCCTGGCCGTAAATCGCCAGATTTTTTGTATTGGCCTCATTTGCTGCTTTGATCAGCAAGGAGCCCGATCCGCAGGTGGGGTCATACACCGTGGGCTCGACCAATTCCCTGGCTCGCTCAATGCCGATTACTTTAGCCATCACCCGGGAGACTTCTGCTGGCGTGTAGAACTGTCCCTTGCTCTTACCGCTCTCTGTTGCGAAATGGCGCATTAAATACTCATAGGCATCACCCAATAGGTCGTCCCCTTCGGCACGATTGGCAGAAAAATCCAATCCCTCGAAAATAGCGATCAACTTGGAGAGGCGGTCGGTCATCTCTTTACCGCGGCCTAACTTGGTCTCGTCGTTAAAATCCGCCTGATCGATTACGCCTCGCAGGTCATTGGCATCGGCAATTTTGGCCACGATCTTGTTCAGCTTGTCGCCGATTTCCTTATCGCCTTTCAAGCGAACGATGTCTTCAAAGGTGTATCCTTTCGGTACTTCGATCACAGCATCCGGTTGCTTGGCCTTATCCGATACGTATTTTAAAAAGAGTAACGTTAACACGTAGTCTTTGTATTGCGAGGCATCCATACCGCCACGCAGTTCGTCACAACTTTTCCAGAGGGAACTGTATAATTGGGATTTTTTCAGCGCCATGTGTTTCTACTCCCGGTTTTCCATGTGTTTAACAATTTAGCGGATAGTTCATAAATAGAGAAGGCCTTTGTAATCGTATTACAAATTTCAATGTTGATATTTTAAAAATTTCGGTAGAAACAACTCTAAATACAGGGCAAAACCCAAAGCAGCCCGCACCAGGTGGCACGGGCTGCTGGAAAGTGAAAATGTCAGGTTAAAGCAAGCGTATGATTATTTCATAAAGACCATTTTTTGTACCTGACGGTAATTGCCGGCGTTCAGCATCAGGAAGTAAATGCCGCCCGGCACCACCGTGCCCGAAGCATCCCGGGCATCCCAGGTCATTTCATAATGGCCGGCTTTTAACCGTTCGTTTACCAGCTCTACAACCTTCTGACCCAGCACATTGTACACCACCACTTCTACATTGCGTGTGTTCCCCACCGGTACATCAAAAACGATTTTGGTGATGGGATTGAAGGGATTAGGATAATTGGCATAGAGCCGGAATTCACGCGGCAAGGAAGTTGTTGGCTGGGGTTCAATGGCGGTGGCTTCCTGAATGTCATTCAGCGAACGCGGCATAATCTGATAGCCTTCCGTGTACGGTGCAGAGTTATCATATTGGGAAATTACCCCAACCACATCTTTGGGCCAGGTTGGTTCCGTACTGCCATCAATGTCAGTATCCTTATCAATGCGCATGGTAAATACGGTGGTATCGTTATCGGTAATTTCGATGTTGGCGTTGCTGCCTTCCGCCGGCCAGGCATCCCCGTTGCCGGTGTTTTTCACATGTTGCAGCCGCACCAGCATCCCTTCGTACTGTTCGGGATTTTCCAGCAGAGCATTAATGCTCATGACCAGCGGTTCCGGTTCGCCCACCGTTCCCATGTACACAATTTGCGCCAGGGAGTCGATGGTCAGTTCCGTTTTACCATTGTAGCTATCAATCACACCGGTCACCTGATATTCATCGCCCACGTTGAAATCCGTGTTGCCAAGGGCGTAGCCAAACACATTCACGCCAGCGCTTTCATCCTGAATGTACACATCCAGATGGTACTGGCTGAAGGTGCTATCGCCCACAGTAGCAACGCCCACTACCCGGGCAAGATATCCGGCATACAGCGGGGCCATATTGTCGTCCGGGGTGTGTACGGCACTAATGGGAACGGTGCCGATTAACAGTTTCTCCGGAGTGCTTTCGGTGGTGTTGTTGCCGGTATCTTTTGCTTCCACGGTGTATTCCACCGGGTCACCGGTAGTATAATTGGTTGAATCAACGGTTACTTTAAAGGTATCGCCAGAGGTGTGGGCCATGCTCATCATCATGGCCGCATCCCCAATGGTAATATTCAACGTCACTTCCTGCACGCCCTGATCATCGGTAACCACCGCAATGATTTCCATATTTTCATTTTCTTCCGGAATCAGCGGCGTGCGAATAATGGAAACGATTTCAGGTGGCATATCTTCCATGGTTCCATAGGTGTGGCGCCCGAGGTCAGCAAAATAATCCTGGGGTTTGACAATCCATTCAGAACTGGCAGAATCGGTACCGGCGGAGCTGGTCCAATCCGGATTTCCAGTCATTACATCCGGCTTGCGGATCAGGGTATGATCTTTCATCCCATTGGCTATACCGGCAACGGAGTAATAATCTCCATTGGGATTGTTGGGATCCCCCACCACATCCAATAAAATGGTGTCCGTACCCACAATTTTAAACAGGCCACGGGCATCATTCCCATTAAAACCGACCTCATAACCGGAGGTGACCCAATCCGCCACATCCTTCAGGGCCTGATCCGCACCATCATCTACAATAACATACACATCCTTTGGGGCAATGGTGGCGCCTTCCGGAAAGTAATACTCATATTCCCAATCTGTTGCCGCATTGGCTGTACCCTTCATCATGTAGCCGCTTAAATCCACCACCGTATCCGTGGGATTGAAAATTTCCAGGGCTTTATTGCTACTGCTCCCCTCAATGTATTCGGAAAAGAACAAATCTACCGTGGTGACTTCACCGCCGTAATAAGTGTGTTGCCCAAGGTCATCAAAATAATTTCGGGGTTTCACAATCCATTCGGAATTGGTGGTATCCGTGCCAGCAGAACTGGCCCAATCGGGATTGCCACTCAGGACATCCGGTTTGCGGATTAAGGTGTGATCTTTCATCCCATTGGCCATACCGGCAACCGAATAATAATCCCCATTGGGATTGTTGGGATCGCCGACGACATCCAGCAAAATGGTGTCCGTACCCACAATTTTAAACAGACCGCGGGCATCATTGCCATTAAAATTCACTTCGTATCCGCTGGTCACCCAATCGGCCACATCCTTCAAGGCCTGGTCGGCACCATCATCCACAATCACATACACATCACCGGGATTAATGGTAGCACCCTGGGGGAAATAATATTCATACATCCAATCTGTGGCATTGTTTGTTGTACCCTTCATCATGTAGCCACTTAAATCCACCACCGTGTCCGTGGGATTGAAAATTTCCAGGGCTTTATTGCTACCACTCCCTTCCACATATTCAGAGAAAAACAAATCCACTGTTTGGGCAGCCAAAAAGGCTGGCAACATTATAATCAATAACCAATAACGCATCACACAA
>Ga0256832_1002071_pt1 | contig 13683 bp, 12 predicted proteins | sample 134614metaG_FD_190534 | JGI IMG/M metagenome (GOLD analysis project Ga0256832, IMG submission 190534) | Hydrothermal vent microbial communities from Lau Basin, Pacific Ocean - 134-614 | ecosystem: Environmental > Aquatic > Marine > Hydrothermal vents | place: Pacific Ocean: Lau Basin | collected... | reverse complement strand
GGCCTAACCATGGGCGGCCTCGCCTACAAATTCATTTCGCCACGCGCTCGCGGCATCCTGCTTGCATTCCTCTACTTCTACCTCTTGCTCATCATGGGCGCATTTGGCGCTGTGGTGGCCGGCCTACTCGCAATTCCGGTTGTGCCCGTTGGCCTCTTCATCCTCACCCTCGCTGGCGTCTTAGCCGGGCAGATGACCTACCGCTGGAAAATGGACCTGGTGATGACCACAGTCATTACCGTGCTCATCGCACTAATCGGCATCTGGCTCGGCACCATGCCTTGGGCTAAGAACTTAGTGAACAGCATCAATAGCCTTGCTGGCACCGGCCCCAAACACATCCTCTACAACACCCCCTACGGGCCAATGACTTGGCCGCAATTCTTCTGGGGCATCGTGGCGTTGGCGTTCTGTTACCTCGGCTCGGTGCTGGCAATTTGGCGCTTTGCCCAACCCGTGAACTATGTTTCGTTCTGGTTCGTGGCGCTGGGCTTGCTCGGCTCCATCCTCGGCGTTTTCGTCGCCGCCATTTTCAAAACCACAAATGTAGCATTTCAAATTCCGGCCTACGTTACATGGAACCAGCCTAAGTTAGGCTGGTTATGGCCGATCTTGTTCGTGACAGTTTCATGCGGGGCAATTTCAGGCTGGCACTCACTGGTATCCACAGCGGGCACGGCGAGGCAGTTGGAAAAAGAAACCGACGCCCTGCCGGTTGGCGCTGGAGCAATGTTCACCGAGGCCATCTTGGCAACGATGGCGCTCATCTTCGCCGCAACGGCGCTCACCAAAGGCAATACCGTGCTTTATGACGCCAATCATATGTACTTCCTCAAAGTGAAAGCAGGGGCGATCTGGGCCTACGGCATGTCCCGCTTCCTCTCGTGGATACCGGGGATCTCGCCCTCAATGGGTGCGGCAATCGGCGCCATCTTCCTCGCCGTGATGGCGCTTACGGTTATGCAACTGGTGCTCCGCTTTATGCGCGTTGCCTCGGCCGAACTGGTCGGCGATAAAATCCCCGCCTTCAAGAACCCCCATGTCGGCACCATCGTCGCCATCCTGTTCACCTTCCTCATCCTGTGGACTGCATTCTGGCAAAGGATTTGGGTGCTGTTCGGCGGGGCTAACCAGTTATTCGCCGGGCTGGCGCTTTTGCTGATCACCATCTGGCTGGCAAACGAAGGCAAAAAGCATGGTTGGGTCTTCTGGCCGATGGTGTTTATGTATGTAACCACCGTGACGGCGCTGCTGGTGACAGCGTGGAAATCGTTCCGTCACATGATGACGGCCAACATCAGCGCTGCATTTGCGTTTGGCGATTTGGTAGCAGGCGTAATAGCGCTCTTCCTCGCCTTAGCGGCGGTCATACTGGCATATGACGGGTTCAAGTCGCTCGCCAAAGCACGAGCCAAAGCCGCATCCCACGCAGGAAACTAAACGACAACATTTGGGGAGGGCGCAACGCCCTCCCCAACCGAGTTTATTTTGCCGGAGGAAAGCAAAATGACCGAAGAAGAAAAGCGCTCGTTCTTCTCTAAAATTGTGCGCAACCTGCAAGATGTGATCTACGGCATGGCCTCGCACGATATGGCAAGGCAGGCGCTGAAGACGCGCGGCAGTATGGAACACCTGTTCATCCTGATCACAATGGGCGACCTGCTGGGCGTGCCCATTCTACCGCCGTATTACTCGCTGCGGCTGCTGCCCTATGTCGTGCCACAAATCAGCACTTGGAAGCGCCGCATGTTGCGCGAGCGCGATCTCACCGACGCGTTAGCCTAACCACAACGAGGTGTCGTATGTCACTGGCAAAAGTTTTCCGCGAAAATCCCAACCGCCGCTACATCATGTTTGGCGGCAAAGGCGGCTTAGGCAAAACCACCTTTTCGGCGGCCACCGGCTATTGGCTGGCCAAGCAAGGCAAAAAAGTGCTGGTGTTCTCGGTAGACCCGCAAGCCTCCCTTTCCGACATCTTCCAGCGCGACATTTACGGCAAAGGGGCAGTGGAAATAATGCCCAACCTGTACGCACAGGAAATTGACGCCGACCAACACATCCGCGAATACCAAGACGAAATCCGCCAAAAAATTCGCGATATGTACGGCTTTGAAAAAATACCGGATGAAATTGAGTCGTACATCCAAGCGGCATCGGCCGAGCCCGCAATGGAAGAATCGGCCATCTTTGACCAAGTGGTAGACATCGTGGTGGCGGGCGGATACGACTACTACATCTACGACTTAGTGCCTTTAGGCCACGCGCTCTACTACCTCAGCATGGCAAGCGTTTACGACCAATGGATAAGCAAAATCACCAAACTGAGGGAGGAAATGCGCGAATACGAACAAATGGCAGCGCGGGTGAGCCGCAAAAAAGAGACCCAAGAAGACCTGATTTTGAAAGAGTTGCAAGACATCCGCTACCGCATTTCCACCTCATCAAGCATACTCACCGACCGCGAAAAAACGGCCTTTTTCTTCGTGCTCATACCCGAAGAAATGATTTTGATAGACACCCAAAAAGCCTCAAAACTGTTTGAGCGCTACCAAGTGCCGATAAGCGGCTACATAGTGAACCGCGTGATCCCCGAGCGAGTGGTCAAATCGGAACACGCACCAGCGTACCTAAAGAACCGCTACGAAATGCAAAAGAAATACCTGAAGAAAATTCACGAAATGTTCGGCGACTCGGTGCTGGCCGAAATTGAGGAAATGGAGCGCGATATCACCGGCCTTGAAATGATAGAGCGGATGGCCCACGCCATGTTCGGAGAGGAGACGCTGGAATGAACGCGCTACAACCCTCTATCACCATGAAACAATTCGTAGAAAGCAAGCCGGGGCTAAAGTATGTGTTCTTCGGCGGCAAAGGGGGCGTTGGCAAAACCGTGATGGCTGGCGCCGCCGCCGTGGCTTTAGCCCAGCAAGGGAAACGCGTCTTGTTGGCATCCACCAACCCAGTTCACAGCCTTTCGGGGATGCTCAACCAAGACGTGTTCGGCAAAGAAACGCCCGTGGAAGGAGTTCCCAACCTCTGGGCATACGAAATTGACACCCGCGACACCATAGAACGCTCAAAACAAGAAATCAAAGAAAAAATTGAATGGTTCCTCAAATACGCCGAAATCAAAGGGCGCGCCGACGAATTCGTTGAATCGGCCACAATGAACCCGGCCTTTGAGGAATCGGCCATGTTTGAAAACATGATAGACCTGATGTTCGCGGACGAATACGAAGTGTATGTGTTTGACACCGCGCCAACCGCGAACGCCCGCCGCTTGCTCGGCATGTCCTCGGTGTACTCACTGTGGGTGAACAAAATGCTCCAAAGCCGCAAAGAAGCGCAGGAAATGAAACTGCGCCTCTCGTTTTCCAAAAAGAAAGAGGAAGAAGACCCACTGATGGACTACCTCCTCAAATTCCGCGACCGGATGGAGCGCGCCAAAGTGTTGCTCACCGACCCTGAAAAGACGGCCTTCTTCTTCGTCACCCTGCCAGAGGCGTTGCCGATAGCGGTAATCAAACGCTTCATCAACTGGTTCCATGAGTTCGGCATACCGGTTGGCGGGGTGATAGTGAACATGCTGATAGACGCAAGTGAGGTGAGCGACCAAGCGGACGAATTCATCCTCAACCGCATCAAAATGCAAGCAGAGTACATGAAGGAAATAGAAGAAGAATTTGGCGACATGGTCCGGGCGATAATACCGCTCTTTGAAACCGAAGTGCGCGGCATAGAAATGCTAAAACGCATGGCAGGACTGCTATTTGCGTGACCCAAAAGCCCCCTTCTTGGTGAAGGGGGCTTTTGTAACGCACGAAACTATCACAAAAATATGATGTTTTCTCCCGTTTTTTACCGTTTTTTTACACCGAAGGCGCCAAGCAAGCCCTTGCGAAAAGCAAAATAGTACTAAAATGATAAAGGAGTATCGTGCTTGGGGCGGCAAGCCCCACAAACATCCATTCCAACACCTTACGAAGGAGGAGCGAATATGCGACGGAAACTTTACATCCTTATAGGCATCCTGTTGGTTGCCGGAATGGTGCTGGCGGCATGCGGCAAGGCAACGCCGACCAGCGCTCCAGCACCCAAGGCGAGCGAATCTTCTCAAAACAACGCGCCCGCCAAGACCAGCGCCCCCAGCGCCAAGGAAATCACAGTCACTATCGGGTTTACCCAATCCAAGACGGGCAAATACAACGAAGAATCCACTCGCCAAAGCGATGGCTTAGACTTGTGGATCAAGCAAATCAACGATCAGGGTGGCATTAAGTTGAGCGACGGCACGGTTGTGAAATTCAAAGCCGTGTCCTACGATGACGAAAGCAGCGGCGACAAAGTACAACAACTCTACACCCGCCTTATCACCAAAGACAAGGCCGACTTCCTCATCAGCCCTTACTCCAGTGGTTTGACCTCCTCGGCCGCGATCATCTCCGAGCAATACGGCAAGATCATGCTCGCGACCGGTGCGGCCTCCGACTCCATTTTCAAGAAGGGCTATGAGCGGGTCTATCAACTCTACACACCGGCCAGCCACTACCTCACCGGTGCGGTTGACCTGCTGCAGAGCCTTGACCCCAATGTAAAGAAAGTGGCCTTCATTTACGAAAACAGCAAATTCTCCACCGCCGTGGTCAAAGCCGCAAAGGAATACGCCGAAAAGAAAGGCTACGACGTAGTGATGTTTGAAGGCTACGACAAAGGCACAACCGACTTCGGCTCCTTCATCAACAAGATTCAAGATAGCGGCGCCGAGGCCGTGATGGGCGGCGGTCACTTCCAAGACGGCTCCACGCTGGCACGCCAAATCTACGAGAAGAAACTGCCCATCAAGTACCTCGCTCTGCTGGTTGCCCCGCCCGACCCGAGTTTTGCCGATTTGGGCGACGCTGCTCTGGGCGTGGTTGGCCCCAGCCAATGGGAAGCCAGCGCGAATTACTCACCTGAATCCGCCAAGGCCGCCGGCCTCACTTGGTTCGGCCCCACCAGCGCCGACTTCGTGAAAGCCTACAAAGCCGCCTACAACGAAGACCCCGACTACCACTCCGCCGGTGGCTATGTGGCCGGTCTGGTGCTCCAAAAAGCCATCATGGACGCCGGTTCGGTTGACCCCGCCAAAGTCAAAGCCGCACTGGACAAAATGGACATCCTGACCTTCTTCGGCCACATCAAGTTCAACACCACCGACGCTCACGGCCTGCAAATCGGCCACGAAATGATCTACATCCAGTGGCAGAAGAAAGACGGCAAACTGGTGAAAGAAGTTGTGTGGCCGAAAGAAGGTGCCACGGCCGCTCCGCTTTACCCCTTGAAACACTAAAATCCCTGTAAGCCAAGCCTCCCCCAGAGGAAATTCCTCTGAGGGAGGCTTTTTATTCCCCTTCACCTCCCCATCCTCACCATGGAGAGCGCACTATGATGGATGCACTGATTCGTTCCCTAATTGACGGCTTGCTGTTGGGGTTTGTGTATGGCATTGCCGCCATGGGGCTAACGCTCATTTGGGGTGTAATGAACGTGATCAACCTTTCCCATGGCTCGCTAATAGCCTTGGGGATGTTCAGCGTGTACTACCTGTTTGTAGGATTAGGGATACACCCTTACATCGCCCTGGTGTTAACGGCTGTTTTAGGGCTAATTTTCGGAGTTATCATCTATTTCATAGCCGTGCACCGCGTAATCAATGCTCCAGAATTATCTACCCTGCTGGCAACATACTCGGTAAACATGATGATACTGGGTATAGGAACGGCGATCTTCACAACCACGCCGCGCAACATTCCGCTTGACTTGGGAAGCATCCAATTCGGCGAGACGGTTGTGACAATGACAAGGCTTATAGCGGCAGTAATTTCAGTCGGTGTAGCCGTAGGCTTATTTCTATTCCTCAAGTACACCCGTCCGGGGCGTTACATACGCGCCGTAACCGATAACCGCGACGCGGCTGAAATAGTGGGAGTTCCCTCGGCGCAGGTATTAGCCCTTACTTTTGGATTGGGCACATTGCTTGCCGCGGTTTCCGGTGGCCTAATTGCCACCTTTTTCCCCTTCACCATCCTTTCCGGCGAAACATACGAACTCAAAAGTTTCGTGATCGGTGTGCTCGGCGGGCTTGGCAACCCTGTTGGCTCGTTGTTCGGCGGCCTGATTTTAGGCCTAATTGAAGGGTTGGTGCCAATGGCAATGCCCACCACATGGACACCCGTCCTTGAGTTTGTACTCTTTGTGCTCATCCTGCTCGTCGCACCCAACGGCCTATTTGGAGGGGAAGAATGAGCAAAAAATTCTTCCAACACGCGAGCCTATGGCTAAGCCTCGGTACGGTGTTAGTGATAGGGCTATGGCCTATCGTAACCCATAACGCATTGAACCGAGAAACCGCCTTTACGGTGCTCAGCGCCGTGGCCTTGGCTTCAAGCCTCAACATACTGCTCGGCTACACAGGGTACGTAAGTTTCGGCCATGTGGTCTTCTTTGGATTTGGCGGATATGTAGGGTTCTACACGATCAACGTCTTGGGCTGGAACATCTGGATGGCCATGCTGGCGGGCGGCTTAGCGGCCGCGCTTTTGGCTTACCTGTTAGGCGTAGCCATTTTGCGGCTTAGAGGCGCTTATTTTGCCCTCGCTACCATCGGCATAAACGAAGCCGTGCGCGCCTTCATCAACAACTTTGCCCCCTTCGGCGGCCCCACAGGCATGACCTTGAATTTCAAAATCTACAAAGCCTATGGCGGCGCAATGCACGCCTTGCAACTGGTCTTCTACATCATGGTGGGGCTTACCATCATAGTGACCATCCTAAGTTACTGGGTTCGCACCTCCAAATTTGGCCTCGGGCTACTGGCAATTCGCGAAGATGAGGATGCCGCCGAAGTAATGGGCGTAATCACCCCAAGCGCAAAGAACTGGGCGTTTGTGCTCTCAGCCATTATTCCGGGGATGGTAGGAGCAATTTACTTTTTCAAAAACGGCACAATTGAACCCGGCCTTGCCTTCCCGCTGCGCACTTCAATTGAGATGATAGTGATGATAATGCTCGGTGGTCAAGGCACGGTGTTGGGGCCAATTTTGGGAGCGGCAGGCTACGAAACAATGCGCGACTACCTGCTCGTAAGCCCTCTCTTCAAAAATTTACAACTGGCCATTTCCGGCGTCCTGTTGCTTCTCATCGTACTCTTCATCCCTCGCGGGCTGGTCGGCTGGCTGCGCCAGCGCTACCCTAAAGTGCGGAGGTGGTTGATATGATTCTCCAAGTTCAAGGAGTAACCAAGCGCTTCGGCGGCCTGCAGGCGCTAACCCAAGTGACTTTTGACCTGCCGGAAGGCCAAATCTTGGGTCTAATTGGCCCCAACGGCGCCGGCAAAACCACCCTTTTCAACGTAATTGACGGCGTTTACAAACCAGATGAAGGACGAGTAATCTTTTTAGGCGAAGATGTAACAGGGAAAAAACCTTATTACCTCGCCAAAAAAGGCTTAGCGCGCACTCACCAGATTGTACGTCCCCTCAACGAACTCACCGTGCGGGAAAACGTAATGGTAGGGGCATGTTTCGGGCACGCGAGCGCAAATTTGAGCACCGCGGCCAAAATAGCCGATGAAGTGCTTGACCTGCTTGGCCTCGCGCCAAAAGCGAATGCACTGGCCGGAAGCCTCAACGTGGCTCAGAAAAAACGGTTAGAGATGGCGCGCGCCATCGCCTCACAGCCTAAACTGCTCCTCTTGGACGAGGTGCTGGCCGGCCTCAACCCTTCCGAAATCGCAAGCATGGTAAAAACCGTGCGCGCGGTCCGCGATCGCGGCATCACCATCATCATGATAGAACACGTTATGAGCGCGATCATGAACCTTTCCGACCGCATTTTAGTGCTTGATTTCGGTAAACTCATCGCCGAAGGCACACCCGAAGAAATCGCCAACAACGAAAAAGTCATCCAAGCCTATCTGGGCGACCCCAAACTCGCCGAGCGGCTGATGAAAGGCGAATAAAAACCCCAACTAAAAAGAGGGATGCGTATGGCTATCTTGGAATTACACGACGTCACTTCCGGCTACGGCGAAGTGCAAATTTTATGGGGCGTTAGCATCTCCCTGCAAAAAGGGAGCATGACCTCGCTTGTGGGCGCTAACGGAGCAGGCAAAACTACCCTGCTGCGCACGATAATGGGTCTCAACAAAGCATGGAGCGGCCAAATCCTCTTTGAAGGTAAAGATATTCACCGCCTTGCCCCCCACTCAAGAGCGGCGCAAGGGCTTGTGCTCGTGCCCGAAGGCCGCCAACTTTTCACTCACATGACCGTAGAAGAAAATTTGCTGATGGGAGCATCGCCTAAACGCGCACGCGCCGATATAGACCGAAATTTGGAGTTGGTATACGAGATGTTCCCGCGGCTAAAAGATAGGCGCAATCAAAAAGCGGGCACCATGAGCGGCGGTGAACAACAAATGCTCGCCGTGGCGCGCGGCATCATGGCTTCCCCTAAGGTGCTGATGATTGACGAACTTTCGCTTGGCTTGGCGCCTTTCTTGGTGCTCCAACTGTTTGAAAGCCTCAAAAAACTACGCGAAACCGGCATCACCGTGCTATTGGTAGAGCAAAATGTCCAAATGGCGCTCGCAGTAACCGATTACGCCTACGTGCTGGCCGAGGGCAAAATTGAAATTGAAGGCCCCTCCAAAGTGGTCGCCAGCAACCCAGAAGTGAAGAAAGCCTATCTCGGCCTGTAAGCCGAGATAGGCTTTTCCCTTCAGTTACGCAGTTGATCGGAGAAGCGCTCGTTTTCATGTCATGGCGAGCCGCCGTAGGCGGCGAAGCCATCCCCCAGACGGTGGAGGAAACCGCCTCGCAGTGACACAAAGCAGGGGAACCGCGTAACTCCTGACCTTTTTGCGCTTCGCGGTTTCATCCAATGATAAGTGTCACTCGGCAAGCACGGTGCAACATCGTATAATGTAAATAGATAAATACTTGCCATTACCGAAGCAGGCAAAGGGCAACTCTTCACCTGCAATTCAACTTTCAAGGAGGTAAGCAATGTTAGTTGGCGACCGCATGTCCCATCCGGTAATTACAGTGCCGCCGGATATGCCAATTGTTGACGCTCTCAACCTGATGAAAATTGAGCACATCCGCCGCGCCCCCGTGGTCAAAAACGGCAAACTGGTGGGGATAGTTTCAGACAAAGATTTGCTAAACGCTTCGCCTTCTCCGGCAACCACCCTGAGCATTTGGGAGATAAACTACTTGCTCAGTAAAATCACGGTGGAAGAAGTAATGACCAAGGACGTCATTACGATTGAAGAAAACACACCAATTGAAGAAGCCGCCCGCATCATGGCCGACAACAAAATCGGCGGCCTTCCAGTCATGCGCGGCGACGATATTGTGGGCATCATCACCGAAACCGACTTGTTCAAAGTATTCTTAGAAATGATGGGAGCGAGAATGCCGGGCGTGCGCGCTTCGTTCTACGCGCCCGATGTACCCGGCGAATTGGCGAAAATCACCAAAGCGATAGCCGAAGCCGGCGGCAACATCATAGCCCTTGGCACCTTCGCCGGCGACACACCAGCAAACACCCTTATCACCATCAAAGTGCAAGGACTTAATGAAGAGCAGGTCAAAGAAGTGCTCGGCGACCTGGTGAAAAAATTTGAAGACATCCGCACGATGAAGCCCGAATGACTTACAGAAATTGGCAACCATTCAGCCACAAGGGAAGAGACCACGGATAGCACTGATTTTTAGGTCGCCAAGGTCGCCAAGGTCGCCAAGGACACAAAGGGCGCCAAGGGTAACGCAAAGACGCAGAGGAAACAGAGGCGCAGAGGAGCGCAGAGAAAAGTTTTTTCTGTGTTCTCTGCAAATTTCTGTGTTTTCTGTGGTTTTTTCTTCAATCGGCGTAAATCTGTGTCAATCGGTGGATGAAAACCACAGATTACACAGATTAGCCCAGATTTTTTTCTGCGGAATCTGCGAAACCTGTGGTCTCTTCTTGCCAAGGCTGGAATGGTTACAGAAATTGAAAAACCCCTACCACGCTGGTAGGGGTTTTTGGTTGGGGCAAAAAGTGCTCAAAAATCGCGCTCCACGATGTAGTTAGCAAGTTCGCGCAGCGCCATGCGTTCCTCCGAAACCGGCAGACGCTCAAGGCAATCCAGAGCGCTGCGGGCAAAGCGACGCGCTTCCCCGGCGGCAACAGCGATTGCATCGCTGGAGCGAATGCGCTCAATCAGCCCTTCCACTGCATCGTTGCCCAACACTCCACCGGCGATCACCGTTTGCAAGTCAGCATCGTCGGGGTGAGCCTCAAGGTAGCAAAGTGTGGGCATGGTGATAAGCCCATGCCGCAGGTCGCTGCCCACGGGCTTGCCGAGTTTCACTTGCTCGCCGGTAAAATCTAAGATATCGTCAACTATCTGGTAAGCAATGCCCAAATCATGCCCAAAACAGCGTGCCTGTTGGATCATCTCCTCGGGCACACCAGCCAGCGCCGCCGCGCCTTCGGTTGCCAATATGAACATTGAAGCGGTTTTGGCGTAAATGCGCTTGTAGTAAGCGTCGCGGTCGGCGAAACCGGGGCCGTCAAACATCTGCGCCAGTTCACCCTCCACGATGATGGCGAGCGTACCGGCGAAAAGGCGCATCACGCGAATTGAACCCACCTGCGCCGCCATATCTGCCGAGCGGGCAAACATAAAGTCGCCCGTGAGGACGGTAGCCGCGGGCGACCACGATGCGTTTAGGGTAGGAATACCGCGGCGCAAAAGTGAGCCATCAATCAAATCATCGTGGACGAGGGTAGCGGTGTGCAAAAGTTCCACCGCGGCGGCTAAAGTTATCAGCGGCTCATCTTCCGCTCCGAGCATTTTGCCGACCAACAGCGTCAAAGTCGGCCGCAGGCGCTTGCCCCCTGCCGAAATCAGGTGTTCAAGGGCGGCAATGAGGTCTGGATGGTGACCAGCGGCTTGGGCGCGCATCAAATCTTCCACCCGCCGCAAATCCGATTGCACCAAATTGGTAAAAGTGGCTGTGGTCAAACTATATCTCTCCAACCAAAAGTTTTATCGGCGTTCTGCGAGGTGACGGCAATCACTTCTTCAACTTCGCAGGCGTGCAGTTCTGCAATTTTTTCGGCAACCAGCCGCACGTAAGCAGGCTCGTTGCGCCTTCCGCGGTGTGGATGAGGTGCCAAAAAGGGCGCGTCGGTTTCCAAAACCATTGCTTCAAGCGGAAGCGCCGCGACCACCTGCTGGCGCTCGCGGGCGTTTTTGAAGGTGACGGGGCCGCCAATGCCGAGCAAAAATCCCGCGTCAATCGCCTTTTGCGCCTCGGCTTCGGTGCCTCCGAAGGCATGCCACACGCCCGGGTGCGCCGCCAGCGCATTCCCGCGGGCGCGCAACTCGGCTGTCCAATCGCTCATAATCGTTAGCGCGTCGGCAACCGCATCACGGATGTGAATGCTCACCGGCAAGCCCAACTCGGCAGCGAGCAAAAGTTGGGCAACAAAAACCGAGCGCTGAAGGTCAGGCGGGGTGTAGTCGCGGTAGTAATCCAAACCAATTTCGCCAATAGCAACGACCTCATCCGTCTGAGCGAGCGCCCGCAATTCTGCCAAAGTGCTCTCGCCATGCCAAACACGCGCGGCATCGTTTGGATGGACGCCCACCGCCGCGTACACACCATCATACTGCCGCGCCTGCTCCACCGAAGCCGCCGATGAGGGAATGTCAACCCCCAAGGTCAGGATGCGCTCCACGCCCGCGGCGCGCGCCCTTTCTATAACCGCGGCGCGGTCTTCGTCAAAACTTTCAAAGAACAGATGGCAGTGCGTATCGGCTAAGGGCATGGGCAACCGCTATTTCAAGCCGGCTATACGAAGGCCGTCGTCAAGTATCGCTTGCACGCGGTCCGGATGCGTGGTCTCGCAATACACCCGCAACAGCGGCTCGGTACCCGAAAAGCGGATGAGAAGCCAGCCGCCATCCTCCAGCATGAACTGATAGCCGTCAATTGTGCGAAAGCCCACAACCTTCAGCCCACCGATGGTTTCGGGCTTGGCGTTGCGGACGCGCTCCTCAATCGGTTCACGGTCACCAGTGAAAGGCACATCAATACGGTCGTAGTAGGAAGGCCCGAATTTCTCAAAGATGAGTTGCACCAGTTCGTCCGGCTTGCGGTTGAGTTTCACCATCATGTCCAAAATGTAGAGCCCGGCGAGGATGCCGTCGCGCTCGGGCACGTTGCCGCGAAAGGCGTAGCCGCCCGATTCCTCGCCGCCGATGAGCGCATCCACCTCCAGCATCTTGGGTGCAACGTATTTGAAACCAACGCCGGTTTCGTAAACCGGCACGCCGTAAATTTTGCCCATCTTGTTGAGGAGCGTGGTGGTGGAAATGGTTTTCACAATGGGACCGCGCTGGCCGCGCACCTCAAGCAGGTAGTATGCCAAAAGGGCGTAAACGCGCAGTTGGTTGACGAAATTGCCGTGCTCATCGCCCACGCCAAGGCGGTCGGCATCGCCGTCGTTGACTATGAGCACATCAGCGCCGCGCCGCACGGTCTCTTGCAAGCCAACGTTGATGTTGGGCGGAATTGGCTCGGGGCGCTTCATTTCGGGAAAAATGGGGTTGCGGATGTTGTGGATTTCCTCCACCACTGTCTTGCCGCCTTCCAGCAGGCGGGGGAACCAGCCCGCGCCGTTGCCCCACATCGGGTCAACTAACACTTTGAGACCGGCTTCTTTTATTGGCTCAAGGTCAACCAGCGTTTTGATGTGTTCAATGTAGGCGGGGGCAGGGTCAAAGTAAACCACCGTACCTTCGTTCAAAGCGTCTTCAAGTTTCACACGCTTGACTTCATCGGCGCTCGGCGGGATGAGCGCCTCAATCCGCCGCAGGCCTTCGGGGTCAATAGCGCCGCCGTGCTCATCGCGCACTTTGAAGCCGTTATCGGTGGGCGGGTTATGCGAAGCGGTGATGTTGACCGCGCCAACCGCGCCTTTATCCACCACCGAGTAGGAAATGACAGGTGTAGGTGTTGCGCCGTTGGTGAGGTAAACGCGAAAGCCGTTCGCGGCAAGCACCTCTGCCACCGCGGCGGCAAAATTTTCCGAATGGAAGCGTTTATCGTGCCCAACTACCACCCACTTCCCCCGATGACCTTTTTCGGCGAGGTAAGAGGCAAAACCCTGCGCCGCGCGGCGCACGTTTGCAAACGTGTAATCTTCGGCGATCCGCCCGCGCCAACCGTCGGTGCCGAATTTGATTTTGTAGGCCATGAAAGCCCTCCAATTGAAAGATTTAGGGGGCGCGGATGCCGCTTCTGCCGTGCCCGCAGGTAATTATAACAGAAGTGGGCGGATGCGGTAATGTGCTATAATGCCCTTTCGTGCGTTCGTGGGTCGTTGCGTCGGGAAACCACAGATTTCGCAGATTTCAATCTATGGTTTTTATCCACCGATTGAAGAAAAAACAAAACCACAGAGGACACAGAAAATTTACAGAGAACACAGAATTGTTTCTTTGCGCCTCTGCGTTTCTCTGCGTCTTTGCGTTAACTCCTTGGCGTCCTTTGTGCCCTTGGCGTCCTTGGCGTTACCATCCACCGATTGACACAGATTTACACCGATTGCAATGAAAAACCACAGAAAACACAGAAGTTTACAGAGAAC